>ERZ773193.3359-NODE-3359-length-14776-cov-3.109503_pt1 | contig 14776 bp, 11 predicted proteins | sample MGYA00511110_ERZ773193 | MGnify/ENA primary metagenome ERZ773193 (study PRJEB29015, sample SAMEA2737784) | human gut metagenome | biome: human gut; feature: human-associated habitat; material: faeces | place: China | collected 2012 ...
GTGCTCTGTGCCGACGAACGCGCTGTTCCCTCCTGCACACAGCGCTTTTTCGGCGTTCCTGCATGGGGGTGGTATCACTACCCTCGGCGTGCGCTTCATGCCGTTGAAACGCTGGACGCCCGCAGGTCACGGCGGTGTATTCGCCGTTTTTGTGCTGTCTCGGAATTTGCCCTGTGCGGGCTGAATCTCCCCTCGGCGGGTACACACGCCACCCCGGTTCCTAACCGCGCACACAGCGGCTCACACGCCGAAACAGGGGGCGAAAGTGCAGAGAGAAGAATGCAAGGGTGCAAAGTCTTTAAGAGCCTACATCCTTACAGCCTTGCTCCGGTAAATACCAGTACCATTGCCCGCCGCATTTTTCTGAAATAACGCCGAGATTTTTCTTGGCAATATTTAGCGTTCGCTCAGAGATTCCCATGCGTTTCGCACAGGTTAATACATCTTCGGCGGATACCCGAGAGGTGAGCATCCGCTTGAGTTCATCCTCCATTTGCATCGTCTTTGTCTGTACTTGTCCAGAACCGTTCAATATTTCATCCACGGTTGCGTCGCAGATACCCTTCCATCGAAAACCGTATTCAGGGTGCAACTCAAAGGCAATAGACGGTCCCTCCGGTGCAAGACTGTTCTTATCCTGTGCGACCACGCGGATGGTGTCACCGCTTTTTAGTCTGCCGATCAGCAACACACTTCTTGCGGAAGCGCGGAAGTCAATGGAGCCGAGGCCACGATAACTGGACTTTATTCCCTGCGCCTTGTTCATGTGACCGATAAGAATGACAGCGCACTGCGTTTGTTCCGCAATTGACGCAATGCGTTTGAGAACCGGACGTACCTCATTGGCGCGGTGCATATCCACGTCACTGCCGAGGTATGCCTGCAGCGGGTCTAAGACAATGAGCTTGGCGGCAGTTTTGCGAATGGCTTGCTCCAACCGCTCATCACAAAGCGTCAGTTCATGTTGCCCTTCGTCGATGACAAGTACGCGAGAACAATCTGCCCCTGCGTTTTCTAAGCGAGGCTTGATCGTATCGGCCAACCCATCTTCGGCTGTCTGGTAAATGACATTCATTGGCGCTGCCGCGTCACTGGACTCGGGGAGTGGGATACCTTTTGTCAGCGCCGCAATGATCGCGAGGACAAAGCTGGTTTTTCCCTCGCCGGGATCACCCTGTACAATGGTCAGCTTACCGAGCGGGATGTAGGGATACCACAGCCATTGCACCTGCTCCGATGGGATATCGCTCATAGCAATCAATTTCAATTCGTTTTTCATAGAACTCCTTTCCTGAAACATCATCTTTGAAGTTTGGATGCTTCGATTTTTTGATGTACGGCTCAGTGATTTTATGGTAGAATATTTCCAAGGGCGGATACATGAAAAAGTGATCTTTCCCTAAATAGAGAAAGATCACTTATAGACAAAACTGGAGGCCTGCCATGGAGAAAAAGCTCGGGCTATACGTTTCTGTGAGTGGTGATGGAAACTTAAAGCGCACACTGGTTTCTGTTTCTGGAGAGATAGAACTGGAAGCAACAACGCTAAATGACGAGGTCATTTTATTTTCGGAATTGAATTACAGTTGTTATGCATTTATTGTTGACCGCATTAAACTGGCTTTTCAGTTTTTACTTACACGGGATAAGGATGGGACGAGTGCGGTTGATCTGCGCGTATTTGAATTTATCCAAGATACCGTTCAGGATTTGATTGAAGAGTTTGAGATCGATAATCCAATGTACGGAACGCTAACGCGAACACTTATCGAAGATCAGATCCCTGCGGATGACGGGAGCGGTCTCTATCCTGTTGAAGCCAGTAGAAGAATCATTCATGTACTCTCTGCGGTAATGGATATGCAGTTTGCCGTGAACAGTATACTGAGGGATATGCGTTTCAAGGTTCCTGTTGATCTTGATAAAAAATATCATTTCTTACAGGAAACGGGATTTGTGCAGGTTCCGAAACTTCTTGATCAACCTCTCGAATATGTGTTTCGCTCCGAAGTGGACTACTACAAATTCCTGATGCTCCATTTTATTTCTGCGAATCCGAATGTGGCACTGTGCGAATGCTGTGGACGATACTTTATCCCAAAGACAGCAAAGAAAACTCTGTATTGTGACAGGATCATCAAAGACAATAAGACCTGCAAGAATCTGGCACCGGGCTTGAAGCATAAGCTTCAAGCGCAGAATAAAAAAGTGGTCGAGGAATTTGACCGCGCAAAGCAGAAAATGTACAAGAGGTATGAACGTGCCCTGGACCCAGACAAAAAGGTAACCGAAAAAGATTTGAGTTACGCGGAATATTACGAATGGCTGGATCAGGCAACACAGGCCCGGGATGCCTATCTTGCTGGGAGACTTTCGGAAGAGGATGCGCTGAAAGCAATCAGAAAGTCATAGGCAGAGAGAAGTTAGCCAACGGTAGAATACCGCTCGAGTACCGATTGTGGTTTATCTCTGCGATTGCGGAAATGCGAAAATGCCAAATCACGATTTACTAAATCACGATTAGAGAAAAGGAGTGAGTGCAATGTTTATTGGCAGAAAAGCAGAATTGCAATTTTTAGAGGATAAATATCGTCAAAAAGACGGACAGTTGATTGTCCTGTATGGTCGCAGACGTGTTGGAAAAACGGAGACACTTCGACAGTTCTGTAAAGGGAAACCGCATATCTTTTTTTCCTGCAGAGAATGCACAGATAAAATGCAGCTGAAAAACTTTTCAGAAAAACTGTTGAGAGAAAATATTCCGGCTCGTTCTTATATAACAGAATTTTCAGACTGGGAGAAAGCATTTCGTGCCATCACAGAATTGCCATATGGTGATGCAAAAAAGCTGGTGGTGATCGATGAATTTCCTTATATGTATAAGGGCAATCAAAGCATACCGTCCATTTTGCAGAATTTATGGGATGAAATCCTAAAAGATGAGAATGTTATGCTGATTCTATGCGGAAGTGCAATGAGTTTTATCGAAAAAGAAATCCTTGCAGAAAAGAATCCGCTTTATGGCAGAGCGACCGGAATTTATAAGATGAAAGAAATGGGATTCTATGAAGCCATTCAATTCTTTCCGAATTATTCTGATCGGGATAAAGTACTTGCTTATGCGATTCTTGGTGGTATTCCGCATTATCTGAAACAATTTGACAGCGATCTGACACTTGCAGAGAACATCAAGAAAAATATTCTCACCAAGGGCTGTACACTGTATAGCGAAGTGGAATTTCTTTTGCGACAGGAATTGAGAGAAACACCATTATACAATTCCATCATTGAAGCTGTTGCTCTTGGTAATACCAAACTCAATGAAATCAGCATGAAATCATTGGTGGATGATACTTCGAAAACAAGCGTATATTTGAAAAATCTGATTGAACTGGAAATTGTCGAACGGGAGTTTTCTGTTTCTGATGGGATAAAAGAGAAAGCAAACACCAATCGTGGACTTTATCATCTGACAGATAATTTCTTTCGGTTTTGGTATGCGTTTGTTTTTACAAATTACTCGGAACTGGAAGGCGACGATGTAGATGGTGTTTATGAGTATGCCATTGCTCCGCAGCTTCACGAGTTTGCAGCATCTGTTTTTGAGGATATCTGTCGGGAATATGTTCGTGAAATGCAAAAAGCCAATGCTCTGCCATTTCGATATTCTCAAATAGGGCGTTGGTGGGGAAAAACGACAGTCAGACGAAAAGATGACAAAAGAGAAGTGCAGGAAACAGAAATTGATATTCTCGCTGTTTCCAAGCACGCAACACAGTATCTGGTAGGGGAGTGTAAGTTTAAAAATAAGCCATTCCGATATTCTGAATATCTGGATACTATTGCAAAACTGTCACCTCAAAAGGAAAAATCAGAATTCTATTATTATCTTTTTTCTGAATCTGGTTTTGATGATAAGATTTTAGAAGAGGCAGCCAATGCTGAAAATATAACCCTTTGCAACTTATCGGATATTGTTGAGAAAAAAGAATTCAGAGACACAGAATTTGGATTTCGATAGAAACCCGGAATTCAATTAACAACAAGCACCATTCAGCTTATTCTCCCGCAAGCAAAGCGATTATTGACATATTTCCACGTATATAAAACCCCCGAAAAAACAACCAATCTACCCACTCATGGTAGCGGTTATTCTTCGCATCAGTGCACAGTGATATGCAGGTTATCAATTCTTACGTCTTGTTGCACGTTGAGTGCGTAGTTCTGATTACAAAAAAATAAGGACTAAAAATTCCTATTTTACGTAGTTTTTTGACAACTATAAAATCAACTAAACTCAAATATTTCCTGAAATCTGCAAACGGAAACATATCGAAATAGGCAAAAATACGTTATCAGATGTATACAATCGACCTGAAAGGCAAAATTTATGTGCAGATTTGATTAAAACGGCAGATATGTTGTCAGATAGCTTAAAAGTGGCTATTTTACGCTGTTTTGTGAAACTAAATAGTTTGGTGGCTGAGTGGGAAGATTTGGTGGCGGAAAATCATTTGAAACAAAAAGCTTGTTACATAGAATTGTGAAAAGATGAACTTATAAGTAGAGAAGAATTCGGTGTGAAAATGGATTCTCGCTGTTTCTGATGTAAAAATTGATGACTGGAAAGCCGCAGATTTATATGAAGATAATAAAATAAATGTGCTTGACCTTTGTAGAATGAAATTTGAATTAATAAAATGAGATGCAAAAATGAAAATAAAAAGAATGTTTGCTTCGATAATATCAGCAGCTGTTATATCTTTATCTTCCGTTACAATTTGTGGAAGTAATATTGCTTATGCTGATTTTTCTTCTAATCCTGTAATCAGCCGTGAATGTCCTGCATATTCTTCTTCGGGAATGGCAGCTTCTGCAAATGATAAATATTACTACTCTTTCTGGAATAGTAATGGTGCTGATTATCTTGCATATGACCTTTCTGACGTTCCAAAAGATGAACGAAAAAAGGTAATTGCGGTATGGTATAATGCAACAGGACAGTTTGATTATACCGTTTTAAATGGAAGTTCCAATGGTGTTCCTTCAGATTATACAATTGAAGTGAATGCTGCTGAAGGTGGAAGCTATCCGAAAGATGGTTGGAAAATTGTTGAGACAGTAACAGGGAACACGCTGCATTCTCGTCAGCATGTAGTTGATATGGAAGGATATAATTGGATAAGAATAAATATCAGCGGAAATGATGGGAAAACAGGCGGGAATACGTCAATCAATATGGATATTCATAATGTATCAGACGGAATTTCTGACAGCTTTATATTTTATGGTGATTCAATCACTGCCTGTGGAATGATGAACTGTTACGGAACAGGATTTGCCGAATATGTCAATCAAATAGACGGCAGATATTATCCGATTCAGGAAAACGGCGGTATTGGCGGTATCAGAAGTATAGAGGGTGCTGAAAATATTGATCGCTGGCTTGAATCATTCCCTGGAAAATATGTAAGCATTGCCTATGGCACAAACGATGCGTGGGGAAATCCGTCCGGAACGGAACAGTATTATAATAACACGGAATATATGGTAAAAAGTATTCTTGCGGCTGGAAAAATTCCGATTATTCCAACAATTCCTTATGCAAAAGAATCTGCTGTAGGGGATAATGTTCCTGCATATAATGCAATGATAGAAAAAATATATGAAAAATATCCTCAAGTTATTAAGGGACCTGATTTCTATGAATTTTTCAAGAAAAATCCTGACTTGTTGAGCAGCGACGGTGTTCACCCTGCTGAAAATGGATATGCAGAAATGCGTAAATTATGGGCAAAAACAATGTATGATGAGATATATTCATCAGAGAATCCGACACCTGAAAAGATTAAAGGTGATGTCAATATAGATGGAAAATTTGATATAGCTGACGTTGTTACCTTGCAGAAATGGTTACTTGCTGTTTCTGATATAGAACTTGCCAACTGGGAAGCCGCAGATTTATGTGAAGATGGAAAATTGAATGCATTTGACCTTTGTGTTATGAAGCAGAAACTGATTTCAGGAGAAGTCACATCAAATGAAGTTTATGTTGAAAATACAGATGAACTAAAAAATGCTCTTAAAAATGCCAAAGCAGGTGATGAAATCATACTTGCCGAAGGTGAATATGTTTATAGCGGCGATACACCAAAAGGATATATGTTTACAAGTTCGGCAGATGGAACAGAAGCAAATCCTATTATAATTCGTTCTGAAAATCCCGAAAAACCTGCTATTCTTTCAGGTTCTTCAACTTCTGAAAATTATGTTTTAGATATTTCAGGCGACTGGTGGAAAATTAAAGATTTAAAAGTCACGAATGCACAAAAAGGCATTATTCTTGATAATTCAAATCATACAGAGATTATAAATTGCGAAGTATATAATATTGGCTCTGAGGGGATTCATTTCAGAGATAACAGTTCTTATTGTCTTGCGGAAAATTGTTATGTTCATGATACAGGTGTTGTATCTCCCGGATATGGTGAAGCTGTTTACGTCGGCAGTGCCAAAAGCACTTCAGGTTATGGTCATGATTGTCATTACAATACAATCAGAAACTGTAAACTTGGTCCGAATGTTGCTGCTGAACACGTTGACATAAAAGAATACCCAATCGGGACAACTGTAGAAAACTGTACATTTGACGGAACAGGAATGAGCGGTGAAAATTTTGCAAAAAGCTTCGTAAATATCAAGGGAAATGACTGTGTGATAAGAAATAATGTTGGTTATAGAAATGGCTGTACAGCAATTCAGCGTGCATTTGAACAAAATAATGTTGTAGACGGCTGGGGACAGAATGCCACTGTATATGGCAATAAGGTTTATATGGATACTGCAACTAATGCTTTAGGTAAGAAAATGTACTTTTTGAATGCATGGGATTGTTCTGCTACTGTCTGGGATAACTTTATGGCTTACGAGGGTGAACTTTTTTCTGTAGATAATGAAGATGACCATTGGAAGTATTATAACTGTAATTTGCTTACTTATGAAAGCAAATAAGATTTAAAGCAACACTGCACAATATGTCTGATAGCTTTGTATGCAGTTTGATAAAAAATTAGACTATATACAAGTTTAGTTTGGTGTTGACTTAAGAATATTTTGAAAAATCCCCCTCTGTCGGATTTAATTCTAACAGAGGGGTTAATTCTATCTAATTTATTTCTCCACACTAACTGTCACGCCTGATTTGAACTCAAAAACGATATGGTCATCAAAAATAGTAATTTTAGAAAGCAGGTGTTTGGCAAGTGTTTCATCATAGGAAAGTTCATCAGGGTGGGATTTGATGAAGAACTGTAATTCATCTAATACGTTGGCCCTGCGAAAAAATCTCTGTAAATTCAACAACAGTGATAAAAAACGATATTGTGGAGCGGCTTGAAAAACAGCCGCTCAATTTTTTTACAGTATACAATAAATACCGTAATTTGTCAAGTTTCTTCAACAGTTAGTCTGCTGAAATGGAGCGTAGTGGAATGGAAGCAGACTGACCGTGCCGGATCAGCTCAGTCTGTCGGGGTACATGATCTCCAGCTCGCCAAGAACTCTGCCCCAGTTTCTCAGCGGCATCGTCCACTTCTTTGTAATCTCGTGAGTTGCCAGATACAAAGTCTTTAAAAGGGCCGTATCGCTGGGAAACACGCTTCTCTGTTTGTTCAGACGACGATAGCCGCTGTTAAGGCTCTCGATCGCATTGGTAGTGTAAATGACCTTTCTCACATCAGCGGAAAATTTGAAGATCGGTGAGATCACATCCCAGTTTTTGTACCAGCTCTTCATAGCGTTTGGATAATCTTTCTCCCACTTTTCTGTGACACGTTCAAGCTGATTAAGTGCAGCGTCCTCAGACGGTGCGTGATAAATGGTTTTCAAATCGTTGGCAAACTCTTTCTTGTTTTTTGCACCAACATATTTCAGCGTGTTTCTTACTTGATGAACGATACAACGTTGTAATTCTGTCTGTGGAAATGCCGTATTTACGGCTTCTTTCATACCCGAAAGACCATCGGCACATATCACGAGGACATCCTTTACGCCGCGATTTTTCAGCTCATTCAGGACTCCAAGCCAATATTTTGCACTTTCGTTTTCTCCGATATGTATGGATAAAACTTCCTTGTGACCTGTCAGACTTACTGCGAGAATCACATATGCAGCCAGCTTCCTGATCTGTCCGTTATCACGCACTGAAAAGTGTACTGCATCGATGAAAACGATCGGATACACCGCATCAAGCGGACGATTCTGCCAATCTTCTATCTGCGGAAGAAGCCTGTCTGTGATGTCAGATACCATTCCGTCGCTGACTTCAAAGCCGTAGATCTCCTCGATGGTATCGCTTATCTGACGAGTTGTCATACCCTTTGCGTACAGAGAGATTATCTTCTGCTCAATGCCGGAGATGTCCTTTTGACGCTTTTTTACCACCTTTGGCTCAAATGTTCCGTCTCGATCCTGCGGCACTTCGATCTCAGTTTCGCCTAAATTTCCACGTATCTTCTTTGTTTTCTTTCCGTTGCTCATTGGTTCTCTTTTTCTTCTTCCCATAAAAAATCAGCCTCCTGTGTTATTTATATTTTACCATAGTTGACTGCATTTTTACAGACTTTTTTTCGGTGTGTCTTTTTGAAATATTTTTTGTGATTTCCTTAAAATATTACCGATTTGGAATTGACTTTTCGGTAAATATGTGCTATAATATAAATACAATTCAACATCCGTCTTATATTTTAGCACATATGCATAAGGAGGTCGTTTCATGAAACACATTGCAAGAAAAATTTTATCTGTATTGTTGTCTGTCGATATGCTGCTCTTTTTTGTACCCGTTATCACTGTAAATGCTGCACAGGAAATGTGGCTGGATGGAGAAGCAGACGGGTTTCAATACAGCATACAGCTCAATTACGGATATACAGTAATTAAAAGTGTTGATCAAGACAAAACAGGTGTTGTGGAAATTCCTGCAATCATAGCAGATGATCCAATCACCATTGCACGAGGAGCATTCAGAGGCTGCAAAATGACAGAACTGATCCTCCCTGATACTGTGACTACCATTAATAGTGAAGCCTTTGAGGATTGCAAAATTCTTACTACCATTCATTTTCCTGCAAGCTTTACAGATTTTCATGGAAAAAGCGAGAATAGTGGAGATAATGGCGGTCTGGATTCTTGGATAAAGGGCTGCAATTCCTTGAAAGCATTTACCGTCAGTGAAAACAACCCTCACTATAAATCTATGAATGGCATTTTGTACAGCAAAGACGGGAAAACCGTCGGACCTGTTCCGCCTGCGATCTCTTTTGACTCTATCAATTGGAATGGTATTTCTGCAATTGGTGATTTTGCTTTTTGCGGTCGTGAAACCCAGAGAGCGGATATTGAAATCCCATCCCAGATCACGTCTATTGGGGATTATGCATTCTGCGGGTATGGCGGTTCATGGTATGATAGCAGTTATGACGGCACTGTCAGTATCAAACTTAACGAAGGATTGGTTTCCATTGGAGAGTACGCATTTTCCAGCATATACTATCTGGAGGAAATTGACCTGCCGGATTCTCTTACCACCCTTGGAAAAGGTGCCTTTGCATCAGACAACCAACTGAAATCCATGACAATTCCTCCGAAAGTAACTGTGATTCCGGATTCACTTTTTGAGGAATGCTTAAACCTGGAATCCGTTACACTTCCGAATGGGATTACGGAAATTGGAAAGCGGGCATTTTACGGTCCTTTGTATCTGACGAGCATACATCTGCCGTCATCACTCAAGAAAATTGACGATTATGCCTTTTGTTTTTTCCAGTCACGCCAATTTAGCAAACTGACTTCAATTGCAATTCCGGATTCTGTGGAATATATCGGAGAACATGCTTTTGAGGGAAATGGAAATCTCAAATCTGTAACACTTTCAAAAAATATGAAAAAGATAGAAGCGTATGCTTTCTCCGAATGCGGCATAAACTCTCTTGAAATCCCGGCCGGAGTAACAGAAATCGGAGATTACGCATTTTCCAGCAATGCCTTGACATCTGTAGCACTGCCGGATACACTTTTGAAAATTGGAAATTGTGCATTTGCAAATGGATTTGTTTACGATGAGCAAATGGGAAATCGTTCCGTTTCTGTTCCAGATAGTGTCACAGAAATCGGAGCAGGAGCTTTCAAAGGCTGTTTCCTTCAGGATATAAAACTGCCGGAGCAGGCAAAGCTTTATGGGCTGTCTGCTTTTTCAGGAAACAATTTATCTTCTGTAATATTTCCGGAGGGAGTAGAAAGTCTGACAACGCCTGCGATTATGGGAAATGAGAAACTCAATCGGCTCTATCTTCCCAAAAGTTTAAAGGAACTGTCTCCGCTTGCTATTGCAAAAGATGGTTATGGGGAGCTTCACACAATGGATTCCCCGTATGAGGTAGATTCTTATTGGCTTTCTGATTTGGTTATGGTAAGCGATATTTATTTTGCCGGCACAGAAACAGAATGGAACGCATTGATCAAGGACTGGGATTTTGCAAAATACAATACCGATCCGTCAGTTATGGATAACGTGACTGTGCATTTCAATGCAACAGTGGGAACTGACGTGGCAGGCGATGTCAATGCCGACGGCATCTTTTCCATTGCAGATCTTGTGATGATGCAGCGGTTTTTGTTGAATCAGGGAAGACTGATCGAGTGGAAAGCAGGCGATCTGTGTGAGGATAACACGATCAACGGACTGGATCTTTGCCTGATGCGGCAAAAGTATTGGGATACATTGCCACATCTGAGTGCATCGATTGCTGAGCTTGTCTGGAATGCCGAAAGCAGAATGGTCACAGCAAATGTTATGTATGAGAATTTACCGGAAAATAGTGATGCCTGGATTGGTGTCGTGCCAAGTGATACGCCGCATAATGAACAGGATGCGGACCGTGTAGATGTCAATTATATTTCTTTGAGAGATTTTGAAAGCGGTGCATTCCCCGGAATTACAGTTCCCAATGACATCTCTGGAAGTTATGATTTGCGTATTTACAGCAGTGATTATAATGGCTCAGAACTTGCCTGTGTGAGTTTTACCACATAATGAGGTCGTGAGTGTTGTTTCTTCGGAGATTGTGCTATGTGATTTTTGAGGGAAGATGCGGCAAAGCGTGTCACTTTTCTCACTGCATAGAAAGATAAGACCAGCCTGAGGTTCTATGATCGGAATCTCAGGCTGGTTGTTTTATCGGGTTTTTAGAAGTGAGAAAAGTGATGCGTTTTTTGGAAAGGTCTTATTTTGAATGGTGTTGCACTTGACTTGAGGCAATACCGCACAAAGAGCGTCTGGCGACTTTGCACGCCATCTGCTTGCAAATTTCCCTTCAGAGCCTGTTTCGTATCTTCTCGCACGCATCTGCCGCACAATCTTTGTGCGGTATTGCCCAAAATGTATTCACATGATTGATATTCCTGATCTCGCCGTCACGAAATTTCTGCATCATCTCATTGGTCAGACTGGCATCGTCCGGCTGTAAAATGATGTTCTCCCGCTTGACCCACTGGGCATATTTCAGCTCAGAGGTGTCCATTTGAATGGTAGGGTCACCGTCCACTTCGCAGTAAAATCCCGCCAGAATATCGTTGGCAATGCCCCACGGCTGGGATTTATAGTAGCGGATATTCTGCACGTGCAGACCGGTTTCCTCCATGACTTCCCGTTCTACAGTTTCCTCCAGCGTTTCGCCGATTTCAGTGAAGCCTGCAACCAGTGCGAAATAGGGAAATCCGGTGCGGTATTTGGTCAGCAGCAGCGAATCCCCTGAGATCACGCCCACAATTACAGCCGGCATGATCTTCGGATAAATGCTTTTATGGCAGTGATCGCAGACCATGGCACGCTGTTCCGCAGAGTGGTGCAGAACGCCGCCGCATCTGCCGCAATAGCGAGTGCTTTTGTACCAGTCCGCCAGATGCTTTCCGGTCATGATCGCATATCGCTGAAACTGCGGTATCGCCTGTGCTCCGCGAATCCGGCGGATCTTCTCGTACTGCATGGCATCGTTCTCCGAAACCGGTGTTTCCGGCAGGAAATAGCTGCGGTTATCGATTTGGAACAAATAGCGATAATGCTCAGCAAAGACTTCCGAAACCGTAGGGAGCATCTCTCCGTCTTTCAGTAAAACTTCTGCACCACGATAGCAGAGCACATAGCTGTCCTGCTCCGGCTGTATCTCCGGACGGTACTGATTCTCCAGCTTATGCGGAAAAATATCCTGAATCATGATAATCCCTTCTTTCCATTGTCATTATATTCTCAATTGCGGCGAATTTCAATCGATTTTCATGAACAATGAAAACAGCCGCAGAGAAATTCTGCGCGCAGATTGCATGGCGAACTTCATGTAGCGTTTCTTTAGCTTGTTTTTCGGAAAATGTGTGATATAATTGTACTAAGGAATGTATATTCTCGCAAGGCAAAATCTGGCACCAAGACAGGAGTTTTTGATATGTATCCATTTCGAAAAATTGCCGTGCTGCTCGCCGCAGTGCTGGCTATGGGAACAGTACCCTTTTCCGGTTCTGCCGCGTCTGCCGAAACCTTTACCAACAATGCCCTTTACATGGACAGGCCATATGTTGAAATCGACACCAGCCGCAGAATGTATGTGGTGGACGGCTGGTATAGTGACTTCAAAGTCAAGCAGAATCTGGTGGACTATGACAGCGGATTGCAGGAGGCAACGGCGGAATGGTATCATTCCGATCAGGTTGCCTTTTGCAGTGAAACGGAGGTGCAAACAGAATGGTACAGATCAACTATATGCGATCTTTCTCTGGTAATTCGAACTGTTTCTCGCTGCTCTTTCCGCTGAAAGAGTTTACTTCGGAATCCATAAGCGAACGGGAATTTTATCTTTCTCTGCTTCAAAAAGCAGGATATTTTGACGGTAAGAAAGAACATTGTCACACCATGATTTGGAGCGTACATTATGACTGCATCTGTGACGGGATTCCATTTACCATGGTATATGATGAAGATTATGACGACATCACCTTTGCTATAAGCTTGGAGAATTTACAGCAGATGCCTAAAATTGCCGAGCAACTTCAAGCCCTTGTAGAATCGGAGAGACGTGCTTGCGGTATCTGAATATAACTGAATATAAAAGAAAGCGTGCTCCGGTGAACGGAGCACTCTTTTGTTTTGGTTGTTTTTCCAACAAAAAAAGAGGACCTTCACAGTCCTCTTTCCAATCACAGCAATTCTAAGATAACAACTCCTGCCGCAGCTGCATCAGCAGTTTTTTCTCCCGCCGCGACACCTGCACCTGTGTCATTCCCAGGATCGCCGCCGTTTTGCTTTGTGTCAGTTCCCGAAAATACCGCAGTTCCAACAGCATGCGGTCTTTTTCCGGCAATGCTCCCATCAGCTGCCGCAGGGACAGCAGATCGCCAATTTGCCGGTCTGGAGCTTCCACCGGAATGTCGAACTGCCCGTCGTCGTCCTCGTCGCTGTCCCGTGTCAGGGAAAGGGGTGTCTGCGTTACGCACAGTGCCTCCCCGCATTCCTCCACAGAGTCCCCGCTCAGGGCACTCAACTCCGAAACCGTAGGCGAACGCCCGTGCTGCTGCTCAAATGTTTCCTGTAACTTTTGCAGCCTTGTTGCCCGTTCCCGCAGACTGCGGCTGATGTGCACAATGCCGCCGTCCCGGAACAGCCGCTTGATCTCGCCCAGAATCACCGGCACTGCGTAAGTGGAAAACTGCACACCGCGGGTACAGTCGAATGCCTTTACAGCTTTCAGCAAGCCCACGCAGCCTGCGGAGTACAACTCGTCGTAATCGATCCCCCGATTCCGAAAGCGGTTGGCACAAAGGTGCACCAGTCCCAGATGTTCCTCTGCACGGGGCGTTGTTACTTCACCCGACATGGCAGGCTCCCCAGCTTTTTCCGCATGGTCACAGTCGTTCCCTTTTCCGGTGCACTCTTGACTTGCAGCTTGTCCATGAAGCTTTCCATGACCGCAAAGCCCAGTCCGGCACGTTCTTCTTCCGGTGCCGTGGTAAACAGAGGCTGCATCGCCTGTGTGATGTCCGCAATGCCGCAGCCATGATCTTTGATTCGCAGATAGACCTCCCGATCTTCCAGCAGCTTCATATGTAATTCCACGTCACCCCTGCTTTTCCGGTAGCCGTGGACAATGGCATTGGTCACCGCCTCTGATACCGCAGTCTTAATATCCGCCACCTCCTCCAGTGTAGGGTTCAACTGCGTCACAAAGGCCGCCACCGCCACCCTTGCAAATGCTTCATTCTCTGAAATACTGTCAAATGCCAGCGTCATTTCATTTTTCATCTGTCTTCCTCCTTGTCCAGCGAAATATACTGTTCAATGCCGGACAGTTCCAGCACCCTCTGGATCCGGCGGCTCATATGACTTATGATCACTTTTCCGCCCAGTGCCTCCATCATCTGACTTCTGCCGATCAGAAGCCCGATCCCTGCACTGTCCATAAACATCGTTCTTGAAAAATCAAACTCCACTTCCGTGACTGGTTCTTTCCGGATCATCTGGTCCACCTGGATCCGTATCGACTCTGTCTTATGGTGATCCACCTCCTGGGGAAGCCGCACCACCAGACGCGCACCCTCTCTTATTAAAAATCCCATAACTGTTCTCCTTTCTTGCCCACCAGCATCCCCTGCAAATATTCCCCGGCTTTTTTCACATAAAAAGGGACGTTGTATTTCTACAACGTCCCTCACTTCAGGGTTCTTCTTTTGT
>ERZ773193.3371-NODE-3371-length-14727-cov-4.568770_pt1 | contig 14727 bp, 6 predicted proteins | sample MGYA00511110_ERZ773193 | MGnify/ENA primary metagenome ERZ773193 (study PRJEB29015, sample SAMEA2737784) | human gut metagenome | biome: human gut; feature: human-associated habitat; material: faeces | place: China | collected 2012 ...
ATTGCTAAAGCAATTCTTGGCGATGTCACGCTACATAACAGCAATTTCCTATCAAATAAAAAAGCAAAGCCAGCGCTTTGCTTTGGCTTCCCCCTACGTTACGAGCATTTTCCTATCAATTAAAAAGAGGCTCCGATACATCTTTTTCTGCTTTCCTTAATATTGAAAACAGTTGCAAGAGTTCTCGGAGCCTCTAATGTAAGGGCTTCCTTTATCTGTAACAATTATATCTTAATAATTATATCATAATAATTGCACACAGTGCTCATTATTTTATCACGATATCTGTGATCGCTGGTACGTTGCTGCCTCCACCAACACCACAATTTAATGTGATTGTTTTACCATTTGCCCAATTGCCATCCCAGCCTGGATTGCTTACGCGGTAACGATTATTGCCAAGGCTCTCACAAGTACCGCTCCACATAGAAGTAATCTCGCGGTCTAAGGTAAACTCTACCGTCCATCCATCGGTATAGCTGACACCTGTATTGTTGGTAAGAGTGATCTCTGCAATTCCGCCACTGCCCCAATTACTGGTAAGTTTTACCGAGCCTGTTACTTTGCTGTCCCCGGAAGGCTCTGTGGTTGGTGCTGCTGTCGGTGCCACTGTTGGTGCCACTGTCGGTGCTACTGTTGGTGCTACTGTTGGTGCTACCGTCGGTGCTACCGTTGGTGCTACTGTTGGTGCTACCGTTGGTGTTGCTGTCGGTGCTACCGTTGGCGTTACGGTTGGCTGTGGAGTCTCTCCACCTACTTTAGAAAGTGTAAGACTTACGATCTTGCCACCGTTCCAAGCAGACAAGCACAAATAGGTAACCTTTGATGTGCTCTTAATGTTCATGGTTGCCTTTAATTCTTTGACTGTATATGTCTTCGTTACTTTATCCGTTGCATTACTTGCCGCAGAATAATTATCACCACTCTGCCATACATTGTCTACAGATGCACCCCATCCTAAAATACCCCAGTTACCATGGGAAGGATCTGTACAAGTATAAACTACAGTAACAATATCATCGTCAGATGCATTTAACAACCACTGTGGATCGTTCGTTGCATACGTAGACTCTAAGTTAGATACAATCTCCGTCGTATCTGAAATAACCGGTGACTGTGTCGGAGCTACGGTTGGTGCTACTGTCGGAGCCTTCGTCGGTGCTACCGTTGGTGCCTTTGTTGGCGCTACCGTTGGTGCCACTGTTGGTGCCTTTGTTGGCGCTGCCGTTGGTGCCTTTGTTGGTGCCACTGTTGGTGCCTTTGTTGGCGCCACTGTTGGTGCCTTTGTTGGCGCTGCCGTTGGTGCCTTTGTTGGCACTACCGTTGGTGCCTTTGTTGGCGCTACCGTTGGTGCCTTTGTTGGTGCCACTGTTGGTGCCACTGTTGGCTGAACATCACTGCCACCATTAATACCGGACACCTCAAAGTTCATGGTTACCTTATTCGTCGTCTGGTAATTTACATTATTGAAATATGCCTTGTAATTTGCATTTTCCACAGTTACGTTGTTTACATGTGTATTCGCCCACACATTAATAAATGAGAAATTAAAGACCGGACAGATCAATCCATCATCTGATGCTTTCTGTGAAACATCATACGTAAATTTTCCATTTTTCATGGTATATTTCTGTCCGTTAATTTCAAATGATGTTACTTTCAAAGTTGCTTTGTCAAATACAGATGCCTCATCATCAGCAACATTGATATCTTTGATATACAAAGAACCAATATTCTGCAACTGACTCTTAGTCGCATCTAAGGACAAGGAGAATTTTCCTCCTTCTGAATAAATATCAACATATTCATCACTGATGACTGACTGCCAGCTTGCTGTCTCTAATAAATATAATTTCGCACGTACATAGTTGGCCTGTGGTACCGTCACCTTACAGGTTGCTTTGTATCCTAATGGAACAGATGCAGTGATCGTACAAGTTCCTGCTCCTACTGCACTTACCTGACCTTTGGAATTAACGGTAGCTACTGACTCATCACTGGAGCTCCAAAGAACTTTATCCTTGCTGTCCGATGGTGTTAATGCTGCTGTAAGCTGCTGTTTTTCATCACCAATGTGAATTGTCAACTCGCTCTTGTTTAACTGAATGCCTGTTGCCGTTGCTGACTCATTACCGCCATACACTTCCATCATGGCATCCATCAATTCCTGATGAACAACCTTGTTGGAATAACGGTCAATAATCGCAAAACCATAGTCTCCGTTGTATCCATTGTCCCAAGCTACCGGAATCAATCCATACTGCTTTGCATAATAGCAGACTTTCTGATAATACTCTGCACGGCAAACTTTATTCTGGCTGTCATAACTTGCTTTATTGATGGCACCAAATTCACCGATCACCACAGGATATCCCTGTGAAACGAATTTGTTGGACATTTTTTTGAACTGAGATGCCATATAGGACTCATCACCCCAGCTTGCTCTCTTCGAATAATCCGTAATACTGTCTCCCCACTGTGTGGTTGCACCGGACTCTGTTCCACAGAAATCCCATGGATCATAATAATGTACAGAGATCATAATTCTTTTTTCGCCTGATGCAATCTTAGAAGACAGATAATTATCGGTAGGAAGTGCAAATCCGTAATCCTCCGCCGTGTAATCAATATTGGTATTCCATCCCGGAATCAATAACCATCTCTGATCATTGTTTCCACCGGTTTTTCTTACGGTGTCCACAAAAATCTGATTGTAGGCATTTATATTTGCATAAGCCGTTCTGCTAGGTGTTCCATAAGTTCCATCAAATTCTTCATTCATGGACTCAAAGATCAGATGCTCATCATAGTTTTTGAAACGATCTGCAATCTGCTCCCAGCACGCTTTATATTTTGCTTTGATCTTGGTCTGATCAGAACTGCCGCATAATAACCAGCCACCTGTTACTGTCGTATATCCGTCTCCATGCATGTTGACAATTGCATACATATCATTGTCAACGCAATAATCAACAACCTGCTGTACACGATCTAACCAAGAAGAGTCGATCTTGTATCCATTGTTGTCGTCAATCATGCTAAGATAGGATACCGGAATACGGATAGATTTAAATCCTGCGTCTTTGGCTGCCAAAACTAAGTCTTCTGTTAATTTTGGATTGCCATATGCTGTTTCATTCGGTGTTCCAGAACTTGCAGCCTCCAATGAGTTACCAAGGTTGTAACCTACACCCATCGCCTCTGTAATCTGCGATTGATTAAGGTTGTTAAATGTTGTGCCGGCGGCTTCCGCCGTTTTGGCTGTCGTTGTTGGAATTGACAGCGAAGTTGCTACCATTGCCATACTCATGACAATAGCAAGTGCTTTTTTACGAAAAGCCATAATCCTTCTCCTTCCCGGCAGATTGAGAAACTTGTACGTTTTTTGTGACAAAATAACACAAATCATCACCAAAAAATATGAATAGAAATCCATAAGAAATACCGATACTTTCCCAATATTTATACCGATAAATCCCAAAAAATCCACATATTTTTGATATTAATTCATGAAAAAAGAAGCAAACACATTAACGATATCCGTCACCATCACGTACAATAAAAAGACATCCTTTGTCCCCACAAAAAATGTCTTTCTACATCCCAATCACGCCCAATACATTATCGAAATAACTCCCCCATGAGTTATTTCTTTTGCTACGAAAACTATCTTAACATTTTCGTAGTAGTATTGCAACATGATTTTGAAAATTTCATGTACAATTTTTACAAAAATATATTTTATTTATATATTTTATTATGCATATTGCAAGATATTAAGATGCTTTTTGGGGATAGCATACTTCGTTTCCCTTTCTCTTATAAAGCACCCCGGCTTTCACGTAATATATCGGATTGGCATTATCCACCTCAAAAGTGATCTGCTGCCCCAAATCGTCTATGAGTGTCGTAAGCGGTCCGGTAGCATTCTTCCCAAGCTTTACCGTAATTGGTCGGTAATCATATTCCGACTTGCTATAATTCATTTTTTTCGTACAAAGCAGAAAGATTTCTCCCAGATTTAATCTGCATAATATCGTCAAAGAACGCAATTCTTCGTTTGCCATAAACGCACAACTTCCTACAGATACCAGTTTTTCCGGAAGAGTTACACTTTGCAGCCTGCAGGCATAAAACGCATTGCTGCCTATTTTTCTAAGCGCACTGTCAAAGGCAAAGTTGGTCAATCCATCGGCTTCATAAAAAGCCATCTGTCCTATCACTCGAAGTTTTTTGCCGCCAGTAACTGTCTTGACTGTTGAATACTGAAATGCGCACTCTCCAATAGTTGTTAGCTTTGAAGAAAGCTGAATTGATTTCATATCCGCTGCATAAAATGCATACGGTGCGATCGTCGTCACCTTATCGGATAACTTATAATTGGTGACACTTTTGCCCGAAGGATATATGTAAATTGTCTTTTTGTCTTTCGAATACAATACACCTTTTGATGATGAAAAGTTACGATTCTTTTTATTTACAGAAATCGTTTTTAAGGTTGTACTCCAGCCTTCATAAGCTCCATTGACACGAACTGGGCTTGCATACTTAATCTTTTTAAAAGATTTTGGCAACGATATCTGCTTGATGCCCTCCATTGCAAAATATCGATAATCGACCTGCGTGATCCCCTCTCCAAATTTAATCTTCGTAAACACCGGCAATACAGAATCTTCCGAGCACGGCCACTCATAGCTGCTCAGTGATTTGTCATAAAACCCGGTAATTTTAGCATATCCCTTTCCAGTTATAGTTAACGTTTTACTCTTTTTATTGTATGTCCATTTCACCCCACTGCATACTTTACCACTTGGCTGCTTTTTCTTTGTCTTGGCATCTGCTGTCATTGTCATGGTCAACGCTGCCATCAGACAAAGCATGACTACTGCTAGCTGTCTCCATTTTTTCATAAAAATCACTCCCTTCTTATGATAGTTCTTTACCATTTGACTTCTTAAAGCTCTCTTTCAGACGATCCCCTCGTTTAGCGTATACCGCCTCGTCTTTGATGTAATATGTCTTATTGCCTTTCTCAACTTCAACTTTCATCTTGCCGAATCTTATGTGATCTGCAAAATCAGCAAACAAACGATATATTGTTGCATTTAATTCCTTACCCAATACAATTCGAAAATCCGTATAGTTCTCTCGGTCATAGGTTTGAAGATTTGTTTGAAAACCACTGTCTGCAAACACATAACTTAGTTTACAATTGCATCGTACGATGATCGTCGATAAATCTTTGATGTTTCCAAACGCATGATTTCCTACCCGCTTAAGGCCCTTTGGCAATTCTACAGATGAAATCTGAGTGCTGTCAAACGCAGAATCTTCAATAATTTTCAACGACTTTGGAAGCTTTACAGACTTTAACTCTGTTTTCGCAAAAGCCTGCCGACCAATTTCACGCAACTTATTTCCCATAATAACACTCTCTATGGAATTTCCATAAAAGGCACGTCTGCAAATTTTGGTTACCTTGGAAGGTATTGCAAATTTTTTCTCCGTCTTGCCACTTGGATAAATGTACAACTTCTTTTTGTCCTTTGAATACAAGATGCCCTTACTGACAGAGAACTTCTTGTTTTTCTTAGACACTTGAAGTTTCTTTAATGTCGTGCTGTATGGTTCAAAAGAGCCATTGACAGCATCCATTTCATTGGACGCTTTGATCTTCTTAAAGCTCTTTGGCAGTGAAATCGTTTTGATACCCTCAATACAAAAAAAGCCAGATGAAATTGTTGTTATCCCCTCTCCAAACACCAGCTTGTCAAAAATTGCCGGCTGTCCCGCTTCTGAACCAGGCCATTTGTATCTTCCCTCTTTACGAAATTTACGGATATCCACCGTTCCTTTTCCTGTGATTGTCAATACTGTCTCATCAGAGTTCAAAGACCATTTGATGTTTTTGGTCAACTTCCCGGTTGACTTTGCATCTGCCTGCACCGGTAAAGTCAGCATAACTCCTGCAGCGATACATAATGCCAGCGTCATTACATATTTTTTCATCCCCATATTACTCTCTCCTTTCTATGTTGGACAATTGATCGCGCTGTCCGTTTTGCTACAATAGTAATATTACGATGGAGCTTATAATTTTCTCCTTGGTTATATATTACAACATTTATAGCTGTAATATATGTCCGTTTCCTTAAGAAAAAATTAAGATTGCCAGACAGCAATTTCCGATTAAAGAACAAAGAGTCGCTTGCGACTCTTTCGCGCTCGAGCGGTGCTGTTTACAGCTAACTTCTTCTCCGCGAGATGCGCATCCTCGCGGAGCATTTTTCGCTTTATAGGAAACGACAAGTTTCCTATAAAGCAAAAAAGAACAACCAATAAATACTTGGTTGTTCTTTTTCTAAATTTTCAAAAGGCATATTTGCCACTTATTTCTAAGTCGATCTGTTAAAATTTATTTAATGGTAAGTTTGATCACTTTCTTCTTACCACTGCCATCCGTTGCAATTGCAGTAATCTTAACTTTGCCTTTCTTCTTCGCTTTTACAACACCGCTCTGTGTCACTGTTGCAATTTTAGTATTACCAGATACCCAGAATACTTTAGCAGATGCATACTTCTTCTTAGGCGTGATTTTGGCTTTCAGTTTGAGTTTCTTACCAACCTTTAACTTCTTAACGCCAGACAGTTTGATCTTCTTCACCGCTTTTTTCATAACGCGAATGGTAATTTTCTTTTGCAATCCATTCGCTGTACGAATCGTGATCACTGTCGTTCCGGCTTTCTTACCAGCAACAATCTTACCACTACCGCTTACTTTTGCTATTGATGGTTTACTGCTGGTATACGTTAGTTTCTGAGGCTTAGCTCCTGTCGGCAACAAAGTCACCGTAAGCTGCATACTCTTTCCTGCTGCAAGCTGCAATTTCTGTTTTACCGGAAGATTACTTACCTTTTTCACACTGGCAATAACGCGCATTCCGGTCGCCTGAATTCCCGGCTTCTGCATTGGTGTGATCGTTGGTTTCTCACTTGGAGCAGCACTTTCTGTCGGATCATCACTAGGTACCGGTGTTATCATCGGTGCTGCCGTTGGTGTCGGCGCTTTCGTTGGCTCTACCGTTGGTGTCGCGATTGGTTCTTCGCTTGGTTCCACGGTCGGCTCGTTGCTCGGTGTGACGGTCGGTTCGCTGCTCGGTGCCACTGTTGGCTTGCTGCTCGGTTCTACCGGCGCCTTATCAAAATATTTTGCACAGAAGTATGTATTCTCTTGTACCGTGTATATAATTCCCGGGGCATATCCCTGTACATCACGGTCACTATACCACCGTAAAATTAAATTCTCCTTTGGTCTATTCGGCAAAATAATATCAGAACCTTGTTCCACTGTCACGGTCCAAACTTCATCTACTGTATCAAATGTTACGGTAACTAACTTCGTCGTTGTTCCCCCTGTGGAAATTGTCTCCTTCGAGAACAAATCGTCCGTTCCAAGTGCGCCATCTGTCTGATTAATGATCTTAATATCTCCGACCAAGATAACGCTGCTTTCATCTGATTTCACATCAATAGCAGATTTTTCCGTTTTATTCGGACCCGCTTTCACCGTCAGTGTTCCTCCGATCAAAGAGATCTTACTATCTGCATATAATGCGCCACCTGTTCCGTCCCCGATCGCAGTCACTTCTCCATCCGTGATTGTGATCTTGTCTGCAGATAATGCTGTTTTATTACTTTCTTTGGCAGCTACAGCGGTCAGACTTCCGCCCTTTACCGCGATAGTATCTGCCATAATCTGCTCGGTGTTGTTAGTTCCACCGGAAACAATGACATTTGCTGCCTCAATACTTCCAGTAGTATTGCTACCTCGAACCATCTCAAGGCTTGTATCATCTTCGCTGGAAATGTTTCCGCAAGTCACTCCACATAACGCTGCAGAAACGCCTTTCTTTAATATAATTTTGACTTTCGCATTATCAGCGACCAATTCAAAAGTATGATCTGTCCCGGATAATGTCAATTCATTACTGGAAGCATCATAACTTGCTGCATAAGATTTACCGGTTGCATCATCTTTGCTAAACATGCCATCGACATAAGTCGTATCGTCCAGCTTAGACAAGTCGATCTTATACACATCTTCAACTAGTGTACCTCCTGTCAACGTATGGTCAGAGATCATACTAGCCTGATAGTTGTCGGTTTCTGCATAGCGTACTGACACGGTATAACTTGTAGCAGGCTGCAAACCAGTAAAGGTGGTCTGCGTTTGCCATGATGTGCCATCAATTGTGTATTCATAACTCTTGCCTGCCGGTGCTGCAACGGTTGCCTGCACGGTTAAGGAGGTAGACGTACGTGCCACTATTGTTAATGCTGTCGATGGTGCCTCCTGTATCTCCTTGTCCGGAGCAGTCGTTACTGTCGGTTTATTCGTCGGTTCTGCTGTTGGTTTTACGGTTACTGTCGGTGCTTTCGTCGGTTCTGTCGTCGGCTTTTCCGTTACAGTCGGTGCTTTCGTCGGTTCTGCCGTTGGTTTTACGGTTACTGTTGGTGCTTTCGTCGGTTCTGCTGACGGTGATACTGCCGGATAGAATGCATTTTCTTTCTCCTCGTGTGCTCGACAGGTATTGATCAGCCACTTACCGGTTGTTGTCAGATCATCTGCTGTCCAATCACCCCCGGCATTGCTGCAGCTGCTCTTAAAATACGCCGATTTTTCATTACAATTACTATAACTCCAGCATGCAAAACTAATATTTAATTCGTCCAACAACGCAATCCACCGATCCGCATTTTCCGCGTCATAACTTCCATTACCATCTGCTGAACATATACCAAATTCGGTAACAAAGATCGGTGTTCCATCCTTGGTTGCCAGACGTACTTTTTCCATTAAATTCTCTTTGTGCGTTGCGGAATAAAAATGGAACGTATACATGATGTTTTCATAACCAAGTGCTTTCATCGGCTTAGCCGCTACCTGATCAACATCCTGTGACCAAGTATTCGTTCCGCATATAATGATCGCATCCGGATCAATGGCACGTATCGTCTTAATAACTTCACTACAATATGTATAAAGATCTTTGCCATTGCCACTATACCAATTTGTGCCTGTCGGCTCATTGCAAATCTCATATAACACATTATCATGATCCTTGTACATTGTTGCGTACTTTGTAAAGAATATCTTTGCCTCTTTCAAATACTCATTTGGATTGTAAGCATGCACATGCCAGTCTACCAACGCATACATTCCGAGCTTGGTTGCATAATCGACACCATTTTGAATCAATGTATCAAGCTGCTGTTTGGTACTGTCTCCACCCGTCAAATATCCAACCGATCCACCATCGCGTGGATAACAAACTAATCGAACCATATTGATTCCCCAATCATCACGCAATGTCTGGAACGCATTCTGATTGACATACTGCGGGAACCAATGCATACCATGGGTACTGGCTCCACGAAGCTGTGTCGGCACACCATTCTGATCCACCATGATCGGTGCCGCATAGTCGTCAACCTTATGTACTGACAGTTTACCATGTCTGCCGACCGGAGTGTCCGCATATGCAACATCTTTACGTCCGGTTAATTCATAATTCAGTTCATCACCGGTACTTGGACCTGCACAATTTACAGCAATGACATTAGATTTTCCAACGGAAATAGACGGCTGTTTTCCAAAACCAACTTTATTAGAAGAGCTGCTAACCGTTGCTCCCGCTGCAATCTCTGTCGAATAATATGCCACAACGCCTCCCAGCGCCGCATCATACACTGCAGAAAATCCCTCAACATAGCCAACGTCAACCGATCCCGATGTCGGTATTAAAATCTGAATACCTCTAACCGTTTCGCTGCTGTTATTTGTGATAGAAAAACTGTATTCTGCATAATAATCATTTGTTCCACTGCCAACACTTCTCGTGATCGCAATCTGGTCTGTCGAAACATTGCCACCGGCACTTGCTGTGCTGCTTGGCTTACTTGTCGCGCTGCTTGGCTTACTTGTCGCACTGCTGCCGCTGTCCGCCATATTGATCACCGCAGAGTCAACAGAATAGGACACGGTACTCCCCTCGGCTGCATTGGCAAAACGCACGCCAAGATTTCCCAGCGTTGTTCCACCTTTCCAATCCATATCTGCAAAGGAATAGGTAAGCGTTAACTGACTGCCGGTAACCAGCTCTGCAGTCGAAGACTGATTCCAATTCCAATCACCCGATGCATCCGGTTGTGCAAAAATAAATGCTTGCGCTTTTGCGCCACTTCCCTGTGTAAAACTTTTGATCGTGATCTTTACCGTCATGGAAGTCACCTTGTTCGAAGAAATTGCACTCTTCGTTTTCAAGGCATCCGGTATGTTAAAAAACATATCGCCAATATAATCATCGCCATACTCATTCTTAGCAATCGTTACACTGGTTGCTCCGCTCTTCACGGTAAGATTCTGTGTCGATGCTGCCTTAGCAATGGTAATCGGCAGATTTGCCATAGATAAGACCATTGCCACGGTCAGCACCCACGCATATACGCGCCGCCATTTCTTTGTCATTCTTTTTCTCCCTTCTTGAAATAAACATAAGGCATACTCTAAAATTTTATTGCCCTTCTCTCTAGTACAGCGAATATTAAGTGATTGGCAGTTTGACTTGCTTATTTTCCTGATAGCACTACTCCCCAAGCCTCGACGTAGCCACCAACTACGCCTACGTTTGTGAAGTAGCACTCTCAGAAAAATCTTCTGCGCCAAACTATCCAAAACTTAATTTTCGCTGTACTGGAATATCTGTCGAATCCTTACGTTCCTCATTACATTACGTAATCATTATACCCTATCTGCGATTATTCGCCAACACTGATTTATACAACCTTTGACTGCAGAATTTTACTCATTCAGCTGCTGTACAACTTTCATCATTTGATCTCTCAACGTTGCTGCCAGTTCAAAGTTTAACTCTGCTGCGGCCGCATGCATCTGTTTCGTCAACTTCTTACGTAACTGCTGCAAATCTTTCTTGCTCATAGATTCCAGATCTTTCTCAATATCGCCTGAGTTGCCATCGGCTTTCTTCGATATACTAATCAGATCACGTACCGCCTTCTTGATCGTCTGTGGCGTAATACCGTGCTCCTCATTGTACTGCATCTGAATCTTTCGTCTTCGATTCGTCTCATCAATGGCATGGCGCATCGAATCTGTCATGACATCACCATACATAATAACCCGTCCTTCTGCATTACGTGCGGCCCTGCCAATCGTCTGAACAAGAGAAATCTCTGAGCGAAGAAATCCTTCCTTATCAGCATCCAAAATAGCAACCAGTGCTATCTCCGGAATGTCCAGTCCCTCTCGCAGCAAATTAATACCGACTAATACATCAAATCCATCCAACCGCATATTACGAATAATCTCCGAACGTTCCAGCGTATCAATATCTGAATGCAGATAACGCACCCGAATCCCAATTTCCTTCAAATAGTCCGTCAGATCTTCCGCCATACGTTTTGTCAACGTATTTACCATAACCTTATTTCCTGCATCGATCGTCTTTCGGATCTCACCTACCAGATCATCAATCTGCCCCTCCACCGGACGAACAGAAATTTCCGGATCCAACAGTCCGGTAGGCCGTATGATCTGCTCAACACGCGCCAGCTCGTGTTCCTGCTCATATACATTCGGTGTCGCCGATACAAATAACATCTGATTGATATGCGACTCGAATTCATCAAAATTCAGCGGACGGTTATCTAATGCAGATGGCAGACGGAATCCATAGTCTACAAGTGTAGTCTTCCTGGATCGATCTCCCGCATACATGCCTCGTATCTGTGGTATGGTAATATGAGACTCATCTACCATGATCAAGAAATCTTCCGGAAAATAGTCCATCAATGTATGTGGCGTTTCTCCCGGCTTTAATCCCGATAAATGCCTCGAATAATTTTCGATACCTGAACAAAAACCGGTTTCCCGGAGCATCTCAATATCAAAATTGGTTCGCTCAGCAATACGCTGCGCCTCCAGTAGTTTATCTTCGCTTTTAAAATATTTCACACGATCTTCCAACTCTGCCTCGATTGTTCGGATTGCACGCTCCATCGCATCTTTATCAACAACATAATGCGATGCCGGAAAAATAACAATGTGTTCCAATTCTGCTTTAATCTCTCCGGTCAGCACATCAATTTGAACAATGCGATCCACCTCATCTCCAAAAAATTCAATACGAACCGCCTGATCCGCTTCTGAAATCGGAAATACCTCCAAAACATCGCCACGCACACGAAATGTTCCACGCTGAAAATCCATATCATTACGGTTATACTGAATCTCTATTAATTTTTGGATCACTTCATCACGGTCTTTGCACATACCCGGACGCAAAGACACCGTCATGTTCTGATAATCAATAGGGCTTCCCAAACCATAAACACAAGATACACTGGCTACAATGATCACGTCCCGCCGCTCCGTCAGTGCTGCTGTTGCAGAATGACGTAATTTGTCAATTTCATCATTGATCGAAGAATCTTTTTCAATATACGTATCGGAAGATGGCACATATGCCTCCGGTTGATAATAATCGTAATAGGAAACAAAATACTCCACCGCATTCTCCGGGAAGAATTCCTTGAACTCGCCGTAGAGCTGTGCCGCCAATGTCTTATTGTGCGCAATGACCAAAGTCGGTCTGTTCAGCTTCGCAATGACATTTGCCATCGTAAAGGTCTTACCGGAACCCGTCACACCAAGCAAAGTCTGGAATTGGTCGCCCTCTTCAAAACCTTTGACCAAAGCGTCGATCGCCTGGGGCTGATCACCGGTAGGTTTGTATTCGCTGTGTAAAATAAATGGTTTTTGTGTTTCTGACACAAAATCACCTCCTCACTGCTACATTCTGAATTTCGTCCTGTCCGATCAAAACCTTTTTTCCTTCAAAGGCAAAGCCGTAATGACGGATCCTGTCTGCCGGTATTCCCTGTAATAGCAGTTCGGCATCATAGTTCTTCTCTGTGATCTGATCTAAAGCCGTCCGAACCGTATCCTGTAAAGATTCCTCCTCATCCGGTTCATGCACTTTAAACTCGATCACAATGGCATCATCCACCTCTGTCACCGGTGTAAGCATCACATCATATCGTCCATATCCACTCTCCCGGTTGGAACGGATCTGATACCTGTCCCGCAGCTCCACCAAAAGTCCCAGAACAAATCCATGATAGAACCGCTCCGGCTGACTTTTCTCAGAAGGTTTCTTTCCCGTATCAAAGCTGCTGAAGGTTGCAAGTGCAACATCATTCATATAAATATTCATTTCCTTGAGACTGCCCTTTAACAGTGCCTTCACGAAATCATTATAATTTGCATCTTTATTTTTAAACCATCCCCGGAACATTGTCATGAACATGCTCAGTGTCTCAATATTTGTAATATCCAACGTGTACCATGGTTCCAAAGTAATCCCACGGTAGTCTATATTCTGCACTTTCAGATAACCACTGGCAAGCAGAAGACTCCAGATCGCCTCTTCATTGTCATCCAACTGGTTATATACGATCTGCTCGTCAAAATTTACAGAGATCGCCTGTCCCCTCAGCAGATCCTCCATCTTCTCCTTCACATCTGCAGATGCCGTCCGGATCAATCTGCTCACAAGCCCATTGGAGCTTGTGGATGCCCAGTATGGATATAATCTATGTTCATCCAGATAATTCGTAATGGACCACGGATTGTAAATGTCTCTGTGTTCTCCAAAAGTAAAACCATCATACCACTGTTTCACTTCATCCTTTTTATCTCCCATTCCATACTCATCCAGTGCAGCAAAAACTTCCTCCTCCGTAAAACCAAAACAATCTGCATACAGATTGGAAGTCGTCGTTACGACACGTAAATTATTTAAATCGGAAAAAATACTCTCCTTGGATACTCTGGTAATTCCCGTCATAACAGCACGCTCCAGATAAGGATTTGTCTTAAAAGATGCATTAAACAGGCTTCTCACAAAAGACGTAAATTCATCCCAGTATCCCTGAACATACGCCTCCTGCATCGGCGTATCATATTCGTCCAAAAGAATGATGACCTTCTTGCCATAATAACGTTCCATCCAGACAGACAAAGTCTTCAATGCATTCTGTGCCATTGTATCATCCATCTGGATCGTGGTACTATTGTATATTTTTCTTTCATTATCACTTAATACATTACCCTCTAACAAATATCTGTTTTCTTCATACAGCCTTGCAATCTCCTGCTTGATCTGGGTTTTTGCATCCTCCAGATTGCCTGCTTTCACAGCAGCAAAACTCAAAAAGATCACAGGATATGTTCCCTGCAGTTTCCGATACGTTTCATCCTGCCATATAGAAAGTCCCTCAAACAGATCCGCCCTGTTCGCATATTTATTAGAAAAGAAGCAGTCCAGCATACTCATATTTAATGTCTTACCAAAACGGCGTGGACGCGTGATCAATGTTACAACATCCCGTTTTCCCCACCATTCTTTTATAAAATTTGTTTTATCCACAAAAAAGCAATCCTGCTCTCTCAGATCAGAAAAACCTTGTATTCCTATACTAATCGCCTTTTTCATATGCTCACCTGCTCCCCTGTCATTATATATTTATTACATTATAACGATATTCCTCTAAGGTTACAAGGCAAATCACAAGTCAAAAAAACGCAAATTTTATTAATTTGTAACTAAAACTTCCCATACCGGAAGCTACTGCAAGAACCACATA
>ERZ773193.3374-NODE-3374-length-14715-cov-3.180559_pt1 | contig 14715 bp, 14 predicted proteins | sample MGYA00511110_ERZ773193 | MGnify/ENA primary metagenome ERZ773193 (study PRJEB29015, sample SAMEA2737784) | human gut metagenome | biome: human gut; feature: human-associated habitat; material: faeces | place: China | collected 2012 ...
TGGGTGCATTTGGAACGATGCTGTTTTCCATCAATCCGCTGGGAACTGCATTTGTGTGTATCGTACCAAGACTTCTGGAAGGACTGCTCTGTGGTCTGATTTTTCAGGCATTGAAAAAATCCATGAAAAAAACGATTATGGAAACGCTAAAGTGTGTCTGCAAAAATATAGTGCTTCGATAGAAGAGGAAGTTCTTTTAGACGCTGCGAATAAAACATTGAAATTATGCGACAGATATGCGAATTCATGGACGAAATCACAATATGAATTTGTACGAAGAATTATATTAACATATCGGTACGGTGACAATGGCGAATATAACCAAAGAGAATTGGCACAGGAATTAGATATTTCACCTCAGCTTGTAAACAGTAAAGTAAAAAATACAGGTATTTCGGTTTATGTAAATACCAAATGTGGCTTAGAAAATGTACTTAAGGAGAAATGGGGATGATAACAGGTGCAAAAAAGTTCGGTTTTTATGGTATTGTGTATAGGACATATAATTGGAGAGTATTTTTTAACCAATAAATATATTGTTAAAAAGAAAGATAAAAAGAAAATATTCTGTTATTGTTTAGCATATATAATTCCATTTATAATCATAGGAATGTTGTTTTATATATATGGATATAATATTGGGAAAATTTGTCTGGAATGTATTTGCATACACTTTATAATTGAAGTAATAAAAAGATGGATTGAGAATTATGATATTCGGACAAATAAGTTGCCGATAAACGTAACAAATGTTATATATGTATGTTCTTTAATTTTTCATATTTTAAGCTTCCTCTTAATTATCTGGAAATCTTCTATATTGGTTTCTTATTTTTCAGAATATATAATAAAACCGATTCCTTATCTGCTGTATTTTTTATGTATAGCAAAACCAGCCAATATTACATTCAAGATTCTTTTTTCAACTTATCAGGTAAAACCTGAATCTGAGCAAGAGGATGATAATAGCACGAAAACAAAGAATGGAGCAGGAGCGTTAGTAGGGATTCTTGAGCGGTTCCTGTGTGCAGTTTTTATTGTTCTTGGACAATATTCTGCGGTTGGATTGACAATGACTGCAAAATCAATTGCACGTTATGATCAGATAACAAAAAATCCAGCTTTTGCAGAATATTATTTAATTGGTACGTTGTATAGCATTTTATATACAGTTGTTTTATATGGGATTATTTTCAAATACATTTTATATTAGAAATTTTCTAAAACCATGGTTTACAAAAAACGTAAATCATGGTTTTTCTGTTTTGAAATTCGAGAAATGTATAAAAACACGTTGAAATATATAGATAAAATTGCAACCAACGGCTGAAGAAATAACTGCTAGAAAGAAAATGTATAAAGAAGCTGCGTCATTGGGAATTGACCTTATGGGATATGATTCTAATGATTCGGCAATAAAAAGAAGCGGAAATATGTTGTAGTACAGCTCCTTTCTACAACTGAAAAAGTCCGAATTGAGATCGCCTCTTTTACATATAGCAACTATATGCTAATATATTTATATAAACATTTCTCCTTTCGGAATATTTTCATCCGATGAAAGGCGAAACAAATGAGTAAAAGAAAAGGATTTTCAAAACTTAACCTGTTGAATAGATTTTTATTCAATAAAGCAATGGAAGATCCGGAGAATATGAAGACGGTACTGGATATCATTTTCGGACAGGACATTCCGCTCAGATTAGCACCGCATTCGGAAAAAGAGGTACGGACGCTTCCGGATAACCGAATGAAATGCGAAGAAGTTCCAATCTTGATCTGCAAGATGATGCGACACGCATTTTTCTGAACTGCCATGGTAAGAATCCTGAAATGGTATCACCGGAATTGATTGAGTTACTTCGTTACATGGAGAAATCGACGAATGAAGTTGCCGGTTCATGTACAAGCCAGAAGATCAAGTTGCTTCATCAGAAAGTCTGCCAGATCAGGTCAAACAAAAAAAGTGGAGGCGAGGTTCATGCGAGCGTGGGAAGAAAGAGAAATAGAACGGCAGAAAGCATTTTCTGAGGGACAGAATGAACTTTAAAAAAATCAGGTAAAAAAGAAACAGGAGAAAAATTATTTGAAAGAAGAAATCGCAGATATGTTGGAAGAGGATGTATCAACGATTGAAAACATTATGAGTGAATTGCAGGAATAGAAATCACAAATATTCAACCAACAGAATAAATTATTGAAAGTGAACGACACACAGCTCTATTTATCCTATACTTAAGCTAACAAAGTATTCAGGATATAGTTTCAAAAAGAGGAGGAAGACTATGGTAAATTTCTATGTGTATTCTTTTAGTATAGCAGCAATTCCACTACTTTTGGGTGTTTTACTGATCTGGTTTGGGAAAAAGCTGTGGAAGAAAGCAAATGCTGAAAATGCCAAATATCAGCAGCGCTATACAGGACGCACCACACTGCGTGTGATCGGTGTGGAGAAGCATGAACGGGAGGAAAGGGATTCTAATGAACCAGGTGAAATCATATATGTTACCAGCTATACCCCGATTTATGAGTATATGGTAAATGGTCAGAGATATGAATATCACACACGCCTAGGAAGCTCGATCGATCAGTATCCTGTCGGAAAGGAATATCCGGGATATTATGATCCGGAGAATCCGAAGGATGTGACGGAAACTTTAAAAGACATAACAGGTGGAGGAAGTCATTTTCTGAGTCTGATCTGTTTTGTAATTGGGGGAGTGGCGATTTTGCTTGGACTGGTGAGAGTATGGTCGGTTATAGCATTACTGTGAAAAAGTTCTGGATGTGAAGCCAATAAAGATAAATTCACAGGAAAAAGAAATTGAAAAAATGAATCTGATTTAGGTGTAAGATAAACAATATTTTGATATTTGAGGTGCTAATTTAGTTTTTTGCTGGATTAGCACCTTTTAATATTTTAAAATTACAGAACGAAAAATCAAATTAAACATTGACAAACCTGACCTTCATCCCTATAATGCCTACATCAAAAAGGAAAAAGGATTTGATTAACTGATCGGTTGATTGAAAAAGGTGTAACAATATGATTTTAGATATGTTTAGTGAAGAAGATATAAAAGTTGTTGTGTCTTATCTGCCTGTATGGGAATTTTTCTTTTCAATGCACGTACTTTCCAATCCAGAGCATCATGTATCCAGACAAAAATGGATGCAGTCAAAAGAACAGTGTTTACCAGAATTGGTAAAAGAAATCCGTAATCTCAAAACTTTGACAAATGAATGGATTTTAATTATCGATTCGGAAAAATGGAGTGAGATCCGACAAATGGAAATTATCGAAATGATTCGTTATTTTCGAAAAAAGAATATATACCAGTGGAATCATTGGGTAAAGGAAACAACTGGTAATGAAATGACCAGGAAAGAGCGTGACAGAATATTAAATGTTATGGAAGCGTATTATGAAACCGTATTTCGCAAAGAAGAAATGATTTTACGACCTTATCTCATAAGAGTAATTCAGAATGAAAAACGAAAATGTCAGGCAGAAGGATTGTGGAATTGGATCGGAAAAATCCATACACGTCTGCAGGTTGAAGAAACCGAAGTCATTTATCTGAAAAACCATGAATTTAAGTATAAGAAAAAAGAGCTGAATACGGTATTTCTTACAGTCAGTACTTTTGTGTATCCTCATTTATGGCTTTTTAAGCACAGGCAGGAACTGGAAGTGGTAAAAGGAGTTATTGTTGAATCAATCGAGAGTGATATTCCGGAAGACTTGGTGCAAATATTTAAAGTACTCGGAGACAAAACGCGATTACGGATTATCAAGCTTTTGATGCAGAATGTCTGTACCACACAAGAACTGGCGCAGAAATTGGAAATCAGCGAAGCGGCAGTGTCGAAGCATCTACAAATCATGTGGAAAGCAGATCTTGTTCATAAAAATAAAAAAGGATTCTTCGTAGAATATGAATTTAAAGAAGATATGATTAACTACATTCCTTACAAATTTTACGAAATGATAACTATCTAGAAGGGGGCAAATAGATGTGGCAGGTAATATTTTCAACATATCATAAAAACAGGATTGGGATTCTGAGGGCAGTTCCATGGTCATTTATGGTATCACGCGTGATAACGGGAGTTACTCAGATTATCTTTCCATATTTTGTATATCACTATTTTATGCATGGGAATTTAAACAATGAATTCAGCAAATATGTAAATGGTGCAGATTATATCACTTATATTGTACTGGGATCTGCGTTAAATGTTCTGGCAGTTGCAACGCTCATGAATATCGGAAGGGCGTTGATTACAGAATTAAGAGAAGGCACACTGGAAATGCTGTTGTTATCGCCCGCACCAAGGAGTGAATACTTTCTTGGATGTCTGCTGGAACAGACGACACGGGCATTTCTGGAGTTTGGAACTGTGCTCATTGTCGGGGTACTGTTCGGAGCAAAATTAAGTAATTTTCTTTCCACCCGGGCACTGATTACGATTTTACTGGCAATACTAAGTTTTTTTTGTATGGGAATTTTATTATCTTCCGTTATGCTATATACAAGAGACACTTATCTGACACAGAATACATTATTTGTTACAATGAGCCTGGTATGCGGGATTACCTATCCGATTCAATATCTGCCGGATTGGGTTCAGAATGTAGCACAGATTTTTCCATTGACTCCAGCGGTTACTTTATTTCGAAATGTGGTGATCGGACATGAAAATCTGATCAGCAATCATCTACTGATTGTACAGATTCTTGTTCTGTCCGGCATTTATCTGGTTCTCGGTATGATCTGGTATCAGTCAATGGAGAGGAAACTGATAGAAAGTATATTTGGATAGATAGGAGAAAAGACATGGACGAACAGAAAATTATAGCTACAAATCTTGCAAAAAATTACGTGATAAAAGAAAGTGCATTGTTCGGTCGAAAAAAGAAAATCGTTTCCGCGGTAAAGGATATCACTTTGGAAATTCCAAAAGGGCAAATCATAGGCGTTCTCGGAATTAACGGCGCAGGGAAAACAACAACAATCCGTATGCTAGCATCGATTATCGCGCCATCCTCAGGAACGCTCACGATGAATGGTGTCGATGCAGTTAAAAATCATCGTTGGGTAAAAGAACGGATCAATGTAATTTCCGGTGGAGAAAGGAATCTGTACTGGCGACTTACTGCTATAGAAAATTTAAAATACTTTGGCAGTTTATATGGCTTGAGTGGTGTTAAATTAAAAGAAAAAATTGCAGAATTATTGAAAATAGTAGGGTTGGAAGAAGCCGAAGATATACCGGTTGAAAGATATTCAAAAGGAATGAAACAACGGCTACAGATTGCAAGAGGACTGATTAACGATCCTGAATATATTTTTCTGGATGAACCAACCCTTGGACTGGATATTGTGATTGCAAAGGAAATACGGACTATGATAAAAGAGTTGGCTCAGGAGGGGAAAAAAGGGGTTCTCCTGACAACACACTATATAAGTGAGGCTGAAGAACTTTGTGATTATATTTATGTTCTAGATAAGGGGCGAATGATTGCACAGGGTACTAAAGAAGAACTAAAAGATTTGTTTGCAAGTGAACCGAAGATGGTTTTGCAGGAACCTGGACTGGAAGAAATATTGATGAAAATTATTTACAGATCAAGAGGAGAAGACAGTGAAGAAAATATTTTTGGTAATAAAAGCAGAAATTGAAAAACAACAGAAACATGATTATCATTCAGCCTTTGTATATTTATCGCTGCTGATCTGGCCGATTCTTGGATTTTTAGAAGTTTATTATACTTACAAACCATTTTCCTTAACCGGTTATATGGGGATTTCTGACAGCAAAGAATTACTGGCTTTCTTAGGAACCGGATTTATGTCTTATACATGCTTCTGGTCGATGGTACAAAATGCATGGTCGATGGCAAATCAGGAAAGAAAAGGCGGCACTTTGGAAATTACTTTTCTTTCCCCTGCAAACCGTCTGGCTATGATGTATGGGAGAGCACTTGGCGCATTGATTCAGGAAGTATGGATGTTCTGTTGTTTTTGCGTATTTATTTTGGTTTATACAAAAGCAATCCAATTCCACAACATGCTGATTTTGCCATTTATTTTTCTTTTGTTGCTACTGTCTTCCACAATCTGGGGTGGAATGTTGAATTCCATTTTTATGTTTTCCAGAGATGCTTCGATCATTATGGATATTTTTGATACACCGATGACATTGTTTTCCGGTTCAAGAATTCCACGGAACTGTTTCCCTTTCTGGGCAAAAATGATTTCACTTGTATTTCCACTCACATATTGTATTAATATTATTCGATTTGTATTGAATATTGGTGGGAAAGGAAAACAATGGATCTTGTATATCGCCGGACTGCTGGTTTGTATGTGCATTATGGTAGCTGTTACAGTAGTTTTGACATATCAGGTTGAAAGACATAACAGAGAAACAGGGGAGTTACAGCTTTATTAAAAATCCTCTATTGAGTCGTCAATTAATGTATATTATAATAAGAAACATACACATGCTGATTTCAAACTGATCAGTTTTTATGATAATGAATGGGGATATACCAGTCAGATCTTCCGCCTGATTTCGCATATGTACCAGGTGGACCATGGTGTAAAATAAAACAGATTGTAAATGAAAAAGCTTCCGATAAGATGCGCACTCGCACGAAGATGAAGAATGTCGCAAGCGACCGCGCTCGGCACGAGAATGTGCCGAGGAACATTCATTCTTATTTGGTATTCAAAATTTTTCAAAATGCTTTTTCAAAGGCAGGAAAATATCGTCTTTTTTATAACGATGCTTGCGTATTTTGAAAAATATGGTATGATAAAGGACAAAAGTAGCACTTTACAGTGTGAAAATGTAACGCAGGAGGAAAAGATAATGGCATACGAGATTACAGGACATACAGTCCTTACCGGATTACTGGGGAGTCCGGTAGCACACAGCATTTCCCCAATGATGCATAACGAGGCATTTCGCCAGCTGGAGCTGGATTACGCATATTTGGCATTTGATGTTGGAACAGATAACTTAAAGACAGCAGTAGATGGCCTGAAAGTCATGGGAGTCAGAGGATTCAACCTGACTATGCCTGACAAGAATCTGATGTGTTCAATGGTTGACAAACTTTCACCGGCATCTGAGATCGGTGGGGCGGTCAACACTGTTGTGAATGATAACGGTGTCCTGACAGGCTATACGACAGACGGAATTGGATTCATGCGTGCAGTCAGTGAGACAGGCGTTGATATCATTGGCAAGAAGATGACACTTCTTGGAGCGGGTGGAGCAGCAGCAGCGATTCTGATCCAGGCAGCACTTGACAAAGTGGCAGAGATTTCGGTATTCAACATCCGTGATGAATTCTTCACACGCGCGGAGAAGACAATCGAGAAACTTCATGAGAAGACAGACTGTAAGATCAACCTCTATGACTTCTCTGATCCGGAAGTCCTCAAAAAGGAGATCGCAGAAAGTGCCATTCTGGTAAACGGAACGTCTATCGGTATGGCACCAAAGACAGACAGATGTATCATCACAGATGACAGTGTGTTCAGAAAAGATCTGTTTGTATTTGATGTAATCTACAATCCGGAAGAGACGTTATTCCTGAAGAAAGCAAAAGCAGCAGGATGCCAGACGCTGAATGGTCTGAACATGCTGTTATATCAGGGTGCTGCATCATTTGAGCTCTGGACAGGAAAAGAAATGCCGGTTGATATTATCAAAGAAAAATATTTCTCGCGTTAATTTGCTAAAAATGATTGACAAAGCCTATTGATTCGTGTAACATAGGCTATAGATTTTAAAAATTACATATTCTACTATCAAAATACAATGAAAAGAAGTAGTAAATATAATAAGACGTCACAGAGAGTCCTTTATCGGTGGAAGAAGGATACCGAAGATTATATTGAATTCCTCTTGGAGTAGGATACTGAATGCATTCTCTTGAAGAATTGTTAATAGGTATTTCCGGTAGCAGCCGTTATCTGCAAGGGTATAACCGTTATGAACGACGTACCTGACGAGGCAGTTGTCGTGAGACAATTGTAAAATGAGGTGGAACCACGAAGTATATAATACTCTCGTCCTCTGTTTTTACAGAAGGCGGGGGTTTTTTATTTACGCGAGCAACGAGCCAAAGTCCGTGCTTGCACGAAAACTTGGCGACTGCCGCGATAACTTGAGAAACTTGCGGAGCGTGTTTCGCATAGTTTAACAGAAATTCCGAAGGAACTTCTAAAAGACATGTTCGATGATTAGTAGAGAGAAAAGAAAGGGAAAAAGATTATGATTATCGTATTAAAACCAAGAACAAGTGATGAAAACGTAAAACGAGTTGAGAATATGGTCCGTGCAAAGGGACTGGAAGTACATACTGTAAAAGGTGAGGATCTTACAATTATCGGCTGTATCGGCGATACGGTCCGTGTGGATCCAAAGCTTTTCGAAGTAGACTCTTCTGTTGAGAAGGTTATGCATGTACAGGAACCTTATAAACTTGTAAACCGTGCATTCCATCCGGACGATACCATCGTAGATGTATCTGGTGTCAAAGTTGGTGGCGGACATCTGGCACTGATCGCCGGACCTTGTTCTGTAGAGTCAGAAGAGCAGGTGATCGAGATCGCAAAGGCTGTTAAGGCATCTGGTGCAAATATGCTCCGTGGTGGTGCATTCAAGCCGAGAACAAGCCCATATTCATTCCAGGGACTTGGCCTTGAAGGTCTGGAAATCTTATGTGCAGCAAGAGAAGAGACAGGGCTTCCGATCGTAACAGAACTGATGTCACCGGAATATCTGGAAATCTTCGATGAAAAGGTAGACCTGATCCAGATCGGTGCACGTAACATGCAAAACTATGACCTGTTAAAACAGCTCGGACAGACGAAGAGACCGATCCTTTTAAAGAGAGGACTTAATGCAACTTACGAAGAATGGATGATGTCAGCAGAATACATTATGGCATCCGGAAATCCAAATGTTATCCTCTGCGAAAGAGGAATCCGTACCTTCGAGACTTATACCAGAAATACACTGGATCTTCAGTCTATTCCGGTAGTGAGAAAGCTCAGCCATCTTCCGGTAGTTGTAGATCCGAGCCATGCAGGAGGAAAATGGTGGTTGGTTGATCCGATGGCAAAGGCATCAATTGCAGCAGGAGCGGACGGACTGATTATCGAAGTACATAACAGTCCGGAAACGGCACTTTGTGACGGAGCACAGTCGCTGAAACCGGAAAAATATGATACACTGTTAAAAGAGATTACCGGAATCGCAAAAGCAGTCGGTAAAGAAATGTAAAAAACAGCAGCTTGGGAGGAACAAAACGATGAAAATGACGGTAGATTTAAAGGAACACAGCTATCCGATTTATATTGAAAGAGGAATTTTGAAAGAAGCAGCAGAAAGAATAGCAGAAGTATATCGGGGATCAAAGATCATGATCATTTCCGATGACAGAGTTTATTCTTATTACGGAGAAGCGCTTAAGAAAAATCTTTCTGAAAAATATGAGTGTACGGAAACCGTGATTCCACATGGAGAACCGTCAAAAGCATTCGAAACCCTTCCGGGTGTATACAGCTCTCTTCTGGAAGCAAAGATTTCCAGAACAGACTTGATCGTTGCACTTGGCGGTGGAGTGGTAGGAGACCTTGCCGGATTTGTGGCAGCGACCTTTCTTAGAGGAATCAAGTTCGTACAGATTCCAACTTCCATTCTTGCACAGGTAGATTCTTCTGTTGGTGGAAAAGTTGCAGTCGATCTTCCGCAGGGGAAGAACCTGGTAGGTGCCTTTTACCAGCCGAAGATGGTACTGATCGATCCGGATGTACTGGAAACCCTGCCGGAGCGTTACGTGACGGACGGCATGGGGGAAGTTATCAAATACGGATGCATCAAGGATCGCAAGCTCTTTGAGCTTCTGGAGAAATGCGGATCCTATGAGAATCTGAAAGAGCATTTAACCGATGTGATCGCAACTTGTGTCGATATCAAACGCCGTGTTGTAGAAGAAGACGAGTTTGATACCGGAGAGAGGATTCTCCTGAACTTCGGACATACCCTTGCCCATACCATTGAGCAGCACTTCCACTATGAAAGAGAAAGCCACGGTGAAGCCGTAGCCATCGGAATGTACCAGATCACAAAGATTGCTGAAGAGAAAGGACTCACCAAAAAAGGCGAAGCCGAGCACATCCGGAAAGTCCTGGAAGCTTATAAACTTCCGGTAAAAGCCGATGTCCCACTCCCACAGCTTACCGAAGCAATCAAGCTGGATAAAAAAACACTGAATAATAAATTAAAAGTCGTCCTTCTCCATGAAATCGGAGATTCCTATACATACCCGACCGGACAGGAATTCTTTGATGGGGACAGGATGGTATAAGTAAATACGATAAATAAGAATGCCGTAAGACCATGAAAGATATTGGTTTTACGGCATTTGAGTTAATTTCTGCGCATATGCAATAGTTCTTTTTGTTATGTCATCATTTTTATTGATTTCTACCAGAAGATCGTATATAACCAATGGTTATTATATAACAAAAATAGAAAAGCGATAAGAGAAGAAAAGCAGGAAGCTGTCCTGTTTTATGGTTCTTTTGCGGTGTTTGTTCGCTAATATATCCTTACTTTCCCGCCAACAAAATTTATCTCATATTTCTCTTCGCAAGCAAATCATGAATCTTATCCGTCGGATTCATAACCGCACTAATAGATGTAGAATGATTCATCGAATCAATGATCAGTGCAAGGAACTTACTCATATCTGCTTCAATGAAATACGGTTTATCATGAAGCTGAGGAGGCAGATAGGTCAGATTGGTTGTGATCAGTCTGTCCAGATAGCCCTTTTCATAATATTCATCGAACTTGTCAAGACCTTCTGTGAAGAGACCAAAAGTAGTACATACAAATACACGCTCAGCTCCGCGGTCTTTTAACTGCCTGGTAACATCCAGCATACTTTCACCGGAAGAAATCATGTCATCGATGATGATAACGGTCTTTCCATGTACATCGTCACCTAAGAATTCATGTGCAACGATCGGATTTTTACCATTTACGATGGTAGAATAATCACGGCGTTTGTAGAACATACCCATATCAACACCGAGTACGTTGGAGAAGTATACGGCTCTTTGCATTGCACCTTCATCCGGGCTGATGATCATCAGATGATCTTTGTCTGCTTTCAGATCCGGTTCTGCTTTAAACAAAGCTTTGATGAACTGATACAGAGGGTTGAAGCTGTCGAAACCATTGAGTGGGATCGCATTCTGTACACGCGGATCGTGTGCGTCAAATGTCAGAATGTTAGATACACCCATTGCGGTTAATTCTTCCAGAGCCATTGCACAGTCCAGAGATTCGCGTTTGGTTCTCTTGTGTTGGCGGCTTTCGTAAAGGAATGGCATAATTACATTTACACGGTGTGCCTTTCCTGTAGAAGCGGAGATGATACGCTTCAGATCCTGATAGTGATCATCCGGTGACATATGATTGATATGTCCGTTTACTGTGTATGTCAGGTTGTAGTTGCAGACATCCACCATAATAAAGAGATCTTTTCCGCGGATACTTTCGCCAAACATTCCCTTTGCTTCCCCCGAACCAAAACGTGGGCAACTGTTCTTTGCAAGATAAGAATCTGCTTCATAAGATGAATAGATTGCAGGATCCAGAAAATCATGCAGAGAATTTTTGCGGAACGATACGATGTACTGATCCACTTTTTCTGCCAGGTCCTTGCAGCTTTCCAGGGCAGCAATTTTAAGTGGTGCTGTCGGAAGAGCTTTTTCCATAAGTTCGATATTTGTCATGAGTTCCTCCTTATAATAAGCGTTTTAAGTGCTTTTTATCTAATCTTACTTATCTTTTATACCATTATTTAAAAGCAATGACAAGAAAGAGGCGTTAAAAAATTGCATTTTTTGAAGAAATCTAGTATGATATAGAAGCAGAATTCCGAATAAATATCAGGAGGAAGAAAATATGAGTAAACCAGTTGTTGCCATTGTAGGGCGGCCGAACGTTGGAAAGTCGACGCTTTTTAATGCACTGGCAGGAGAAAAGATAGCAATCGTTAAAGATACGCCGGGTGTTACCCGCGACAGAATTTATGCAGAAGTGAATTGGCTCGATAAAGAATTTACGTTGATCGATACCGGTGGAATCGAGCCGGACAGCCGTGATGTGATCCTCTCCCAGATGAGAGAGCAGGCACAGATCGCCATTGACACTGCAGATGTGATCCTGTTTATGACAGATGTAAAGCAGGGACTTGTAGATTCCGATTCAAAAGTGGCAGATATGCTCCGCCGCTCCCACAAGCCAGTCATCCTTGTTGTCAATAAAGTGGACAATTTTAACAAGATGATGCCGGATGTGTATGAATTTTATAATCTGGGAATCGGAGATCCGGTTCCGATCTCAGCATCGGAACGAATTGGAATCGGAGATATGCTGGATAAGGTTCTGGCATATTTTCCGGAAGGGGCAGGCCAGGAAGAGGAAGATGACCGTCCGAGAGTTGCAATCGTTGGGAAACCGAACGTTGGGAAATCTTCGATCATCAACCGTCTGATCGGAAAAGACCGTGTGATCGTATCCGATATTGCCGGAACTACAAGAGATGCGGTAGATACCAGAGTAAAATGGCAGGGAAAGGATTATATCTTTATTGATACTGCCGGACTTCGCCGTAAGGGAAAAGTCAAAGAGGAGATTGAGAGATACAGTGTGATCCGTACAGTGACTGCAGTAGAACGTGCGGATGTTGTCATTGTAATGATCGATGCGTCAGAGGGTGTTACAGAACAGGATGCCAAGATCGCAGGAATCGCACATGAGCGTGGAAAAGGTGTCATCATCGTTGTAAATAAATGGGATGCCATTGAAAAGAACGATAAGACCACGAGGGAATATGAGCATCAGATCCGGATGGTGCTGTCTTTCCTGCCTTACGCAGAGATCATGTATGTGTCTGCACTGACAGGTCAGAGACTTCCGAAGCTCTTTGACATGATCGACACCGTTATTGAGAACCAGACACTCCGTGTGGCTACGGGTGTCCTTAACGAGATCATGACCGAAGCTGTTGCAATGCAGCAGCCGCCGTCAGATAAGGGAAAACGGCTGAAACTTTACTATATTACCCAGGTAGCGGTCAAACCGCCGACATTTGTCATCTTTGTAAATGATAAAGAACTGATGCATTTCTCTTATACGAGATATCTGGAGAATAAGATCCGTGAAGCGTTTGGCTTCCGTGGAACGTCTCTTAAATTCTTTATCAGGGAGAGAAAGGAGAAGGACAAATAAGATGGAACGTCTTGTATGTTTGCTGATCGGCTATATATTTGGTCTGTTTCAGACCGGCTATTTCTATGGAAAAACTCAGGGAGTAGATATCCGCAAGATGGGAAGCGGAAATGCAGGTTCTACCAATGCACTTCGCACCATGGGAATCAAAGCCGGAATGATCACCCTGCTAGGTGACTGCTTCAAATGCGTGATCGCAGTTCTGGTGGTCCGCGGAATTTACGGACAGTCTCACGCAGATATTTTACCGCTCCTTTCGCTGTATACAGGTTTTGGGGCAGTGCTCGGACATAATTTTCCATTCTATCTGAAGTTCAAGGGCGGAAAGGGAATTGCAGTTACGGCAGGTATGATCTTATCTACAGATATTCGGATTGCGGCAGTATGTCTGATTGTGTTTATTGTAATTGTTGCCGTGACACGTTATGTATCACTGGGATCGCTGGTGATTTCCGTACTGTTCCTTGTCGGACTCGTCGTTGACGGACAGATGGGAATGTTTGGAATGGCGCAGAAGTATCTGTTTGAAATGTATGGAATCGGAGCACTTTTTGTTCTCTCTGCATTTATCCGTCACCGTGCGAATATCGGACGTCTGAGAAATGGTACAGAGAGCAAGATCAGTTTTTCAAAAAAGAAAAATAAGAGGTAATAATTTATGGCAGAAATCGGAGTTATCGGTTCAGGAAGCTGGGGAACGGCTCTGGCCCTGGTACTGAATAAAAACGGACATCATGTAACCATCTGGTCTTATTTAAAAGAAGAAGCAGATGAGATCAGAAAAAAGCGGGAAAATCCAAGTAAGCTTCCGGGCGTTCATATCCCGGAGGAGATTGAGATCACAACAGATCTGCAGGGAAGTGTGGAAGGAAAAGATGTGGTCGTTCTTGCAGTTCCGTCTATGGCAACCAGAGCTACGGCGAAGAAAATGTGCCCGTATGTAAAGGAAGAGCAAATTCTGGTCAATGTGGCAAAAGGAATTGAAGAGGGTACTTTAAAGACACTTTCTGAGCAGATTGAAGAAGAGATTCCGCAGGCAAATGTAGCTGTTCTTTCTGGTCCAAGTCACGCAGAAGAAGTAAGCCGTGAACTTCCGACAACGGTTGTAGTCGGAGCAGAGACAGAAGAAACCGCCATTTATCTGCAGAAAATTTTCATGAATGATGTATTCCGTGTCTACACAAGCCCGGATATTAAAGGAATTGAGCTTGGTGGTTCCCTGAAAAATGTAATCGCACTTGCAGCCGGAGTTGCAGATGGACTAGGATACGGGGATAACACCAAAGCTGCACTGATTACCAGAGGAATTGCGGAGATCACAAGACTTGGTGTAAAAATGGGCGGAAAGCTGGAATCCTTTACCGGACTTACCGGAATCGG
>ERZ773193.3385-NODE-3385-length-14674-cov-4.392503_pt1 | contig 14674 bp, 12 predicted proteins | sample MGYA00511110_ERZ773193 | MGnify/ENA primary metagenome ERZ773193 (study PRJEB29015, sample SAMEA2737784) | human gut metagenome | biome: human gut; feature: human-associated habitat; material: faeces | place: China | collected 2012 ...
TTTTTTATTTTTTACTTTTTTCATTTTTCAAAAATTTTCACATTTTCATCCCTTGTTTTTTTCTTACGTTATGTTAAATTTCACACCAAAAAAGAACCTGCTGCCACAATTGCATATTCACCTGCAAAATGCTATACTCGGATAAGAAATGTTAATGAAAAGAGGTTTTATTATGAGAGCATATGAACGACTTTTAAATTATGTAGTAGTCCGTACCCCAAGTGATGAACACAGTACGACTTCTCCTTCTTCCCAGTGTCAGTTCGACCTGGCACGTATTCTGGCAGATGAGATGACTGCCCTCGGGATTTCTGACGTAAGTCTGGATGAATTCTGCTATGTATACGGAAAGATTCCTGCCACACCGGGATACGAGAATAAAACATCTATCGGATTTATCGCACACATGGATACCGTTTCCGATTACTGTGACCATGACATCATCCCGGTCGTACACAAGAACTACGATGGCGGTGATCTGCCGCTTGGCACAAGTGGACGTACCCTTACCGTAAAAGATTTCCCGCATCTTCCATCTCTTGCCGAACGCACCCTGATCACAACAGACGGTACAACTGTTCTTGGTGCCGATGATAAAGCCGGAGTTGCCGAGATCATGACCATGGCTGAAGCACTGATCAAAGAAAATATTCCTCATGGACCGATCTCAATCGCTTTTACACCAGATGAAGAAGTCGGTGGTGGAACTGATCATTTTAACGTGGAAAAATTTGGTGCACAGTTTGCCTACACTCTGGATGGCGATACCGAAGGCGAAATTCAATATGAAAACTTCAATGCATGCAAGGCAGATTTTGAAATTACAGGATTTGCTGTGCATCCCGGTTCCAGCAAGGATACGATGATCAATGCGTGCCTGGTTGCCGCTGAAATCAATAACATGCTTCCAGGACTTGAAATCCCACGTGAAACGGAGGATTATGAAGGATTCTACCATCTGACCGGTATGAGTGGAGATGTGGCAAAAGCAGAGCTTCATTATATTGTAAGAGATCATGACAAGAATCTGTTTGAAGCCAGAAAAGAAACTCTTCGCCATATTGAAAAGAACCTCAATGAAAAATGGGGAGAAGGCACTGTGAAGCTTATGATTACTGACCAGTACCAGAATATGGCTGAGATTATTGCCGGATGCATGCATCTGATTGAGAATGCAAAGAAAGCCTGTGAAAATGCGGGTGTTGCACCGCTTGTGCTTCCGATCCGTGGCGGCACAGACGGATGCCAGCTCAGCTTTATGGGACTTCCCTGCCCGAACCTTGGAACAGGGGGACATGCATTCCATGGACCATATGAACACATCACGGCAGAAGGAATGGACAAGGCTGTGGATATCGTGGTTGAACTTGTGAAATTATACGCGGAGATGTAAAGGGTTGTCTGACGGACAGAAGAAATAATACAATAGGGATCACAGACGTTTCGGAATCCAAGAGCATCTAGGTCTGTAGTAAATTTGCTAAAAGCAGTAAGAAAAATGACAAACTCGCTGGCGCTCAGACAGTGTCATTTTTCTTACTAACGCAAATCTGCTACAGACTAAGATGCTTAGGATTCCTGCAAATGTCTGTGATCCCTATTGTATTATTTCTTCTTGTACTGTCGAAAAGTTTTATATATGGATAAGAGTTCCAGGCTCAAGTGAATTTTTTTGGTTAGGATGTCCATATTGCAGGTTATTCAGTTTTATGTTATGTAGCTTTATTTTTATGCTGTTGTTTTTTACATTAAATGGATATTTTATTCAAAGTGTCACATTTCAGGGTTGTATTTCGTCTTTATTTATAGAACGTTCAATAAAGATATGAAAGAAGGTGTTATTTTTATATGCGTGAGTTTTCTGACAGTGAGAAGTTGGAACGATTGTATGAGTTGTATGAGCAGAAGATGTATGCGGTGGCTTTTTCGATTCTGAGGAATGAGTGGCAGGCTGAAGATGCGGTGCAGGATGCTTTTGTACGGTTGCTTAAGAATATACGAAAGCTTCGGGATCTGGAAGATGAAAAAACACGGTCCTATGTTCTTCAGACGATTCAAAGTGCTTCCCTCGATCAGTACCGGAAAAATCAAATAACGTCCAATGCAACGGTTCCAATCAAAGATATGGATTTTGCTGATGAGCGTGATGATATTATGAAGCTGGTCAGCCGTCTTGCCGGTGACTCTGTCCTTGAGCAGATCCTTGGAAAACTTCCCGACTCTTATCGCGATGTGATCCTGTTCCGCTGTGTACACCAGCTTTCGGTAAAAGAAACAGCTTCCGTCCTTGAAATCGGCGAATCTCTGGTTCGGAAACGTCAGCAAAGAGCATTGAAAAAACTCAGATTGATCATAGGAGATGATATGTATGCAAAACAAAAAATTTGACCAAATAAGCCTTGAAGAATTTGATTCTATGAATATGGATCACACTTTTTCCGATAACTATAACCGAAAAAAGCAGAACTTACTGCATGCTGTCTCGGAAAGTGAACATAACCGGCATCGAAACCATCTTTACCGTGTTGCCGCTGCCATCGTTGCCCTTTCCCTCCTTCCCGCAACCGCATATGCAGCTGACAGACTGCTTCAAATGCATTACAACAGTACCGGAACATACAGCGGTGATCTTTCTCTAACGACTACCTCAAAAGATACTGTATTTTCTCCGGTAAAGCTGACTCCAACTTATTTACCTGATGGAAGTATTGCTGCTTCAGACCGTGGACCTGACAAGTACTATGTCCCTTCTGATACAGAATCTTCTTCACATGGTACTGTATTTTCTCTCTACAAGATGGATACCGATGATTTTACATTTTCGCACTCCTATATGACTTCTCGTGAAGAATTTAATGCCAATGGAAATGATGCGGTTCTGATGACTTTCGACTCTTCTGGAGTCTTTGATAAGGATGCCTACGTCGTCTTCCAGGATTCAGGCTATATTGTTGAAATCAATATGGGAAATGCAATCACCAATGAAGAAGCGAAAAAGATTGCTTCTGGTGTGACACTTACGCCTGCTACAGATTCTGACGCTACCTTTGCAGGTTCTTTGTCCGAACTTAAAACGGAATTAGCTGAAGATGCAGCTGCACCAAAAGCACTACAGACTACCTGGCTTAAAGTAAATGATACCTGGACCGACGAAACCTGTGGCTATCAGATGACTGTTAAAAAAGTAGAAGCTTTTGATAATATCCGTTCACTTAACGCAGATTTCTTTACTGATAATGGTAAAAATCTTCCAGATGGTTCGATTAACGACAACGGAGATCTTATATCATATAATCGTGCTATTATTCAGGTCGGAAATGGAACCGACTCGCTCAATACACAAACGGGTACTGCACAGATTCATCGAAAATTATTATATGTAACTCTTGAGATTACAAATCCATCCGACAATCCTTTTTCCGATACGGAATCCTGTGTAAATTATGATCTGACCATTCCGTCCGAAAATCCAGACGGATATTATAACAATGCATTGTTCGATAATCCAACATACAAAGATGTTATCAATTATCCAATTTATTTTGATGCCTCTGTATGCTCCGACAACTCTGACCATCATTACTTTTTCACCAGTCTTGAAAAAGGACAGACCATCACCTGCCATCTTGGTTATATTGTCGATGAAGATCTGTTGGATCAGCTTTGTCTCAATACCTCTTTTGACGGACAGATTGGACAGTTTGTGACTCTTTACAAGTAAACAAATATTTTAAACAAAACCGGAGTTGCCGCATATCACTAAAATCCATGCGCCAACTCCGGTTTCTTAAATTTGAAAATATTCTTTTAACTGTCCCAGTATTATCCCCATCAGCTTTGTCCTTGCTTCTACACTCGCCCATGCTACATGTGGTGTAATCAGCAGTTTTTTGCTGTCTTTTATTTTTCGCAGCGGATTCGTCTCACTCATCGGCTCCTGACAAAGTACGTCAAGTCCGGCTGCAGCTATCTCGTCATTTTCAAGTGCCTCATACAGATCCTGCTCGACTACGATCGGACCACGTCCGAGATTCAGGAAAATACAGGTTTTTTTCATTTTTGCAAATGCTGCTTTATCCATTAAGCCCTCTGTATGTTCATTTAACGGTGCATGAACGGATATAATGTCAGATTTTGCAAGCAATGTATCCAGATCTACCTGTTCGTAACCTTCCTGCGCCGGACGCCCTGATGCCGAGTAATAAATAATCTGTGCTCCAAATGCTTTTGCGATATCCGCAACTCTCCGGCCAATTGTTCCCAGGCCTATGATCCCCCAGGTTTTGCCACTGATCTCCGTAAAATGCTCTGCAAAATGCGTAAATATTGTATCATTGATGTAACGCTCTTCTTTTACATAATCATCGTAATAACGTATCTTTTCCAGCAGATAGAGAAGCATTGCAAAAGTGTGCTGTGCCACCGTTTCTGTCGAATAGCCAGCTACATTTCTCCATGCAACTCCTCTTTTTTCCAGATATTCTTTATCCAGATTGTTGGTCCCCGTTGCCGTCACACATACCAGCTTTAAATTCTCTGCTTTTCCAATCGTCTGCTCATTGACCTGTACTTTATTTAAAATAATCACATCTGCATCCTGAACTCTTTCCGTTACTTCTTCTGATGTAGAAAAATCGTATTTTACGACTTCACCTAACCTGTCAAATCCAGAAAGATCAATATCTTCTCCAATTGTTTTTACATCTAAAAAAACTATTTTCATAATCTGTCCCTCACTTTATCACTGTAATTTGCAACTTTTCCTGTTCATTATCATAACAAATTTATTTTACGGATACAACCCAAACAACCGTTGACATTCTTATCCTATGGCGCGTATACTAAAGAAATGAAGAGCATTTGCGATTATATCCTGATATAATTAGCAGATGTTTTTTTTGGTCTTTCTGGCAAGCCTTCGCTTTTTATAAATCACATTCCATCAACATCAAGGAGGATACTATCATGAATCAGAACAAAGCTTTGGAACTTACAAAAGATATCGCAACTGATATTATCGGAGGAATCCTGATCGCTGTCGGTGTCTATAATTTTGCTGCCGCCGCAAAGTTTCCGATGGTAGGGGTAAACGGAATCGCCCTGATCTTTTACCAGTTGTTTGGACTGCCGATCGGTACTGTTGCCCTGATCCTTAACATCCCGATCGCCATCTGTTGTTTTCGGCTTCTGGGCCGCAGATTTTTCCTGAATTCAGTCCGGACGATCATTATTACTTCCATAATCATGGACGTGATCGCACCGCTGTTCCCGGTTTATCAGGGTGACAGACTTCTTTCTGCCATCTGCTGCGGTGTCCTTTCCGGACTTGGTTATGCAATGATCTATATGCGTGATTCTTCAACCGGAGGCTCTGACTTTATCATGATGTCGATCAAAGCACTGAATCCTCACCTTTCCCTTGGAAATATTGCATTTGCACTGGATGCAGTAATTGTGATCCTCGGAACCGTAATTGTATCCCGTGACGTGGACAGTCTGATCTACGGTCTGATCGTCAGCTATCTGCTCTCTCTTGTTATGGATAAAGTTATGTACGGAATTGATGAAGGAAAGCTTGCCCTGATCGTAACCGATCCCGAGCACAGTACTGAAATCTGCTTCAAAATCGATGAAGTTCTCGGACGCGGCTCTACAATTTTAAATGGTATGGGAAGTTATTCCAAAGATGATAAGCACATCATAATGTGCGCCTGCAACAATAAGCAAATGTACGGAATCCGCAAGCTGATCAAAACGATTGATCCAAAATCCTTCCTTGTAATCATGGAATCGAATGATGTAGTGGGTGAAGGATTTAAAGATGAGTAAATTGCGGTCAGCTTTTTCAGACAGCTAAGCAAATCATCCGTATCACTTGTTGGACACTTTGCATCAAAAATAGAATTCCTGATAATAAAAACCGGAGGCTCATGTGTCTTTTTACACAAGCCTCCGGTTTTTCTATAATCTGCCAAGCCAATACTTCGCTTTTATACACACTCTGATTCCCTGTCCTTTTTTAAGTCCGGCTCTTCCTATGAATTCAGATCTTCTGTGATTGATTTAAGGTTCATGAAGTTTGTCAGATAATCTGCTGTACCAGTCTTCGCATCTGTTCCGGACATGTTAAATCCACCAAATGGATGCTGAAGTACAACTGCTGCTGTAGATTTTCTGTTAAAGTATAAGTTACCTACCTGGAATTCTACTTTTGCTCTCTGGATATTTTCACGTGTCTCACTGTATACAGATCCTGTCAGACCATATTCTGTCTGGTTTGCTACATCAAGTGCTTCATCAAAAGAATCTACTTTGATAACAGCAAGGACTGGTCCAAAGATTTCTTCATTGGCAATTCTTGCATCTCTCTTGATATCGCGGATTACAGTAGGATCAATATAATATCCTTCTGCGTCACTGTATGTACCACCGAATACAACATTTCCTTCTTTACGTCCGATCTCGATGTAATTGGTAATGCTGTTATAAGCGCCCTGGTTGATAACCGGTCCCATCGCTGCATTGCTTTCGCCCGATCCCTGGTTCGCCTTCAGTTCTGCTGCGCATTTTACAACTTCATCTACAAACTCATCATATACATCTGCCAGAACAATTGCTCTTGAGCATGCAGAGCATTTCTGTCCCTGGAATGTAAATGCAGAGCTTGCAACTCCATTTGCTGCTTTCTTGATGTCTGCTGTTGAATCTACGATAATTGCATTCTTTCCACCCATCTCAGCCACAACACGTTTGATCCATCTCTGTCCGTCAGCGATCTTGGCTGCATGTTCATTGATTCTGCATCCAACTGCTTTTGATCCTGTGAAGTTTACAAATCTTGTAAGCGGATGTTCTACGATGAAGTCACCAATCTCAGATCCTGATCCTGGAATGTAACTTACTACGTCAGCCGGAATACCAGCTTTCTGGCAGAGTTCTACGAATTTGTATGCAACGATCGGAGCGTCTGAAGATGGTTTGCAGCAGATCGTGTTACCGGTAACAACTGCAGATACGATCATTCCACCAAACAGTGAGAGTGGGAAGTTCCATGGAGAAACAGCCACACCTACACCGAGCGGGATGTAAACGCATTTTGTAAGTTCATCTGTAGGAACCAGCTCTTTTCCTTTTTCCAGATTCTGGATATGCATTACATAAGAATTGATAAAGTCAAGCTGTTCGCAAAGTTCTCCGTCAGCTTCTCCCCAGTTCTTTCCACTTTCAAGGACATTCCATGCATCCATGATAAAACGGTTCTCGATCAGAAGTGCTGCAAGTCTTCTTAATACACGTACTCTTTCTTCTACAGATGTAAGGCTCCATTTTTTGAATGCTTCGTAAGATGACTTGATTGCCTCGTCAGCCTGTTCTTTGCTGCATGAGCATGCATATCCGAGTACTTCCTTTGTAGCCGGTGACACAGAAGCGATCTTCTTTTCTGTCTCAACTTTCTTTCCACCGATGATCAGCGGGTAAACAGCACCTGCTTCTGCATGAGCCTGTTTGAATGCTTCTTCTATTTTCTTTTTATTTTCTTCCAATGTGAAATCAACTTCTACTGCGTTTTTAAATCCTGTAAGCATGTACTTATGTCCTCCTTGAACTATGGTCTATAAATTGTTTATTATTGTAACAGCAAATTTTCCCCACGTCAATATGTTAAAGTAAAAAAATGTATTTTCGTATACAATTATACCGTTTATATTTTAACAAATAACTTACATATTTTCGTTCTATTGACATTTTATCTCAATTGATATAAGATATTATTTAAATTGTTCTTTTTAGAACCATTTTTCAAGTAACTGCGCTCAGCGCGAGAATGTGTCAAGGCACATTCTTTTTTATTAAAAAACGGAGGTGTATGGATGAACATTACATATCTGCTTGTATTAATGCAGCGAATTGGTAAAATGCATGAACAGAAGTTGAAAGAATTATGCCGCCAGTATGATCTCTCGCTGATCGAGGCTAAGATCATTGCTTTCTTACATAATAACCCCACAAAAGATACCGCAGGTGATATCGCCGAGCTACGGATGCTCTCAAAAGGGAATGTATCCCAGGCAGTTGATCTTTTATGTCAGAAGGGGCTTCTTTCAAAAACAGCAGATCAGGCGGATCGCAGGAAAACGCATCTTTCCCTGCTGCCATCATGCGAAAATGTTACCGGAGCAATTGACACGTTCCAGTCTGCTTTTTACCACAATCTGTTTGACGGATTTTCATTAGAAGAATTCCAGATGTTCGCTTCACTGAATGAACGTCTGGCATCCAACGTAGCAACTATTTATCACAAAGGAGATTATTAGACATGAACAAAGACAAAGATTTTCTGGGTACTGAACCCGTCGGAAAGCTGATGTTCCGGCTGGCGCTTCCGACGATCACCGCACAGCTCATCAATATGCTGTACAACATTATTGACCGTATTTACATCGGACACATTCCTGGTAATGGGGCACTTGCCCTTACCGGAGTCGGTGTATGTATGCCACTGATTATGATCATTTCCGCTTTTGCCGCACTGGTTGGAGGCGGTGGTGCACCGCATGCTTCGATTGCAATGGGAAAAAATGATCTTAATACTGCAGAACATATTCTGGGTAACTGCTTTTTCCTGCAGATTCTGATTTCTATAATCCTGACAGTCATCCTGCTGTTTGGTAACCGTACTTTTCTTCTTGCCTTCGGTGCCAGTGAAAATACGATTGAATACGCTGTAAATTATATGAACATTTACGCTGTCGGCACTATTTTCGTCCAGCTTACCCTTGGCATGAATATGTTTATCACCACACAGGGCTTTGCCAAAACAGGTATGCTCTCTGTTCTGATCGGAGCAGTGATGAACATTGTTCTGGATCCGCTGTTTATCTTTGCATTCCATCTGGGTGTCAGAGGTGCTGCGCTTGCCACAATTCTGTCACAGGCAGTCTCCTGCATCTGGGTTCTTTCTTTCCTTTGCGGAAAAAAGACGATCCTACACATCCGGAAAAAGAATCTCATCCTGAAACCGGAAATTATTCTTCCTTGTGTCGCTCTCGGGCTTGCCACATTTATCATGCAGGCTAGTGAGAGTATCATCTCTGTATGTTTCAACTCTTCTCTGCTGAAATACGGAGGAGATATCGCAGTTGGTGCCATGACGATCCTCACCAGTGTCATGCAGTTCGCAATGCTGCCACTGCAGGGTCTGGGACAGGGTGCACAACCAGTCCTGAGCTATAATTACGGTGCAAAAAACAGAGATCGTGTAAAAAAAGCTTTCAAGCTTCTTTTAACAGCAAGCCTCTGTTATTCCACAATTCTGTGGGCATTTATTATGCTCTTCCCTCAGGTGTTTGCAGAAATGTTTACTTCCGATTCTGCACTGCTTTGTTTTACTAAATCAGCACTCCGGATTTACTGTGCCTGCCTGCTGCTTTTCGGAATCCAGATCGCATGTCAGATGGCATTTACATCATTCGGAAAAGCAAAGGCTTCGATTGCTGTCGCTGTTACACGTAAATTTATCCTGTTGCTGCCACTGATCTATCTGCTGCCGCATATTCTGACCGGGAACAAGACCAATGCAGTGTATATGGCTGAACCGATTGCAGACTTCCTGGCTGTATCCTTCACGACAGTTTTGTTTACGTTTCAGTTTAGGAAAGTGTTGAAAGAACTTGAGGGGTAGTTGCAAGAGGGCATAAAAAATAATCCCTGGTAGCTGCTAAGTTGCACGAACCATTCCAACGAGCCTTTCAAAGCATCAATTGTGTCAGCAATGGCTTCCACAATTGATTAAGTCTCGTTTCCATCGTGCAAAGACGCATCTACCAGGGATTATTTTTTATTTACGTTGTTGACTGAGTTTTACTTCTTTGACCGGGTGTTGAACTGGAGCCATAAACAATGGGATATATATTCAAATAGATTTACTCTTTACCCTAATTTAATAGGCTTAGGCCTCCTGACCGTCAGCGAGCCTGGTTTCTTCTTCCGGGAATAATAGACCAAAAATCTTTCTTACTAATGGACCGGCGAAGCAGAGCTGCCAGAAGAATGCCATCGGGAAGTTGATTACTGTGGTCTGGAACCAGACGGATATGAACTGGGTTCCCGCATTCTTGAAGAGCAGGGTTGCTGCAAGGCTCATAAGTGGACACATTCCGATGATGGATACTACGGAAATGGCGATCACCAGGTGAAAGTTATTATCTCTTTCCAGATTAACAATGGAAAATGCTTTTTTCTTTGCAAATGGTCCGATCAGGAAAAAATCAAGGATGAATGCAATTGGTCCCATAATGACCAGCTCGTGGAATGCATTTAAAAATACCTGGTTGTTCATTCCTCCTACGTTGAGAGCAATGTTGTAACAGATCATGGTATAAACCATCACGAACACCATGATAATTGTGAAAATAACGTCTTGAAATTTGTTTTTTGGCATAAAAATATCCTCCTTCATAATAAGCGTAACAGAAAATGTGTTGTTCGTTCATCATTCCGGGGGAATGTATCGTTTCCAATATAACCGAGATTCTATTCTTTTTTCTATATGGCATATGCCAGACAACGCCATATCAGCAAGGTTTATAATACCTCAACTCTTTAAAAACAGTCAAGTATTTTTTCAGATACATTGAATCATTTTTATCTCTTTTTTCCAAATAAAGAACTCCATACCGTCAGGATCGCTCCTGCAAAAAGAGCCAGATCCGAGAGATTAAAAGTGATATCCGAGAGTTTCCTGTTCTTTGTTTTCAGAGACAGATAATCGACCACATAACCTCTTTTGAAACGGTCATAAGTATTACCAACTGCTCCGCCCAGCATCAGCGATGTTCCAAGCTTTGCCAGTTTGCGTCCCGGTTCTTTCCAAAGAAGGTGCTCCCAGAAAAACAGGATTCCAAGTGCTGCCGCCGACATGCCTTTTACCAGCTTTGGTCTGCAATCCAAATGATTCATCATCAGACCTTTGTTGTGGACTTTGCGGTAGATTCCTTTTCCCTTCCAAATCCGGCGTTCTTCCCCGTCTCTTACATTTTCTTCAGTATATTTTTTAATTCCAAGATCGCACCCGGCAACAAAAGCTCCGGTTAAAATGCTCAGGATTTCCATAATTATTCTCCTTTGATTCGCGCGATTTCCTGCTCGCATACCTCTGTCTGTTCTTCACGCTTTTCGATTGCTTCGCAGAGTGCGATAAAATCGGTATCTACCACTTCCCCCTGTTTGAAACGCTCATATACCAATCGTCCGATCTCTGTCATATCCCGCTCGCTATCTCGCTTCAGACCATAGATCTCATTTTTCTTTTTCTGAATATCGATCGTATCTCCTGCCTTCTTTCCAAGATCATCCACGGTATCTGAAATCCGCTTTCCTATTGTATCAAAAAAATCACTCATTTACTTTTTCCCCTTTCGCATCTGCGTATTTTTCAGAACCGCCTGATCTGCTCAAAAGTACGGTAAAGGTTCAATGCTCCATATCCCCATTCCTGGTTCGGATAATTCATGTCTGTCTTCCGTGAAGCTCCCAATATCAGCAGATTCTTCATCTGTGATGCATCCAGATTCCCTCCATGCCTATCCAGCCACTCCATAAAAAGTGCCAGTGCTCCGGAAGTGATTCCAACTGCTATACTGGAACCAGACCTTGCAACAAACTGCCCCCTTAAATTGATCCCTGTCACATTGATCCCCGGCGCAGCAAAATCCGGTTTGATTCTGTTATCTCTAGTATAACCTCTTCCCGAACTGACTGCAATGCTATTTTCCTTTCCATTATAGTACGCTGCACAGACCACCGCCCCGGTATCCCCTGGTTCCATCACCGTATATTCCGGATTTGCACGGATAAAATAGACATTTCCCGTCAGAAACTCTTCCATTGGAAGCCAGATATGAAAGATTCCATTCCCCAGCTCCAGTGTTTCCGGTATAATTTTCCAGATTCCGCTTCCCGGTCTGTCAAACTGAAAAAATGCCAGCTGCGCCCCGGTCGTCTCTACCAGAACCCGGTAATTAAATATTACCCTGGTCTGCTCGAATACAAACACATACTCTCCTATTCCCCGTCTGAGCGAGACCGGTCCTATTGTCTGTCCTGTTGGAGATTCGATAGAAAGTGCCAGAAGATTCGGAAGTTCTGTCCATAGTTCCATCACAAAGCCTCTGGTATTATTCCCTACATTGATCTCCACCGGCTGATTATTTTCCTGTTCCAGAATTCCCAGATAATGATGCCTTTTATCTGCCTCGTTGCCACTTCCGGTCACAATCCCGATTCCTTCGCTCGCCGCCACATTTTGCAGATACTCTGACAGGATTGAATATCCTCCATGTCCTCCAAAGCTTGTTCCAACTGCCAGACAGATCACCAATGGTCTTTTCAGCTCTTCTTGTACCTTCTGCAGATAAAAAACCGCCGCTACCAGATCATTTTCCTGATAGCATCTGGCATCACAGTCTACAAAATAGTACTCCCGTAAATATTCTTTTGCCTCCTTCAGCTTCACGATCACCATCTCTGCCTCCGGCGCTGCCCCGATAAACAGATTCTCCGGATTTGCCCCTCCGCATGCCACACTTGCAACAAAAGTGCCATGTCCGTCCGTATCAAATGACGGAACGGTTTCCTTTGGATTCTCGCTCTGGATCGCCAGATTGATTTGTTCCCTCGTATATTCACTTCCATATCCGATTTCCCGGGGCGCTGTTCCACTTTGTTCTTCCTGATCCCAGATTCGCCGGATCCTGGTCGAACCATCCAGATTCCGGAAAATGGGATCCAGATAGTTGATCCCAGTATCAATGATCCCAACTAGAACTCCTTCACCGCTTAATTCCAGACCAGTCAGATTCTGAACCGCAGCAATTCCCGCCTGTTGGATCGCTGCCATATCCAGTGTTGTATAGCACTTCGGAACCATTGTATACGGATAATCGCCAAGTGGCTTTTTTCTGTCTTCACTCTGGTCAATATAAAGAAGCTCAAAACCGTATTTTAACGGTATCCGGCATCCGTTTTCCAAAGGAAATTTTTCCCCGAGAGCACCGGTATCCCTCATCATAAAATCCCTGTATTCTTCCGACAGAATCTTTTCTTTACATTCTTCCTGTGGCATAACAATCCCTCATATATTTTCTTTTGGAAAATATATGAGGGATTGTTCTTTCTTATACTATGATACTGGACGGTTACGCATTTTGCACTCCATATCCATTCTTTATTCGGTACGTTTCTTTTCAATATCCTCGTAGAAGGAAGTCACTTCTTTTCCTTTTTCCAGGGTACTTACATTCGGACCGCTCTTGAATACGATTTTCAGAAGAATTGGTGTGATGATCGTTGTGATCACTACCACGATGATAACCGGTCCGAGGAAATTACCGCCCATCATACCGAGTGCTTCTCCCTTGCTGGCAACGATCAGCGCAACCTCACCACGGGAGATCATTCCGACACCGATTCGTGCACACTGATAATTCTTATATCCACACATCTTCGCACCAAGGGCGCAGCCAACGATCTTTGTCAGGATTGCAACAATGGTAAGAACCACTGCAAAGCCTACAATTGCAGTACTCATCTTCGGAAGTTCTACCTTCAGTCCGATACTTGCGAAAAATACCGGTGAAAGCAACATATAAGACATGGTATCAAATTTCTTCAGCACGAAATCAGATTTACTTGTATTGGAAATGATCAGCCCTGCGATAAATGCACCGGTGATATCTGCAACACCGAAGAATTTCTCTGCCACATAAGCCATCAGCAGACAGAATACAAATGCCATGATCGCATGGCGTCTGAGTCCCTTTTCCGCCTGATCTGTCCACTTTTTAAATACCTTGTAAAAGATAAATCCAATCACACCTGCAAATGCGAAGAATGCAACGATCTTCAGTAATACAACTGAAATCTTTACCGATTCATCTGCCATACTTGTTACCAGTGTCAGTGCAACGATACCAAGCACGTCATCAATGATCGCAGCTCCAAGAATCGCATTTCCGGATTTGGTTTTTAATTTACCAAGTTCTTTTAATGTCTCTACCGTAATACTTACGGAAGTTGCTGTCAGGATAACACCGATAAAGATATTCTGCAGAAATACGCTGCAGGATGCATCGGATGTGATCACACCTGGACGGTTAAAGAACATTGCAGTCGCATAACCGCCGATCAGTGGAACGATAACACCTATCAGTGCAATAACGAAGGATGCTTTTCCACTTGCCTTCAATTCCTGTATATCAGTTTCCAGACCTGCACAAAACATCAGCACGATAACACCGATCTCTGCAACATTATGTATAAAGCTTGTCTCTGTCAGGATCCCAAGCATCGCCGGTCCAAGAAGAACTCCTGCAAGAAGTGCCCCTACAACCTGCGGCATCTGTACCTTTCTGGTCGCAAGACCAAGTGCTTTAGTACAAAGTAAAATAATTGCAAGATCCAGTAAATACTTATAAGTCTCCATTCTCTCTCTCTCCTATTTATATCTTGTTTTTTTAGACACATTGTCTAATGTACACCTTTTAATACAATTTTTCAACAAAAAAATACCCGTAAATCTTAAATTTACGGATATTTCCCATTCTATTTTTGTATGATCGCCATGTTTTTTTGATATATGAAGGTTATGATGTTGGGGCAAAAGGTATTTTGACCC
>ERZ773193.3388-NODE-3388-length-14669-cov-21.584234_pt1 | contig 14669 bp, 11 predicted proteins | sample MGYA00511110_ERZ773193 | MGnify/ENA primary metagenome ERZ773193 (study PRJEB29015, sample SAMEA2737784) | human gut metagenome | biome: human gut; feature: human-associated habitat; material: faeces | place: China | collected 2012 ...
CCCTGCCACGGCTCACCGTACATCAGGATGCTTCTGCCGCCCGGCAGAGCGTCCAGCGCGGCCCGCAGTTCGTTCATGGTGTCCACGTCATAGAGGCCCATGAGGTCGAAGCGGAAGCCGTCGATATGATATTCCTGCGCCCAGTAGAGCACCGAGTCGATGAGGTATTTCCGGGCCATGGGCCGCTCACTGGCAAACTCGTTGCCGCAGCCGCTGCCGTTGGAGAAGCTGCCGTCCGGGTTCTGCCGGAAGAAATAATAAGGCACCGTGCTGTTCAGCGGGTTCTCGCTGCGGTACATATGATTGTACACCACGTCCATGATGACGCCGATGCCCGCCGCGTGGAGGGCGGCTATCATCTCCTTGCACTCCCGCACCCGGACTTCGCCTTTCGTGGGGTCGGTGGAGTAGCTGCCCTCGGGGACGTTGTAGTTGGTGGGGTCGTAGCCCCAGTTGTACTGCCGGGTGAGGGGGCGGCTCTCGTCCACACTGCCAAAGTCGAAGATGGGCATCAACTGCACATAGCCCACTCCCAGCCGCTTGAGGTAGTCGAGGCAGGTGGGGAAGGTGCCGGCGGAAGAAAGGGTGGTTCCCTTCTGGGTAAAGGCCATGAATTTGCCCCGCCATGCATTCCGAACGCCGCAGGCCGGGTCTTGCGAGAAGTCACGGATGCTGACCTCCCACACCGTCCGGCGGGAGGCCGGGACGATGACCCGGTGGTCGTGGTTCCAGTCGGGCGGGTCGATGCGGGGCGCGTCTAAAATCATGCTCCGCAGGCCGTTGACGCCTGCCGTCCGGGCGTAGGGGTCGCCCGTCTCGTATGCTGTGCCGTCCACCTCGACGGTAAAGGTATAGTAATGTCCGTGCTGGTCGCCGGGCAGATAGACCGACCAGACGCCCTGCCCGTGCTGTTCCAGCGGCAGGGTCCCCATGCAGGCCCCGCCGTCGCCCCGGCGGTAGAGGTTGACTGATACCTTCTGCGCCGTGGGCGCCCAGAGCCGGAGCCGGGTGCCGGAGGGGTTATATTCCGGCCCCAGAGGGCCGCTGTAGTTTGTCTGCCGTGCAAAGGCGCTGCTCTCGAACAGCGTTTTCCACTCTGCGGGCGTTTTCATTTCGTTCCATTCCCTTCGCATATCAAATCAATATAAAATTAGTGTACCCGCCTGCCCGTGGATTTTCAAGACTTTTCTTGCAAAAGGGGGCAAAGTACACTATACTGGGAAAAAACGCAGGACGGAGGCAGGCAGATGGCATACACCGACGATTGGGAGAACTTGATGAACGGAGTGTTCGGCCCGGGAGGAAAACTGCGCTTTGATACGCAGAAAACGCCGCCGGAAAAGCCCGGTCTGCCCGATATGAACGCAGCCCTGCTCGAGCAGCAGAAAAAGCTGGACGAAATGCTGAAAAAACAGAACGCCGAGCTGCGCAGAGACACCACACAGGAGGCGCTGGCCCAGAGCCGGAAGATGCTTGAGGATATGGAGGCCGACGGCCTGCTGGCCAAAGGAACCACCGAAGTCAAACAGGAGCATCTGGGTAGCTTCGAAGGGCTGGCCGCTGAGGTGAAAAAGACAGTGCTGGGGCAGGACGCCTTCGTAGACGGCGTCGTGCGGGCGATGCGCCGGCCTTTCGTGCTGGGAACGGAGGCCCCCACGGCCCGGAACGTCATCCTGCTCTGCGGTGCGCCCGGCACGGGGCGGCATTTCACTCTGACGGAGACGGCCCGCTGCATGGCCGTCCGGGGTCTTTTGCAGAGCGATAAGCTGGCCGTTATGGATCTGGCGCTTTACCCCAACTCGGGGGCTGAAAAGCTCTTTTTGCAGGATCTGTACGCCGCCCTCCATGCGCCGGGCGAGATCCTGGTCTTTGAGCACTACGAGAGCTGCTACCCGGGCTTTTTGAAGACGCTGGCAGACCTCGCCGTCAAGGGCAGTGCGCCCCTGTCCAGCCGGTATCTTGTCAACAAGGAGGGCATCCTCGTGGACGCCGGAACGGCGCTTGCCCCCGGGGCTGTGAGCCGCATCACTCCCTGCGGCAAGTACCTTGTCTTCTTCTCCCAGAAGGGCCGGGAGGCGCTGGCTGACAAGTTCGGTGCGGCCTTCGTCTCGGCGCTGGGCGATGTCTGTGAGACCAGCGCCTTTGCGCGGGAAGCCCTCGCCGCGCTGGCAGCCCAGCAGCTCAACGCGCTGGCCGCAAAAGTGAAGACCCGCCTCGGCCTGACCCTGTCGGCGGGCGCGGATGTGCGGGACTATGTGGCGGCCCAGTGCAGCCCGAAGCAGGGTGCGGCGGGGCTTTCGGCCTGCTGCGATAAGGTATTCCGCGCTCTGAGCGAATACTGTCTGCAAACAGATGCTACGCTTACCGGAACGATTACACTGACTGCCCGGGAGGACGGCCTAGACTTTGCCCTCAACGACGCCGGGCCCCAGAAGCTCTTCGACCTGCTGCCCGCCACCTATACCGGCGCAGTGGAAGAAATCAGGAAAGAGCTGAACGACCTCGTGGGCCTTGCACCAGTGAAGGAATACGTCTTCGGTCTTGCCGATAACATTCAGGTGCAGCAGCGCCGTGCGGCGGCGGGCCTCAAGACCGCCAGCCTCTCGATGCACATGATCTTCACCGGCAACCCCGGCACCGGCAAGACCACCATCGCCCGGCTCGTGGCAAAGTACCTCAAGGCCATCGGCGCCCTCAAGGGCGGGCAGCTGGTGGAGGTGAGCCGGGGAGACCTCGTGGGCCGCTACACCGGCCACACCGCCCCCCTGACCAACAGCGTCATCCAGAGCGCGCTGGGCGGCGTCCTTTTCATCGACGAGGCCTACAGCCTCTACCGGGGCGAGCAGGACAGCTTCGGCCTTGAGGCCATCGACACGCTGGTGAAGGGGATGGAAGACCACCGCGACGAGCTGGTGGTCATCCTTGCGGGCTATACCAGGGAGATGGAGACGTTCCTGACCGCCAACAGCGGCCTTGCCAGCCGCTTCCCGAACAGGATAGAATTCCCGGACTACACTGCCGATGAGCTGCTGGACATCACGAATGTGCTGGCGAGGGGCAAGGGCTACAGGCTGGCCGAGAGCTGCACGGAACCGCTGCGAGGCTACTACGAGCGCCGCCAGGCAGAGGATGCCCGCACGGCGGGCAACGGACGTCTCGCCCGCAACACGCTGGAAAAGGCCATCTTCAACCAGAGCCGCCGCCTCGTGGCAGAGCCTGCGGCGGAGCTGGATGTCATCCTGCCCAGTGATCTAGAGCTCCAATGATAAAAACAAACGCTGGCATGAACGTGCCAGCGTTTGTTTTTTACAGATTTTCCATCCGCAGCAGGTAGTAAAGCACTTCGATAAGGACGTTCGGCGAGAGCAGCGATGCCGCATGGCTGCCCTCGATGAGCCGCTGTTCGCGGTTGGAAGCCGTCATCACATAGTCGGCCAGCTGGGCCAGCGGGCCGTGGCTGTCACAGGTGATGACCAGCACCGGTACATCCCGCCCTTTGGCGACAGCGGACACCTCTTCCAGCCTGGCGCTCTGCCCGGAGGCCGAGAGCACGATGAGGATGTCTTTGGGTGTCAGCGTCTGAGCAAAGGCAAGGTTCTTCTCGTGGACTGCGCTGGAAACGCACCGCTTGCCCAGGTGGCTGAACCGGATGGAGGCATCGAAGGCCACCGGCAGGCCGCCGCCCTCAGAGACCACCTCCATGACCTCGCAGCTGCGCAGCAGAGAGAGTATCTGCCGCAGCTGGCGGGTATCAATGGCCTGAATGGTGGCCCGCAGCTCCTCTTCGCGGTTTGCCAGAATGTTCAGAAGTGCCTGATGCAGCTCGTCCTGCCCTTCGTCCCGCATACGCTGGGCTTCCTGCTGCTCCATGGCGTCCCGTGCCAGCGCCAGCTGGAATTTGCGGTAGTTCTCGAATCCCAGTTTGTGGCACAGCCGGGTGATGGTGGCCTCGGACGAACAGCTCAGCCGGGCCAGTTCTGCTGACGTACACATCGACGCCCGCTTTACATCTGCAAGGATGCAGTCCGCAATGCGCCTCTCGGCGCTGTAAAGCTGGATGCCGGAACATAGCAGCGTTACTACGCTTCCGGGGGCTTCGCACATAAGTGATCCCTCCTCGCATTATGCGCAAGACACAATTTCTTCTTGAGTTCTACTTGAGATTGTAGCAGTTTGAACGAAGAAAATCAATTCAAATTCCCATAAATTTTCATGGTTGACGGAAATTGACTTTTTCTGCCGATTTTTGTATCCTGCACAGTTTTGCCGCAGGAAGCGCAAAAAATGCCCCTCCGCGGAGTGCGGAGAGGCATCGGGAACCAAATATTCAGCGCAGCTTAGTGCAGAAAGACGTTTCAGCAGCCTTCCTTCTCAGCCAGCTTGCGGCCCATCAGCACGCCCATGACGGAGGCCATCATCAGGCCACGGGTCCAGCCGGAAGAGTCGCCGAGGCAGTGCAGGCCCTTGATGTTGGTGTCGAGGTTCGAGTCCATCTTGACCTTGTTGGAGTAGAACTTCAGCTCAGGGCTGTACAGCAGGGTCTCGTTGGCGGCGAAGCCGGGGACGACCATATCCAGCATCTTGATGAACTCGATGATGTTGGTCATGGCGCGGTAGGGCATGGCGGCGGTGATGTCGCCGGCCACAGCGTCCTTCAGGGTGGGCTTGACGTTGGACTGGGCCAGCTCCTTCGCCCAGGTGCGCTTGCCGTCGAGGATGTCGCCGTAGCGCTGCACCATGATGTGGCCTGCGCCCAGCATATTGGTCAGCTCGCCCACCTTCTGGGCGTAGGCGATGGGCTGGTTGAAGGGCTCGGTGAAGTTGTGGGAGACCAGGATGGCGAGGTTGGTGTTCTCGCTCTTTTTCTCCTTGAAGCTGTGGCCGTTGACCACGGCAAGGTCGTTGTCGTAGTTTTCCTGCGCCACAAAGCCGCCGGGGTTCTGGCAGAAGGTGCGCACCTTGTTCTTCCAGGGCTTGGGGTAGCCGATGAGCTTGGACTCATACAGCACCTTGTTCACCTTTTCCATGACCTCGTTGCGGCACTCGACGCGGACACCGATGTCCACGGTGCCAGGCTTGTGGGCGATATGGTGCTCTGCACAAATTTTCTCAAGCCAGTCTGCGCCGCGGCGGCCGGTGCCGATGACCACGGTGTCGCCGTAGACGGCGCGGGGCTCTCCGTCGCCCTGACGCAGCAGCACGCCCTTGCACTCCTCGTCTTCGAGGATGATGTTCTCGCACTCGGTGGAGAAGAGCATCTCCACGCCGTTGTCAGCCAGATAGTTCTGGATGGCGAGATAGAGCTGCTGTGCCTTCTCGGTGCCGAGGTGGCGGATGGGGCAGTCCACCAGCTTCAGACCGGCGTGGATGGCGTTCTTGCGGATCTCCTTGATGTCCTCGCCGGTGTAGATGCCCTCCACATGGGGGTCAGCGCCGAACTCGAGGTAGATCTTGTCGGTGTAGTCGATGAGCTCCTGTGCAAACTCTTCGCCGATGAGGCTGGGCAGGTCGCCGCCGACCTCATAGGAGAGGCTCAGCTTGCCGTCGGAGAAGGCGCCTGCACCGGAGAAGCCGGTGGTGATGGCGCAGGTGGGGCGGCAGTTGACGCAGTGGCCCAGCTCGGCCTTGGGGCAGTGGCGCTTTTCCACCGGCTTGCCCTTTTCCACCAGCAGGATCTTTTTCTTGCTGCCGTGGCGCAGCAGCTCTACAGCGGTGAAGATGCCGGCCGGACCGGCACCCACAATGATCAGATCGTATTTTTCCATCTCTAGTTTTATCCTTTGCTATTAGTTACAAACTCCCTCAGTCGCCTGTCGGCGACAGCTCCCTCGGAGAGGGAGCCTTTTCTCGGAGGGAAGCTTTATGGGGGTGGCCAAAGCCTCCCTCATGGAGGGAGGTGGCATCGCGCAGCGATGACGGAGGGAGTTTAATCCTCTTCCTGCTCCACTTCCGCGCTCTCATCCACATGATCCAGCTCCACGGCGGAGGCTTCCACGTCGGCAGGGGCGATGTCCGGGGCGATCACGCCGTCGCCGTTCAGGTCCTGACCGGTCAGGGATTCCAGCATGGACTGGGTCTCGGGGTGGAGCTTGGCAAAGCGGCGGATGGCCAGCACAGTGTACAGGGCACTGAGCAGGTTGATGGCACCCTCGATGATGAGGATGATGCCAATGGCCATGACCAGCGTCTCCATGGTGCCGAAGGGGTTCAGGATCATCACCACGCCCAGCACCACGCTGAGCACCGGCAGCAGCAGGAAGCCCTTCCAGCTGGGGTACTCACAGCGGCGCAGGTCCAGAGCGTTCTGGATGCGGCCCAGGCTGTCGAAGATGACGAACAGGCCGAACACGATGGGCAGGATGCGCACCACGATGTCGCTGCGGAGGATGAGGAACGCGCCCAGGCCCAGGCAGATGATGCCCGAGATGAGGGTGAGCTGGCTCTGGAAGATGCCGCGCTCCACGGCAAAGTAGCGCACCAGCTGAACGGCGGCGCACACCAGCACCACGCCGCCCAGGGCGTAGCAGACCACGTTGAGGGCGGTGGAGGGCCGCATGAGCAGGAAGATGCCCAGCCCCAGGTAGAGCACGCTCATCAGGATCAGATTCCATTTCAACTTCTTTGCCATAAAAGGTCACGTTCCTTTCTTGTGTCGGACAGGTTTTGAAACGGTTTACTGTACAGCGGCAGCGTTGTCGTACATGGGCTCGATGATCTTTTTGTCCAGGCGGGCAAAGAAGATAAAGCTCAGGGTCACGCTGGCCAGCTCTGCAATGACGAAGGACCACCACACCATATTCACGTTGCCTGTCTTACTCAGCAGCCAGGCGGCGGGCAGCAGGACCACCAGCTGGCGGCAGACCGAGATGATCAGGCTGAACATGCCGTTGCCCAGCGCCTGGAAGGTGGAGGACAGGATGATGCTCATGCCGGCCAGCAGGAAGTGGAAGCAGATGATGCGCAGGGCAGGCTTGCCGATGGCCAGCATGGCCTCGCTGGCGGAGAACAGGCCCAGCAGCTTGTCGGGCAGGAACTGGAACAGCAGGAAGCCGACCAGCATGATGGCCTCGGCATAGAACATGGCGCACTTGATGGTCTTTTTGACGCGGTCGGGCTTGCGGGCACCGTAGTTGTAGCCGATGATGGGCACCATGCCGTTGTTCATGCCAAAGATGGGCATGAACACGAAGCTCTGGAGCTTGAAGTAAACGCCGAACACGGCCACGGCGGTGGCGGTAAAGGCCATCAGGATCTGGTTCATCAGGAAGGTCATCACGCTGCCCACGCACTGCATGGCGATGCTGGGCAGGCCGACAACGTAGATCCGCTTGATGGCTTCGGCGCTGGGGCGGAAGCCCTTGAAATCCAGCTGGATATCGGGGTTCTTGCGGAGGTTGAGGTAGAAGGAGACCCCTGCGCCGCAGAACTGGCCGATGACGGTGGCCAAGGCTGCACCGGTGGTGCCGGACAGGGCCTCGCCGCAGTAGCCGAAGATGAAGATGGGGTCAAGGATGATGTTGACGACGGCACCCACCAGCTGGCTGATCATGCTCAGGGTGGTACGGCTGGTGGCGGCCAGCAGTTTCTCGTTCATCACCTGCATGAACATGCCCAGGCTGAGCACGCAGCAGATGGTCAGGTAGCGGATGCCCTGCTCGGCGATGTCGGCATCGGCGGTCTGGGCGTAGAAGTAGGGGCGCACAACGGTCAGGCCCAGCACCAGAAAGACCAGGTAGCTGCACAGTGCCAGGAACAGGCCGTTCTCGGCGGTCTTGTTGGCGCGGTACTGGTTCTTTTCGCCCAGGCTCTTGGAGAGCAGGGCGTTGACACCCACGCCGGTGCCGATGCCCACGGCGAACATCAGGTTCTGCAGCGAAAAGGCCAGAGAGACGGCGGTCAGGGCGTTCTCACTGACACGGGCGACAAAGATCGAGTCCACCACGTTGTACAGTGCCTGCACCAGCATGGAGATCATCATCGGGATGCTGAGCTTGATCAGCAGCGGGTTGACATCCATGGTGCCCATGATATTTTCGGGTTCGGAAAGATTGAGCTGTTTGTTTTCCACGATTTCTCCTTTTGACGTTGAATGATAGAGGAAGGCTCCTCCCTGCATCTGCTGGCGGCGGCGGTCGTCGCCGTTGCCTAAAACGTGGGCAGAGCACAAAAGCACCCTACCCACGAAGCAGCATTGTTTTTTGGGCCGTCCGGCCCGGCGGGGATCACTCGGCCATGGTCTTTTCCTTGGCGGCGACAGCGTCCAGGATCATCTTGACGCAGGTCTCGCGGCCCAGGGCGGCGTTGATGGCCAGATCATAGTTGTGGGCATCGCCCCAGCGGTTCTGGGTGTAGTAGTTGTAGTAGGCAGCACGGTTGCGGTCGGTCTTTTCGATCTCTTCCTTGATGCCCTTCTCGTCGTGTGCTTTGACCAACGGGTCGGTCTTGGCCAGCTCACGCCGCCATTCCACCGGTGCGTAGATGAACACGCGCAGCACATCCTTGCGCTCCCGCAGCACATAGTCACCGCAGCGGCCCAGAATGACGCAGGGGCCTTCCTCGGCCAGCTGCTTGATAATGCGGCTCTGCAGGATGAACACCTGATCACCCAGCGGGAGCTCGTTGCCCATGGTATACAGGCTGTACAGCAGGCTGTGGGTGCGGCGTTTTTCGCTGGCGGCTACGGCTTCCTCCGAGAGGCCGGAGTGCTTTGCGGCCATGGTGATCAGCTCCTTGTCGTAGAGCTTGATGCCCAGTGCGTTTGCAACATCCTCTGCGATGTAGTTGCCGCCGGTGCAGTACTCACGTCCAATGGTGATGATCGTTTTTGCCATAATGTGTTCCTCCCTATGTTGTGGTTTCTATCCCGAAAAGCGCTTTGCGCTGCCGGCTCAGAGGCCGGGCTGCACGGTGCTTGGGTCCTGTTGGGGTGCGGCAGGCTCTGCCGCGGGCTTGGGGGGCGCGGGGAGACGGACTTCCGCTACCCGCATTTGCCCGGTCTGGTCCACCGCGTACACGCTGCAGCGGCCGCCTGCGGCCAGCTGTTCGGGCGGGAAGAGCAGCCCGCCCTCGGGCGTGCGCTCCATCCGGCGGAAGGTGCGGTGGGCAGTGGTGGCGTGGGCCACGCCATCGTGGACGGCATAAGCCGCCCAGCCGGAAAAATCCTCCGGCAGCGGGTCCTGCTGGCCCCGCTGCTCAAAGAAATAGCTGCCATCCTCGGCGCGGGTCAGGTCGCACCGCACCCGATTGGGCAGGTCGGCGGCCACTTCCCGCTGCTTGGGCCGCAGGGCAATGGCCCGGCCCGTGAAGTAGCGCATAAAATCTGTCAGCGCCATGGTGCAGTTCACGGCACCGTCGCTGTCTGCAGTGGGGTCGTTCAGCAGCACGAAATCCGCCAGAACGGCATCATCGTGCCCGAAGCCCCGCAGGCCCATCCAGACTCCCACGGGGTCCCGCTGGCCCCGGATGTGACGCTCCACCCGGACTGCGATGGAGCAGTCATCGTGGATCTGGGCGCGCAGGTCGGCCAGATCCATCCAGGCCTGCCAGCAGGGGTAGCCGCAGCAGCCCGCCGCCGCAGCCGCAAAGGCGGCATTGCCGGTGGAGCTGGTGGCTTTGTCCTCCATGGCGTAGGCAACTTCTTCGGGCAGGATATCCTCGCCGTAGCGGTTCATCAGGGCCGCCATCACAAGGGGAAGGTCCATCTCCCGGCCAAAGCTGGGGTCGTGGGCGCTCAGGCAGTATTCCGGCAGGTAGAGCCGCCGGTTCAGCGGGTGGCCGTTGTGCTTCTCCCAGGCAAGGGGACGCACGGCAGCGGCCAGCAGCCGGACAGCCGGGGTTGCCTTGTCATCGTTGGTGGAAAGGTTCACCTGCAGCTGGATGCCGGTGCCGCCGCCCGGCGTGGCAACGGTGACGGTGTCCCCCATCAGGAACACCAGCCCGTCCTCGCTCTGGGCTTTGATGCTGCAGCGGGGGTAATCCGGTGCCCACTTGCCAAAGCTGAGCCAGCCGGTCCAGGTGTTCCCGGCATAGACCCGGCAGCGCACCTCGACCATGGTGTTGTGGGGGGCGCTGGCGTTCCAGCTGACATTCAGGTTGCAGAAGGCCGGCATGGCGAACTCCGGGGTGGTATAGCTGCCGTAGGGCAGGTAGCGGCCGGCGGAGGAATCCAGCACCACCGCGCCGCTTTCCAGCGCCACATTGTCCAGTGCGCCCCGGGAGAAGGTCTCGGTGCCGTGCAGCACCAGATTGTTCCGTTGTTCCATCCGCACTTCTCTCCTTTGCGCGCTGTGGACGGCGCAGTGTTATTCTTCGGGGGTGTCCTGGCCGCGCTCGGCGCGCAGCTCCTTTTCCAGCTGGGCATCGTGGAGCTTCTGGATGCTCTCCTCAATGTGGAACACCCGGTTCAGGTCGCCGTAGACGATCTGGCAGCAGATCTCGCACTGGAACCAGAAGCCGAACACCAGCATCAGCAGCAGACCCAGCGGCATGCACAGGATCACCAGGCCCCAGAACAGGATGGTGACCAGCGCTGCGGCCAGCGCGTGGGGCAGGAATGCGATCATGCAGTTCAGGCTGTTTTTCAATGTCAGGCGCAGGGGCTGATCCAGCAGCACGATCTGGGGCCACATGTAGGAAAACAGCATGTGGAACAGCACAAGGTTCAGCACCGTGGCCACCCACATGGGAACGCCCACGTTGGTGCCGTGGTACAGCATGTTGAAGCAGAAATAGACCAGGAAGATCTGCACCGTGACGACAACGCAGTACAGGATGCCGGGCAGGATGCTGGCCTTGAAGTTCTGCCGGAAGGCCCGGCGGTAGGTTGTCCACCAGTAACCGGCCTCGTCACGCAGGGCGCGCAGCACGGTGTCGTACATGCCGGCCAGCGCGGGGCCTGCAAGGATGCCGCCCGCAATGGCGCTGACGATCATCACGGTCAGGTTGTTCATCAGGAAGCCGATGTACACCAGGCAGATCACCGGCAGAAAGCCGATGCAGGTGAGCAGGTTTGCAAGGAACATGCTGCTCATATCGCGGCCCACCAGCTCAAAAAAGCGGCCTACGCCCGTTTTGCGGGGCGTGTCCTTTTCAACGCCCGGCCCGTCCTTGAAATCTTTAGAAGAAGGAAATAAACCCATTTGTTCCGGAATACCTCTCTTTTGTAATGGGCAGCAATGCCATTGTGCTACCTTTCTGCTTATAAATATACCCGGATTTTGTGGATTTTGCAAGCTAAAAAGCACGTATTTGTAAAAAAAGTGTGTTCTCTCCCATTTTGCCCCAAAGTATGTTACAATGATACTGGCCTTTTGGGCCGGAAGGAGGAAAGGAATTTGAGCATTTTACGCACCATTGCGTTATTCGTTTATCTGTTTGGCTATATGATCGTGCACTATGCCACCCTGCGCCGGGCCGAGCGTGCCCTGGCTGCCGGGGATCTGGACACGGTGGAGCAGATCGTCAAGGCCAACATCCCCCGCTGGAGCCGGGGCATCCTGCATGTCACGGGGGCCCGGATGACGGTGGAAGGGCAGGAGAATATCCCGGCGGGGCCCTGCGTGTTCGTGGGCAACCACCGCAGCTACTATGATATCCCCATCCTGCTGACCGCGCTGGACGCGCCCCATGGCATTCTGGCAAAGGAGGAGCTGGAAAAGATCCCCCTGCTCAACCGCTGGATGAAGCTGCTGGGCTGCGTGTTCGTGCAGCGTGATGATGTGCGCGCCTCGGTGCGGGCACTGAACGATGCCACCGCCATCGTGGAAAGCGGCCGCAGCTTTGTCATCTTCCCCGAGGGCACCCGCTACAAGGGCGAAGAGGGCGGCGCGGGCGAGTTCAAGGCCGGTGCTTTCCGCATTGCGGTCAAGACCGGTGCCCCGGTGGTGCCTGTGGCTGTGACCGGTGCCCGCGCCCTGTTCGAGACAAACGGCAACCGCTGCCGCCCGGGTAGTGTGCGCATCAAGATCATGTCGCCCATCCAGACCGCCGGCATGAGCAAGGCCGAGCAGAAACAGCTGCCCGACGCCGTGCGCCAGAGCATTCTGGCTGCCCTGAAGTAACAGCCTTTCCCGCTCGTTTCATCACACAGGAGAACTATTTTATGGCAAGCTATCGTTACGAACGCGACATTGATCCCAAGGACCTCAAGCCCCGCAAACAGCGGCAGTACAGCCGCAGGGAGCGCTGGGCAAACTGGTGGGACTACAACCTGAAATGGGTGCTCCTCTTCGGCATTGCGGGTGCGTTCGTGGCGTACTGCTTTATCGGGCAGTATTTCCTGACCACCCACCCGGATTACAACGTGGCGGTGGTCAGCCCCTACTACCTGCCCGAAGCCACCGTCACCGCCCTGCAAGAGCAGCTTGCCGCCTATGGCGAGGACTGCAACGGGGACGGCAAGGTGGTGGTGAAGATCAACCAATACACCATGGCTTTCAACAGTGAGGACTCGGACGCCTATCTGGATATGGCAGGCACCACCAAGCTTTCCACCGATATCCAAAGTTCCCTCAGTTCCATCTTTATCCTATATGACCCCGCAGGCTTCCAGCAGACCACCGGCACGTTGCGGTATCTGGACGGCCATCTGCCCAAGTCCGATGCCGACAGCGACTGGTGGAACATGGTCTACCGCTGGACGGACTGCCCGGTGCTGACCGGGCTTGACCTGGGCGAGTACCGCGCCGACACGACCCACGCCCGGGGCGGCGACAGCCAGGCCTGTCTCGCGGATTTCTATGTCGGGATGCGCGGGGCCTGGAACACCGGCACCGAGGAGAACCTTGCGGGCGGCGAGGAGCTCTGGCAGGCACTGACCGCCGGGGCAGTCTCCACCGTGGAAGCGGAGGGGTGAGCCGATGCGGTTTCGTATCCTGCGCCGGGAAAAAGGCGCGCCCCGCCGCCCGGCCCCCGCGCCGGAGCCGCCTGCTGTGCCGGTTCCGCCCCGTGCCGCTGAGCTGGAAAACCCCTATGGGAGATACTATGGAACGGCGCGAAGCCGGGAAGATCTGAAACGCTGAAGAGGTGCTGCCCATGGGCAGCACCTCTTCAATTCTATTCGCTTCTTGCAGGTGCTAGTTGAAAAGTTATCCACCCTGAAACCCTGCGCCCTTTGTTGTTTCCGTGTCCGAGTTATGGTATACTAATCCAGTATCACGAAATGCAAAGGATGTGGAATGATGGACGCACTGGAACAGGCCCGCCGGGAGATCGACACGGTGGATGCCCAGCTGGCTGCCCTGTTTGAGCGGCGGATGAAGGCAGTGCTCAGCGTGGCGGAATACAAAAAGGCCCACGGCCTGCCCATCTTTGATGCCGCCCGCGAAAAGGTGGTGCTGGACAAGGCCGAAGCGCGGATCGGGGACCCGGCCCTGCGCCCCTATTACCGGGATCATGTGCAGAACATGATGGACGTGGCCAAGCAGTACGAGGCTGAGGTGCTGGGCCGCAACCGCGCTGCCTATCAGGGCGTGGAGGGTGCCTTTGCCCACATCGCGCTCCGGGCGCTCTTTCCCCATGCCGAGGCTGTGAGCTGCCCCACCTGGGATGAGGTGTTCGATGCCGTGGAAAAAGGCGATGCCGCCCACGGCGTGGTGCCTTTTGAAAACAGCCACGCGGGGGATGTGTCGGCGGTGCTGGACCTGTGCTATAACCACCCCGGGCTGTGGGTGGTGGATGTCTACGACCTGCCCATCTCCCAGAACCTGCTGGTGCTGCCCGGCACCCAGCTTTCCGACCTGACCCGTGTGTACAGCCACCAGCAGGCCATTGCCCAGAGCGAGACCTTCCTGAAGCAGTTCGGCCTGCCCGCCACGGCCATGCCCAACACGGCCATGGCGGCAAAGTTCGTGGCGGAGAGCGGCGACCGGACCAGGGCGGCCATTGCCAGCGTGGAGACTGCCGCCCTGTACGGGCTGGAGGTGCTGGTGCCCAGCATCAACACCGACGGCGACAACACCACCCGCTTCATCGTCCTCAGCCGCGAAAAGCCCACGGCTGGCAACCGGTTCTCCCTGCTGTTCACGCTGGACAACAAGCCCGGCAAGCTGGCCGAGGTCATTCAGGTCATCGGTGCCAGCGGCTACGATATGGAGTCCATCAAGAGCCGCCCGCTGCCCCACGTCCCCTTTGATTATTATTTTTATGTCGAGCTGGTGGGAGACCCTGCCGCCGAAAAGACCGCCGCGCTGCTGCGCGAGCTGAATCATGTCTGCCGCACGGTACGGCTGTTAGGAGTGTATACGAAATGAGCGATTTCATCGGGACAAAGCTCACCATGAATCTGGGCGAGCGCAGTTATGATATCATCCTGAAAAACGGTGCACTGGAAAATCTGTACCAGTTTGCCCGGCTGGACCGCAAGGTGGCCGTTGTCACCGACAGCGGCGTGCCTGCCGAGTATGCCCAGCGCGTGGCCGACCAGTGCCGGGAATCCACCATCATCACGGTGCCGCAGGGTGAGGCCAGCAAAAGCTTCAAGGTCCTGGAAACGGTGCTCCGGCAGATGCTGGAGTTCAACATGGGCCGCGGCGACCTGGTGGTGGCCGTGGGCGGCGGTGTGGTCGGGGATCTGGCCGGATTTGCCGCTGCCATCTACATGCGGGGCATTGATTTTATCAACTGCCCCACCACCACCCTTTCCATGATCGATTCCTCCATCGGCGGCAAGA
>ERZ773193.3394-NODE-3394-length-14637-cov-3.734536_pt1 | contig 14637 bp, 16 predicted proteins | sample MGYA00511110_ERZ773193 | MGnify/ENA primary metagenome ERZ773193 (study PRJEB29015, sample SAMEA2737784) | human gut metagenome | biome: human gut; feature: human-associated habitat; material: faeces | place: China | collected 2012 ...
GGCAAACATCCGCCTTATTCCTCGTTTTCTTTGTTTCATATCTTCCTCCCTTTCCCTGCGATGTACTCTCGAAATTCTTCGTTTAGAAGATTCTGTCATTCAGAGATTTTCGCATAATTTAAGATCATTTCCTTGATCCTGCGTAACTCCGGGGTATAATCCTTGTTGTCCTCTGATCCCCAGATAAATCCGCTGGCACAGTACGTACAAGCCGTCATCATTGTATGCACTGTCACACGAAAAAATTCCTCCTTCGGAATATCCGTACGAAATGTGTGATCCTCCTTTGCCTTCTCATACATCCATTCCAGTCTCGTATCGACCGAATAAAGGGATGCATGAAACTCCTCAAGCTGTTTCTCCTCTACTTTCTCATGGGTGACATAATGGTTGAAATTGTCATTATACTGCAATAAATCCTTGTGATGCTGGTACATTTCGATATAACTGTCCAGCGTGAAAGTAAACCTATCAATTGCCGGAATATCTCCAATCGATGTAAGCGGACGCTTCGCATCCAGTGCATCCAGATACTCTTTCCATTTGGCAGCACACACCGCGATCACTAACTCCAGCTTATTCGGATAATAGCGGAATAATGTCGCACGTCCTACTCCTGCCGCCTCTGCAATCTCTCCCATACTGACCGGCTCAATTTTCTTCTCTACAAAAATTTGAAACGCAGCATTGATAATTGCTTTTCGTCTGTTATCCTTCATACTGCTTTTTATCTGTGTCTCATTCATAAAATAATCCTTTCCGTGATACTCGCTGTCTCAATCATACTGAAAGATTATTGTCTTGTCAATATCGGATGGGGGAAAATAGATATCCGGATATCCTTTAGCTGTTTCCCAAGGACTGAATGCTCATTCAAGAGCCTTCAGCCCAATCATTTTGTTCATTTCCTAGAAAAAATCAACCATTTTTATTTTTTTCATAATTTGCCTTTCTTAATTTGGGTGATTTCATGATCTCACCTTTCTCTTATCAATCACTATTTTCCACTCTTTTGTTATTGCCGGACAATTTTCACAATCCAGCTTCGATAAGACACATCTGATTCACCGTTACTTTTCTTCTCCAAATGCAACCTGCCTGTCACACAGCTTAAGTGCAGCCGGACGGTGGGTTACAATGATCACTGTCTTATCCGTCATGCTGCGAAGATTCCCAAGAACTGCTTCTTCCGTTCCGGCATCCAGTGCACTTGTAGCTTCATCCAGAAGAAGTACCGGTCGGTCGGAATAAATTGCCCTTGCAATCGCAAGCCTCTGCATCTGTCCTTCGGATAGTCCCAAGCCACGCTCTCCAAGCAACGTATCAATCCCATGCTCCAGTTCTGCGATAAAGCCATCCGCACAGGCAATCTGCAGAGCTCTGTGAATGCCTGCTTCATCTCCTGTTCTGTTCTTATCTGAAAATGTAATGATATCCCGGATACTTCCACTCATAAGCTGATTGCCCTGTGGAACATAGGCAAACATGGAACGGTCACAGCCATACACTTCTCCGGCATCCACTGTATACAAGCCCATCATAAGCTTTAACACAGTACTTTTGCCACAGCCACTCGGACCGGTAAATGCCACAAACTCGCCCTTTCGTATCATAAGACTGTAATCCTTTAATACGATTGGCATGATCGTATCTCCCTCGGTAATGACCGGCGGAAGATATGTAAAATCCACATGCGACAAGCCGAAAGTGCTGTTATACGGAATATATTTTACTTCATCCTCAGCATACGCCTCAATCTCCATCAGCCTCTCCGCACTCGCAATCATAGCGAAATACTTCGGCAGATAGCCTGTGATATTGGCAAACGGATTCTGTATCTGGCTGATAAGCTGAAGCATCGCCATAAATGTACCGTAGGTCATAGTGCCACCATAGATACTAAAAGCTCCATAGACTGCTCCAAGCACATAAGCTCCGTTCATAACTGCTCCAAAGCCGATATTGCACACATTAGAAAAATGATTCTTACGCATGCGGGCTTTCTTGTGCTCGCTCATATGGCTTTCAGCCTCAGTAAGACTGTCCGCTTCCTTGCCAAATGCTTTGACGATCATCAGACTGCCAAGATGCTCCTGCAAGAAGATACGGACAAATCCATCCTTATCCTGCATCTGCTTGTGCAGCTTTTTTAACTGCTTTCTGAAAATATAAGTAAGCAGCACCAGAAGTATTCCACCCGGCACAAGGATATAGGCAAACCTCGGTTCCATAATAAGGATTACCACAAGTGCTCCTGCCATCTTCGTTACCATTCCGGCTACGCCCGGCACAATCGTGGCAAGCCCCTCTGACACGACAACAGTATCTGATGTCAGGCGGTTCATCCACTCACCGGAATGGATTGCGGTGACTGCTCCATAATTGTGTGTAAGAAGCCCTGCAAACAGCCTGCTTTTGAATGCATTCTCATAGGTTGCCTTAGCGTATTCTTCTAAGAACCGAAGAACGGCCCGAAGTGCAATCTGCCCCACCACAAGTGCCGCAAAGAGGACACAGAAGGTCAGCATTTTTTTGCTGTCATGTGCCACTGCCCCATCAATCAGTCCACGCAGGAGCAGAGCATAAAAAACACTGCTGATGCCAAGTACCATCTGCAAAAACAGCAGGAATATGATATATAATCTGCTTTTGCCTGCGACCTCGTTGATAAAGTGCAGGGCGGATTTGTTCGTTTTTTTCATAAATAATCACACCAACTTCGATTCATTTTTCTCTCTTTTTTCTCAAAACAGATTGTAATCTCATTCTGATTTTCTTCAAAAATATCCGCAGCTTATATGGTCTGCACCACAGCCACACATACAATCGGTATCTTATGTCATCGGTCTTGTACTGCTTCCCTTTGTGGGCAAAGTCTGTCATCACACCAATAACATCTATTTTAGGGATTCCACTCTCTATCCCAATGCAGTTATCACCAAGGATATCATAGAAATCTTCATATACCTTGATAATTCTGTGAAGCACATACTGGTCTGTGCCTCTTTTATACAACACGACATCCCATAGCTTACAGCTTTCGCCCTGCTTCACCTCACGCACCGTGAAAGAGTCCCGTCCCTGCTTTAACAGCGGCAGCATACTCACTCCTACATTTTTGTATGTGAGAGTATGGAATTTACGTAGATATTCCTCATAAGATAATCTGGTCATTCCTCTATCGCTCCAATGCCACGCAGCTTCTCCACAATTGACTCCACATCCTTTTGCAGCACATCCTTCGGAGCATCGTACTTTTCATACATTGCCTCAACAATCTGCTCTTTGGTACTATCTGTTTTCAGGCACTCCACAATAAAAGCTGCTGACTTGTTGCTTCTGACAAGTCCGGCAAAGGAGCTGGTTACATCAATTAGTACCTGCTCTCCATCGCTGTCGTGTGTGATAAATGTATCTTTTAATCTCATCTATGATTCCTCCTGTTTCTTAAGTCTATTCATTCCTTCATAAGCAACCTTTGCAGCCTCGATATCCATGTTGCAGCCAAGCCGGTAGACCGGCATTACATTAAGCATCCTATCTATAAGGGAAAGTGTCTGCTTCATTCCGTCCGCTGATAAGCTGCGGTTCGTCTGCTGGACAATCATCGGATATGCGGCATGTGGCTCTGCCGGTTCGATATGATTTGTGGTATCTCTTGTCAATATGCAGATGCCCTTTAGCGGTACTGCAATATTCGTGCTTAGTCTGTGCTTGCCATCCCAGGGTGTACCATATGCGGTCATGCCGGAGTCTGTGATATGAAGAAGCGGCTTGTCATCGTTTACCATGACGGCACGCTCCCCGAAATACTCTCTCCACAGTCGTGTGTGAGTGGACTTGCCGGTACCGCTTTTCGCTGTAAAAAGATAGCCTTCGCCATCTACTGCAATGACCGAGCCATGAAAAAGCAGAGTATCACAGGATAAAAGGCGGTCTGCAATCTTGCGATAGACCGCAAGTGTCTCTAAGTAGGCATCGGAAAAATGCCTGATAGGAATGCCCTCTTTGATATCTTCTCTGGCGGATTTCTCACGCTCAAAGTCGATATCGGACTGCGTGGTGGCAATCGTGAAATAAACCGGTGACACAGCTCCACTAGTTTCTGTAGCTGTACCCCTTTTAACATCTGCCACCATATAATCTTTGCAATATTCTCTGATATAATCACAGACAGGACAGATGGTAAAATACTGTCCTGCCAGACGGATTGTAAAGTTCTTCATATGCGACCTCTGATTGCATTCAAATTATAATTCTACTTCTGTTTCTTTTTCTTCCGGATAAATAAAGCCATTCCTGTCACTGCAATCGCTGCCGCAATTACTATCAATATAATTCCCCGCACCGGCATACTATGTGATTTTTCGGAGGCTGTATCTGCATTTGAGCCGATGGTATTTTCGTCGGCATCTATGCCCTCGTCAATTCCTGCAATCTCTGTGCCACCACTCTGCTTTTCTGTACCACGATTTTGTACTGTAGCGCCGTCATCTGTCTTGTTTTCTGTACTGTACTGCTCGGCAAGTTTCTTTTCCTCTGCGGCTGTATCTACCGAGGAATCTACCGTAACTTTATAATTGCTCTTATTATTGTTGGCTCCGGACTGTTTCTTAGTCTGATTATTGGATGTGCCGGACGGATTCGACTTTCCGGCATCTTTATTTCCTGAATTATCGCCCTTCTTATTGTCTGTGGCATCGGACGGATTCGACTTTCCGTTTTCATCGGTATCTTTCTTGTCTGTATTTTCATTGGAATCCTCGATTTTGGTATCTGCGGAAGCAAGTACCACACTCTTGAGATTTTCGACACCTGAAAATGCATTTGCATGAATTGTCGTAACTGTAGATGGTACGATTATCTTCTCTACCGAATTACATAATAAAAATGCATAATCATTGATTTCTGTTACCGCCTTGTCGTTAATATAGGCAGGAATGGTAACCTCTTTATCGCTTCCATTATACGCATAAATTGATACGTTTTCTCCATTATTTTCGTATTGAAAATTTCCACAATATTCTGCCGCATATACCTGCATACTTCCAAGCAGGCAAAGGAAACAAATACATACTGCTGTTAAAATTGTATTCTTAATCTTCACAATCAATCTCCTCTGTACTGGCTGATAATGACTGCCATTTATAAATACCCGTTACTGTGCTAAATAATTTAAGGAGCTTCTCTGTCATTTGGAAAAAGCGGCGGTTTGCACCGCCGCCCCCTGAATAATGGTATTCTCCGAAGCCTTCATCACCGCCACCAATCTGACCACCGCCACTGGTAGTAATCACATCTTCTGTTTCAAATTCAATAATTTCCATTTCTGCTACTTCATAAGCTTCTTTCATTTCTTTGTCCTTCCTTTCACTTAAACTTAATTTTCGCTGTACTTGTTATTCTTTACACCATATATGGAATCACTATATACTGTATATCGGATTCCATTCTTCTCATATATCATATATCCCGTAACTGTATGTCCAGTTCCATAATAATTTGATTTTGTATAATAGAACTGTCCTTCGCTACCCAGCTTAGATAACACGGAATATTGTGACACGCCATCTGTTTCAAGGGTAATTCCATCTGCCTTATGATCACCCTTCTTTCTGATAATACCAATATCTACCAACTTACAGTCCTCCGGAACCGTATAGTTGAAATAAAATGCCATCTTATATCCACCGGTAATATCCTCGTAGGTTGGTTGCGCTATTGTTATCGTCGGCTCTTTCACTACCTCACTGTCTGCCTGCTCATAATATGCCGTGAGCGTGGTGTCTCCGGTGATGATGAAAGTATATGTGCTGTCATAGCTTACGATATTGCCATTTGCATCCTTCCAGCCCACAAACTGTTTACCTTCCATCGGATCTGCTGTAACCGTAACACTAGACTGTGGAGCCTTTTGCTCTGTCTGTGAACCTACTGTCAATGTATAAGTAATATCCTGTGCCTTGAATACCGGATAAAGACTGGTATTCTCGCTAAAGGTTGCAGTTTTAAAATCAACCACATCTTCTGCTGTTGCACCGCTTGCCTTTGCAGACCATCCAAGGAAGTCAAATCCTACCTTTGTTGGTGCATTTACTGTATTGGTAATCTTTCCTTCGCCGGAAACAACCTTCCGGCTGTCCAAAAGCTTTCCTGACTGATGGTAGAAGCTTACTGTCACATAAGCAATATCTGCTCCTTCATCTGTCTTAACCTTGACAAATTCCGGTGTCAATGTCGCATCACCAATCACTGTGAAGTTGTAAACAGCATCCGTACTTACCGTTGTTCCGTAACTATCCTTCCAGCCTACAAATTCATAGTTATCATTCGCTGTTGCTGTCACTGTTGCTTTCTGTCCATATACATACTGTTCTTCACTCGCTATACCAGTTCCACCTTCAACGCTTTCACATGTCACTGTATATTTCACCTCGTCAAGCCATGCATAATATGCATCCGGACTATCAGCACCTAAGGTAAAGGTATATGTACTCTCTTTTCCTACAGATGTATTGCCTGCTTTATCTTGGGTCCATTTGCTGAAAATGTATCCTACACTTGGTGTTACTTTAAGGGTAACGGTATCGCCGTTTGCATACCATCCATTTCCTGATGCTATGCCTCTTTTAGCATCCGCAAATGATATGACAATATTGTGATCTGCCGCTATCAGTCCATCTGCACCTACTGTAGATGCTGCAAGCAGCTTATCAAAGGCTGTTGCAACATCTGTATCAGAAGAAGCCTCTGTAATAGTTTCTGCAGCCACAAGAGCCGTTCGTAAGTTATCAATGGATGCCGTTGTGTACTGCACATCTGCGTACTTTCCATCACTTAAATTCTTATTTACTTTGGCAATCAGCAGTCCAAGCTGTTCAAATGTTTTAAAATCCAGCTTACAAATATCGCATTTGCCATCTAAATCTTCATCAGTGTGCTCAGCATAAGCCGGATCTTTCTGTGTATTTGAATACGAATAGACCAGATCACCCGGATTACCTTCACAACCTGGATATGTTTCATTCCGATATACTGTATTCTTGGCATCCCCTGCCTTTTTCAGAACAGGATATGTATCACCATTTTCGCCAAGTTCCTGTCCCCATACAGAGCCACTGTAAGTTACGGCATCTTCACCTTCACCTACTGTACAACCTTGTGACAGGAGATACGCAACTTCACCGCTTGCGAATTGTGCGGCGGTTTTGCCGCCATTTTCATCTTCTGTGTCTGCGAGGTAATAGCAATTTTTGATTGGCCCAAAATAGTATCCACATATACCGCTTATATCAGCATCTGAGCTAGTAGCAGTAACAGTTCCTATGTTATAACAGTTTGAAATTGGTGCAATACTACAGCCACACACACCACCTACAGAAGCTACTTGGCCGGTAGCGGTAACAGTTCCTGTGTTATAACAGTTTGTGACTGTGCCACTATTGTATCCACATATACCGCCTATAGTAGCAGATGACTTAATAGCGGTAAGATTCCCTGCATTATAACAGTTTGTGATTGTGCCGTCATTGCGTCCACACACACCGCCCACAAAATCATTCCCCTTGAAATAGGAATCAACAACTCCAACATTTTTTATGTTACCATCAGCTTCTGAACTTCCAAATAATCCAATACGTGTTGAATTATCATTAAAGTATAAACCACTTACGGTTTTATTATTTCCGTCAAACGTTCCTGAATACTGTGTTGTACGATTTCCCATCCAATCTGCAATCGGTGTCCAGGTTATAAAATCACTTCCGTTGGAAACGTTGTTCTCTTCATCGTATTGTAAGGAATCAAGAAGATTTTCATTTACTGTGATGTTGGCTGTCAGAATTGCATTGGCTAATGTATTTTGTTCAACTCCATCAAGAGTGCCGTTTACAAGTCCTGCAAACCAGTACAGCTGACCTGCGTTGCTGATTTCGTAAACAGCTTCTTTCGTGCCGTCATCGTCAATGTCATATTTGTCAGTTGTTTCAGTGGCAGGCTGATATACGGTTGCATTGCATTTCGGGCAGTTTCCGAAACCGTTGGTGTTCCCTGTATCGTAGCTGTGTTCATGGGTGGACGTGTTCTCCTCCGCACTCGCCAACAGCACGCTGCCGGAAAACGAACCGATGCCCACAGACGAGATGCCCGTCACAAGTGCCGCCGCAAGGCTCAGCACTCGCCGGGATAGTTTCTTTTGAAATCGCATAAACTTCCTCCTTTTTGTTTTCGAATATATTACATATTCTTGATATTCCTATTATAACATGTTCAGGTATTCTTTGTTAAGAAAAAAGGAGGTTTTTTTGAGATTTTGTTCAATTTTTGGAAGTTGGAGAGGAGGGGGTGTTTTGTTCTGTGTCTGTTTTGAAGTGGCTCTATTGCAAGGTCATTCTTACACCATCTATTTCAGACTAAAAAAATCTCAGCCATAAAAATGACTGAGATTTTTTATCAAGTGTAGTTTAACAGAATCATACACCTTATTCCGAGCAATTTTTCTCGTAGGTTTCCTGATCAATATCTGCAATCGCAAGTGCTTCTTCCAATGAAAAACCTTTTGCATGCAGATTCTTGACAACTTTAATGGCATTTGAAATTTTGCCTTCTGCTTTACCTTCTGCTTTACCTTCCGACACACCTTTTGCAAAGCCATCATCATAAACGCCCTGGCTCAAATTGCACATATTCTCAACCTCCTTACGAACGCTTCTCAATGGAATGTGATAATCACTTTCCAGAATATCCAATGCAGTCTGGCTCTTTCCGATCTCTGAATACAAATTCAAAAGAATATCCAGCATCCGAATCAGCCCATCATAGTTCTTATCTTTTGCACCTAAATTGATCATGATCAATGACATCAAATCATAGTGCTTCGGAATATCCGGCATTTCTCCAACCAGGTTCTCCGGCTTGAATCGATATTCTGTAATCGTATTTGCAAATTCAAGCGGTGCATGGGTACAAATCCAGATAGAGTATACTTTCTTCAATTGATCAAAATTCGAATTCTTGAATTCTACGTTATACTGCGAAGAAATCAATCTGCTGAGGTAGTAAATACCCCGTTTTTCCAGCGTATATCCCGGACGATATTTGTTCTGAGATTCCAGATTGATAATCAATTCTGCTTCTTCCTGTGTAGGCAGTTTTACTTTGAATTTAATGTCATAGCTGCGAACGCCTTCTTTTTCAGAAATCGTTTCAGAACCTGCCACATCCATTTTAGGTAAGAAATCATCATCAACTGGAACTGTCCCGATCTCTGGCTTTCCTTCTAAACAGGCAACAATTTCCGGAATCGAACAGCCTTTGAATTCCCGGACAGTATACTTCAGAATATTCGCAATGACTTCCTTGTAAGACAGCAGTCGCTTTGCCGCTGCATCATAGGATTTCCGTAATTCATGAATATCTAGTTTCTGTTCCATCGGTGTCACCTGCCTTGTTCATTTTGTCCTGCCTTTATTATATCATATATTCCGGAAAAATGCAAGTATTTCAACAAAAATTCAATTGCAGAATTCGAAAAAAATCCGCTGCAAATCGATACAGCGGACTTTTTCTTTACTGGCTTAGAGCACTTTCAATCAGTACTCTTCCGCCAACAACATGGTGCAGTGCTCCCCATCATCGATGATGTACACTTTTGCTGTGACCGGCTTTTCTGCCTCCGCAATGTACGTCATTTCAAACTGCGGCTGTTCCGAGGTATGATGCACGATCTGCAAACCGTTCTTCTCGCTGAGCCGAAACACCTGTAAGTAGTCTTTCGGTTCGGGCATGTTGTCCACTGCATCCCAAAGAAACATTTGCAAGTACAGCGGTATCTCTGCATCCACGCCTCGTGTCAGGTATCTGCCTTTTGATTTTTCAAACATATTCTTTGCTCCTTTACTTTGGAATCAAACATCTCGTACAGTTCACCACGCCGCATGGGAATGGTTTCTGTCAACTCTACTACACCAAAACCCACATCCAGTATGATGTCAAAATCATAGGGTCGCACATGAATCGCTTTCACAAACTGCTGAATGAACGTGCGGAACTCTTCGGTATTTCGTTTCAATTCCCGCCATTGCATATACAGGTATGCCACATCTTCATAGGCGATAGGCTCCAGCAGCTTTAGCTCGTGCAGACTGGTTTCCAGTTTTGCTTTCTCGTTTTCCAGCTGCTCTGCTCGCTGGAGCAAGTCATCTGTAAAGATGCCCTTTTCGATTGCTCTTGTGATGTTGGCGAGGCTGTCCTGCACTTCATTGTATTGTGCAGAAATCGCTTCATGGTTGGCATCGAAATCATGATTGAATTTCTGCACTTGCTGATTCACTTTAGAAACCGCCTTTCTCAGATTTTTTGGTTTTAGCCTCTCTCCAATCAGCACAGCAATGTAGGCATCCAGATAATCCTTATTCAGTTCCTTGTTATTGCACATCGCCCGGTGCGTATTGCATCTGTAGGTAGCAAGCCGTGTCTTACTTCTTCCCGAAAATCGCAGATTCCCGATCATCCGCTTGCCGCAGACATCGCAGACCAGTTTCCCAGTCAGCAGGTAAAACTCCTTGCTGTGATAGCGTCCTGTGTTTCGCTTATTCTTCGCCTTGATCCGCTGCACCTGTGCAAACAGCTTTTTCCCGATGATTGCCGGACAACCACCATCGATGCGGATGTAGTTGTCCTTTTGAGCGTGGTTATTTCGCTTGCCATCTGCTCTTGCAGTTGCCTTATTGAACACAAAAACACCAGTATATTTCTCATTAGAAAGAATCTCATAAAGGCTATTCTTCCCGAACATCTTCCCACGTTTTGTCTTGTAGCCATGAGCATTGAGTCGCTCGATAATTTCACTGTAGCCATAACCGTCTGCAAACATCTGAAAGATGATTCTTACCGCTTGAGCTTCCCATTCATTGATGACCAGCTGTCGGTTTTCATCCAAATCATATCCCAGTGGTGGACAGCCTCCTGTGTGTTTACACTGCAAAGCGGTTTCATTCATGCCTTTCATGACTTCTCGTGCTAAATTCTTGCTGTAGTACTCGGACATACCCTCCAAGACGGCTTCCATCATAATGCTTTCCGGGAAATCGTCCATACGTTCCAGTACACTGCAAAGCTTGACATGGTTCTTTTTCAGCTTCTTTTTGTAAATGGCACTGTCGTATCTGTCACGGCTGAATCTGTCTAACTTATGCACCAGCACAATGTCAAACAATCCTTTGCCGCTGTCTGCAATCATTTGCTGAAATTGCGGTCGGTTATCGGTTGTCGCCGACCTTGCCTCATCGGTATAGGTAGAAACAACCTGCCAATGGTTCTGTTTGCAGAACTGATTCATGGCTCGTATCTGTGCATCGATGGATTCGCTTCGTTGATTGTCACTGGAAAATCGGGCGTATTGAGCTACCCTTGGTATGTTCAGCATGTTACCACCCCAACAGGCAAATAGATGTCCTCGCCATAGCTGTCGCCAACAATTCTAACACCATGCAAAAACATACTTTTTTCCAAGAAAAGCACTTCTACAAATTCCATCTCACTGATTGGAAAGTTTGTAAATTCTTCCAATTCCAGTACGATAAAACAGCCGATGTCATTCAGATTTTCTACTTGGTATTCCTGCATCATTGTTTCTGCTTTTTTTCGAATGTGCATTTGCAGAGCGACGTTTGTAATGCAACTCATTTCCTGTAAATTGGTTACTTTTATCATTCGATTTCCTCCATTTCATAAGGTTCTAACGTCCATTCTCTTCTGACTGCTGGTGTGAGTGGATGGCAGGCATTCTGTCCGATTTGATACATCTTGTTGGCATGCTGCCTCATCATTTCCAGCAGATATTTCTGTCGTTTTCGCACTCGCAAAGTATTCTTTCCAATCGTCCCCCAGGCAATGATAATGGCATCACTCATTGCAGCGTACTGTTCAATCACAGCATCTGCTTCATTGTCAATTAATTCATCATCGCCATTGAACCGCAAGCACAATTTTTCCATGATTCTACTGTACAGATTCACGATATTGACACTGCCAAATCCAAGCTTATGAAGATTGTTGATAACCAACATCGTGGTCATATCAAAATTGACCGTATCCGCTGTATTCGGATTGATCATGATGACCATTGCCGATGGCTTTTCGTTATTCCATTCCTTCCGCAAAAGCAAGCGATGCTCTTTGTCGTCTGAGAAAATCGCTTTGCTTTTTATGATGGTAGTTTCTTCCAACATCAAATTTCCCTCCAGACAAAAAAATAGGCAGAAGTAAGTTTTTCTCTTACTCCTGCCCGTTTTTTACTTTTTCTTGATTACTTTCAGAATTGCTGCAATGCAAATCACTACTTCCACTGCTGCTTCAATCACCAGTTTCATGACGCATCCTCTCCTTTCTTTACCATATTTACAATGATTGCTACCGCTATCGCACTCTCTGCCATAATAGTCAAAATCACGCCTGCAAGGAATCCTTTCATTCTGCATCCTCCTGTTCTAATACGCTGATTTCTGCCAATGCATCTTCTAAAAGATTGGGATTCATCAGCATTTCTTCAATTTCATCCGCTGAAAATCCATAGTCCAACAACAAATATACATCTTCCTCCGGCACACCAAACATCCGGCAACATTCCAACAAACATTCTTCCTGTTCTTCTGTTTTATACCAGTTATACGGATTGAATACTGAATGCGTGTAATCTTTTATTGCAAAAGTAGTTTTACTGCGTTTTCCATTTGCTGCAATTTCTACGATTTCACCCTCTGAAACATCAATTTCACAGCACTTGTCACTTAGATTTACTTGTTGCAAAGCGTTATCCAAGATGCTTTTTGTGCTGGCATATACGTAAATTCCAATCTTCGGAAAATGGTATAAAGTCAACGGATTATTGCCTTTTACCAGAAACAACGTATTGTCATTTCTCAAAATCGTAAAGACAAAACTACCATTTACTAATTCTGCCATTTTCTTGATACTTTCTGTATGCAGCTGCTTTTCTTGCTCCAACAATTGCACAGCAACATAGCTGTCCGTTTCAATCAGCGTTTTCGGCAGATGATACTTTGCTTTCAATTCAGCATCATTGTACAGCACACCATTATGTGCAAGGGCAAATGTTTCCGTGCCACATCTTCCATCAAATGGATGGTTGTTGTAATTGTATTTTTCGCTGCCCTGTGTCGTCATTCGGGTGTGCCCGATGACTGCTCTTGTATTTTTCGGAAAATACAACTTCACTTTATGAGCCGGCTTTGCTTTCTTGAATGTCACAACCTTTCCATGATTTACATAACTGATTCCGGTGGCATCTGTTCCACGAACTTCTGCAGCAATCGAAAGATTCTGAATCAGGTTTTTCAAGATGGCATTGCTCACTTTTCCCTTATAATCAAAATAGCCAAATACCGCACACATCTTACATCTCCTCGCTTTCTGTCACATACTCATTGACGTACAATCTTCTCTCTTTCAAATATTGAATCAGTTCCGGCTCTTCGATGGAACTTACAAATTCCGACCAGCTCATGGCATCAATACCCTCCTCAGAAAAAGAAATCGCCACATCGCAAATGTGATTGACCATCTGCAATGTGGCGATGAAAGTATTGTATTTGAGCGTGCCTCGAAACAAGCGAAACTCGATTGTATGGTAGTTATTGAGATTGACTGCAACATATCTGCCATTGCAGCCATTCTTCGCTTTCTCTAAAATTTGCTTTCCTGTTTTCTCGAAACCAAACCTTGCACTCCAACGGCTCATGTTGTAGCTACTGCGTCTGCTGAATGTGAACAATTCGTTCCAATGTTTTTCCACGAAAAACAGGATTCGACTGATGACTTCTTCCTGTTCTGTCTGGTTATCTCCGAAAGCATTCCGGTTGACATGAACGTGCAAACCACAAGTGCTGGTCTGATGGGAACGATAGCTCATGGAAACTGCCTCTCGAAAAATACCTTTCCAGTTCATTTCTTCTGTGTGATAATCCAAAGTCATGGGGTGAGAAACGATTTCAAATCCATCGTCCAAACTGCCATCCGATTTGATGTAGATAGTTTCAAGCTGTGCATTTCCAATGCTTTTCAATCTGTAGGCGTTATCATTATCCTTGCCTCCGTCATCCACTTCCAATTCCACGCCGAAATATCGTTTTCCATCTCCGTAGAAAATCGGTGTGGGTTTGTAGCTGTAATCTTCGATTTCATCTTCCAAATCTTCAAAACAGCTTTCACAATATGGCAGATCATCGTGCCAATAGCAGTCGTCATCCGATATGATGCGGTCACAGGATTCACAGCGGTGATAATGTGCATCAAAACAGCTCTGGCACAAAAAGCTGTTATCGTCGGTCACGCAGTCTGCTGTCCAGATGGTTTCTCCGCAGTGGTCGCATGCGATGCAATGGTCGGCAACACAATCTTCACAGAGCAGCTCGTCATCCACATATGTGCCTTCATCCTCTGCAAGTTCCATGCCGCAGTAATCACAAATTCGTACTTCTTCCATTTCAAATTCCTCCAAAACAAAAAATTCCGATAAGGCGGAAAGTTACCTTATCGGAATTATAATATATATTTGATTTTGGGTATTGATACAGTGAAAAAGCTTCTTCGCTTTCTCCGGAAGAATTTAAATTAGAT
>ERZ773193.3397-NODE-3397-length-14631-cov-4.257478_pt1 | contig 14631 bp, 14 predicted proteins | sample MGYA00511110_ERZ773193 | MGnify/ENA primary metagenome ERZ773193 (study PRJEB29015, sample SAMEA2737784) | human gut metagenome | biome: human gut; feature: human-associated habitat; material: faeces | place: China | collected 2012 ...
TGATGAACCTCGACGTTCGGCAGGTCGGCGGCGAGGTGCTGGTGGTGAGCCAGTTTACCCTGTGTGCGGACTGCACCCACGGGCGGCGCCCCAGCTTTACCCGTTCTGCCCCGCCGGCACAGGCCAACGAACTGTACGAATACTTTACCCGGGCACTGGGGGAGCAGGGCGTGTCCCATATTGAAACCGGTGTGTTTGGCGCCGATATGGCGGTGACACTCCTAAACGACGGCCCGGTGACCATTATACTTGACACAAAGGACTTAAAATAATGCAGATCAAATCAGCCACCTTTGGCCAGTTGCAGAACAACTGCTACCTGGTTACGGACGAAGCCAGCGGCCGCAGTGCCCTGGTGGATTGCACGGAATACAGCGACAAGATGAAAGATTTTATCGGCGACGCCAAGCTGGATTATATTCTGCTGACCCACGGCCATTTTGACCATATCGGCGGCGTAGCGGCGGTAAAGGCTGCCACCGGCGCCAAGGTCGTCATCAGCGCCGAGGATGCCCCGATGCTCACTTCCTCTCGCAAGTCGCTGGCGGCGTTTTCGTTCCTCTCTCAGGCGCCGGTGCAGGCGGATATTTTAGTGCAGGACGGCGATACCGTCACTTTGGGCAACACGGTCTTTACCGTGCTGGCCACGCCCGGTCACACTCCCGGCGGTGTGTGCTATATTGCCGGGGACTGTATCTTTAGCGGCGACACGCTGTTTTTCTGCTCTTGCGGGCGCACGGATTTTCCCGGCGGCAGCAGTAGAGAAATTATGGATAGCCTGCAAAAACTGGCGGCCCTGCCCGGGGACTACACCGTCTATCCCGGCCACGATCGCTTTTCCACCCTAAATTTTGAACGGCAACATAACCCGTATATGAAGAAATTATGATTTTACGCGTCATTAACCACCCTTATGAATTTGATATGAAGAACCTGTGCATCACCTTCTTCCCCCACGAGAAGATCCGTTTGGAGGGGGAGGAGGACCCGGTGGTGGTCACCACCCGTCGGGAGACGGACGGGTCCTTTTTTGTGTCTGCCAAGGTATACGATGTGTACCGGGAGACCACAGCCAAGCCGGAACCGGCAGACGAGGAGCACCTGGTGCTGTCCGTTACCCTTTATCGGCTGCTTAGCGGTATATTAGGCTTTGCGCCCCCTTGGGGTGTGCTGTACGGCGTGCGCCCGGCTAAATTGATGCACCGGCTGTGCGCCCAAATGGGGGACGATGCGGCGGTTGCACACTTCCAGACTGCCTTTTTGACCCAAAAAAGCAAGGCGGAGTTGGCGCATGAGGTGATGCTCCATGAGAACCGCTCCATTGCTCGCTCCGGGCCAAAGTCGTTCTCTCTGTATGTGTCTATTCCGTTTTGCCCCACCCGGTGCGCTTACTGCTCTTTTGTGTCTCATTCGATTGAAAAGACCCACAAGCTGATGACCCCTTATGTGGATCTGTTGCTGCGGGAGCTGGAGGAGACCTCCAAGTACGCCAAAGAATTGGGTTTGGATTTGGCCACCGTGTATTTCGGCGGCGGCACGCCCACCACATTATCGGCGCAGGATTTAGGACGCATTTTCAGCACCATTGAACAAAATTTTGACCTTTCGCACCTGATGGAATACACAGTGGAGGCCGGTCGGCCGGACACGGTCACCCGAGAGCGGCTGGAGGTCATTCGAGCCGCCGGCGTGCAGCGGATCAGCATTAACCCCCAGAGCTTTAACGACAAGGTGCTGGAGGCCATTGGTCGCCGCCATACAGCGCAGCAAACGCTGGACGCTTTTGCGCTGGCGCGGGATTGCGGCTTTGACCATATCAATATGGACTTTATCGCCGGGTTGCCGGAGGACGATCTGCCGTCTTTTCAGCGCAGTATTCAAACGGCGCTGGACTTGCAGGCAGAGTCCATCACCGTGCACACCTTGGCTCTGAAAACCTCTGCCTATATGGTTACAAGAGAACAGACCTTTGATTTGAAAGATCGGCTCACTGTGTCCAATATGGTGGACTATGCCGGGCAGACCCTCCACGGCGCCGGGTACTATCCCTACTACATGTACCGGCAGAGCAAATCTCTGGGCAATTTGGAGAATGTAGGCTGGTGTAAACCGGGTTATGATTGTCTCTACAATGTGTATATGATGGACGAGACCCACACGGTTTTGGCAGTTGGCGCCGGTGCGGTAACCAAGCTGCGCGGCCAAAACAGCGGTATGATCGAGCGGATTTATAATTATAAATACCCCTATGAGTACATTCGGGATTTTGACACCCTGTTGGAGCGCAAAAAACGCATACCCGGCTTTTATGCGGAATATGATTAAACAGACGGTTGTAATAGACATTGTGGGCGGATTGTATAGCGCAATTCTACAAAATCTTTGCAACTTGTATTGCAATTCTTTACCCTCTGTAATATAATAACAATACGGAGGGATATTATGGCTAAGAAATTCGGTGATCTTTTTGGCAATATGGACGATGTGTTCTCCGGTGCCAAGATTTCTAATTTTGATTTAGACGATGTGCTGAGTCGTACCCGTACCTTTACGGAGGAAGTCAGCAAAAGAAGTGCGGAGGCTTTGGAGCTGTCCCGCAAAAAAGTGGAGTGTCTGGATATAAAGGCCAAGCTGAGCAAGGCGTATGAGAGATACGGCCGACTGGCGTATGAAGCGGTGCAGCAACCTCAGTTGCAGCAGACGGAGGCGTTGGAGAGCTGTGGGGCGGAGATCACCGCTCTGCGTACCAAGCTGGATCAGCTGACGGCGGAGCTTGAGGCCGCCAAGAATCCGACGGTCACCACTGTTAGTGATGACGATGTGAGCGTATCCTAACCCCCACGCAAATAGAGGAAGAAGAAAGCAGTGTATGGACCCTATGGTCTGTGCGCTGCTCTTTTTTCACACCGGGTGATGGAATGGAACTGACAACCAAACAAAAGTACCTGTCCGCTGCAGGGCTGCTGTTGGTAGCTACGGCTGCCGTTAAGGTCATTGGTGCGGTGTATAAAATCCCGCTGACCGGCCTGATCGGCGGCACCGGACGGGGCTATTTCTCTACGGCTTATACGCTGTTTATGCCGGTGCATGCCATCACATTAGGCGCCTTTCCCGTTGCGTTGTCCGGGCTGGTGAGCAAGTACCGTGCTACCGGTGACAGTGCCCGGGTGGCGGCCTTGCAGCGCAGTGCCTGCGGGTTGTTTTTTTGGGTAGGTCTTGCCGGCACGGCACTGATGGTACTGCTGGCCGGACCGTACACCCGGCTGGTGGCCGGTGCGCCAAAAGCGGTTTATACGGTGCTGATCCTGGCGCCTACGGCGCTTTTTTCCGCCATGGCGGCAGCCCACCGCGCCTTTGCGGAAGGGCACCTGAATATGGTGCCGACTTCTGTTTGCCAGGTACTGGAAGCACTGTTCAAAATGGTGTTCGGTCTGCTGTTTGCCAAGCTGTCTATGGGGCGGCTGTACCAAATTTACTTAGATACCGGCATGGTACTGGGCAATCGGGCAGAGAGCGAGACGGCGGCTCTGTCTATGATGTACCCGGTAACAGCAGCCTGCGCCATGCTGGGGGTAACCCTGGGGGCGTTGGCGGCTTGGGTGTATGCGGCGCTGTACGATCGGTTCCGGTATCCACACCGTCTGCCGCGGCAGCAGTTGCCCGGTGGCGCAACCCAAGAGCTGGTACGGTTTGCCCTGCCGCTGGTGGTGGCAACGGTGATCCAGAGCCTGTCCGGCTTTGCAGATACTGCCAGTGTACAGATGTGTCTGGGGCTGTGCGGTACGGCGCAGTTGCAGCAAATTTTTGCAGTGCCGCTGTCGCTGACCAAGGTAGCGGAAAAAGATGTGGTTACTTATGTGTACGGCCTGTATTCCACCGTGCAGGATTTTGCCCACCTGGTGCCGTCCTTAACCATGGCGTTGGGGGTGGCGGCGGTTCCGGCGCTGTCCGGTGCTTATCAGGACCAGTCCGCGCGTTTTGGCAGCCTGTATGCGGGTATCCTGAAATATACGGTGATCTTAGGCGCCGCCGGCAGTGGGGGACTGGCACTGTTCTCTTATGAGGTGCTGTCTTTGTTTTACGGCACTTCGTCGCCGGACCTGGTACTGGGGTGCCACCAACTGCTGTTTTGGTTTGCCTTTACTGCGTTGCCGGCAGCTCTATCCTCTACCTGTGTGTTCGCTTTGCAGGCGCTGGGCTATGCCAAACGGTTGCTGCTGCCTTTTTCTCTGACGGCGGTACTGCGGGTGGGGCTGAACTTTCTTTTGATCCCCAATGGGCGGTTCCATCTTTACGGCTCGGCTGTCGCCACTGCCTTTTCATTTTCGTTCCTTTCCGTCTATTGTTTGGTGCTGATGCGTAGGATCACTAAGGTCAAATTCTCCCGGACAGAGGTGTTCGCAAAGCCGGTGTTGGCGGTGATTTTTAGCTGCTTGACGGTGAAAGGTGTGGCCGGTGTGTTCTTTACCCAGCTGCAAAATACCTGGAATTTTGTCTTATCTGCGGTTTTATTTTCGGCAGTTCTAACAATTTTGTTGCTGCTCTTTGGTACACTTTCCACAAAAGATCTGCATTTTGCCGGAGAAAGGTAAAAAAAACCGCTTGGCTACTTGAAATTTCGCGTTATATCATATATAATTTCTTGGAACGAGTTGATCAAAAGAGGCGTCGGTATGGCATTGGATTTTATACGCAAAGAGCACTATAATACGGAGGATTTAATTCGCATTGTGGCGCTGCTCCGTGCCCCCGGCGGCTGTCCCTGGGATCAGGCGCAGACTCATGCTTCGATCAAGAAGAATTTTATTGAGGAGACCTATGAGGTCATTGAGGCCATCAACCGGCAGAGCACTGCAGGATTGCAGGAGGAGCTGGGCGATGTGTTGCTTCAGGTTGCGCTTCATGCCCAAATGGAGGCAGAAGCAGGTCACTTTGATTTTAACGATGTAGCGGACGGAATTTGCAAAAAGCTGATTTTCCGTCACCCCCATGTGTTTGGCGATGTAAAGGCCGAGAATACGGACGACGCACTGGCCAGCTGGGATGCTGCCAAGTTAAAAGAAAAAGGAATGAAAAAAGTCAGCCAGTCCATGGTGAGTATTCCCCGGGAATTGCCGGCACTGATGCGCGCCCAAAAAGTGCAGCAAAAGGCTGCGAAGCAAGGGTTTGATTGGCCGGATCGCTCCGGCGCAATGGACAAGCTGGATGAAGAGATTAACGAGCTCAAAATCGCTTTGGACCAAGGAGAGCCTACCAGCATTGCGGACGAATTCGGCGATGTGCTGTTCTCCTGCGTAAATATTGCCCGCTTTATCGGCGTAGACAGTGAAGAGGCCTTGACCGCAGCCACGGACAAGTTTCTTTCCCGCTATGTGCTGGTGGAGCAGCTGGCAGCGGAGCGCGGCATGGAGATGAAGTCGTCTTCCTTGCAGGCGCTGGACGCCCTTTGGGACGAAGCAAAACAAATATTATCCGATCAATCGGAAATGGAGGAAATGTAAATGAACAAAACTGAATTAGCATCTGCTGTTGAGGCAAAGACAAGTCTTAACAAAAAGCAATCGGAAGAGGCTGTATCCGCTGTGTTGGCTTCCATCACAGCTGCACTGGCTGAGGGCGACAAGGTTGCTCTGGTTGGCTTTGGTACTTTTGATGTGAAGACCCGTGCTGCCCGCACCGGCCTGAATCCCCGCACCAAGGAGACCATCCAGATTCCTGAGGCGAAGGTTCCGTCTTTCAAGGCCGGCTCCGCGCTTAAGGACGCTGTGAAATAAGTCTTGTTTTTATGTGCAGGCATCCGTATCTTGCGGGTGCCTGTCTTTTTTGGAGGTCAGTATGCGACTGGATAAGTACCTGAAAGTCAGTCGAATCATCAAGCGCCGCACGGTGGCCAACGAGGCCTGCGACGCCGGACGCGTCAGCGTGAACGGCAAGGTGCAGCGCGCGTCCTACGATGTAAAGGTTGGGGACAAGATTGAGGTGGCTCTGGGCCAAAACTGCCACACCTACTTGGTCAAGGCCGTGCAGGAGCACGCGCTGAAAGAGGACGCCGCCCTTATGTATGAACCCCTGGACTGACATAATCACCCGCCGGAGCGCATAGGCTCTATCGGGTGATTTTTTTATGGAACAGAAAAAGACGACCGGTCACAGCCTGACCCTGTGCGATCGGGAAAAGTTGACCCTTACCGGCGTGATGGATGTGGACGCTTTTAATGAAGAAGAAATCACGGTAATTACGGATTTTGGGGAATTGACAGTAAAGGGTGAGCTGCTGCATGTGGAGGCGTTGGACCTGGAGTGCGGCAGTATGCAGATCACCGGCAAGGTTACGGCGCTGCTCTATACCCAGCACCGGGAGGGCGGCGGATTGTTTGGCCGTCTGTTCCATGGTTAAGGCGCTATGGGCCTTTTTCCTATTGGGACTGGCGCTTTTCTTCTTCTATGATATGCTGCGTTTTTGGCGTAGCGTGTGGGGAAGCAGGCGAGCAACATTTTTAGCGGATGTGCTATGGTGGTTGGTTGCCGCCTTTAGTTGCTATACGCTGTTTTTGGCCTACACCGACGGGGTGATCCGTGCCCTTTGTCTAGTGGTATGCGGCGGTGGTTTTGCCTGTGGATATTTTACGCTGGGCACGCTGACCGGGCACCTGTGGGCACGCCTGGGGGAGCGCTTGGCGGGCAAACGCAATCATCGGCGAAAAAAACGGAAAATCCTGCAAGAAAAAGCAAAAAAACTATTGCAATCCCCATATAATATATTATATAATATATTAAACGCACGAAAGCGAAAACGGAAAAGAAAAAGACATCTCGCAGCCACGGCTGCGCCGGAACAAAGAAGTGTTGAGTATGATTCAAAATTTGAAGAACTCCATGAAGCGGAGTAAGTACCTGCGCCTGCTTTTGGTGGTGCCTATGGTGGTGCTGTTTCTCTATTGCAGTGTGACTCTGGTGAATCAGTCTGCGGACATTAGCCGCATGCAAAAGCAAAAGCAGACCCTGACTGCCCAACTGGCTTCCGTCCAGCAGGAAAATGCCCGACTGGAAGAAGTGGTAGGCGCCGACAATAAGGATGACTACATTGAGCAAAAAGCCCGGGAGAAGGGCTATGTAAAAGGCGACGAGATCGTGTTTTACGATATTTCCGGCATGGAATAAACAGAACAAATACAAGGGGGCAGCAATCAGGTTCGTACTTTTTTGCTGCGCCCTCTTTTTTATTGCAAAAAGGTGGACAAGCGTATGAGAGAGATCAAAGCAGAAGTGGTCACCGCGGCGGTGCGGCAGCTGTGCATCACGGCCAATAAAGTGCTGCCGGAGGATCTGGTACAGTGTATCGGTTGTGCCCGCCAGACGGAGCCGAATTCGACGGCCAAGAGCATTCTTGGTGATTTAGAGAACAATTTGGCAGCAGCCAAAGAACTGGATTTGCCCATTTGTCAGGACACCGGTATGGCCGTTGTGTTTGCGGAAATTGGGCAGGATGTGCATATTGACGGCGACTTTGAGGCGGCGGTGCACGCCGGCGTATCTGCCGGCTATACGGACGGCCTGCTGCGCAAGAGCGTCGTGCGAGACCCGTTCTTTGACCGGGTAAATACCGGCGACAATACGCCTGCCGTGATCCACACCCGCCTGGTGCCCGGGGATCGGGTACGGCTGACAGTAGCACCTAAGGGCTTTGGCAGCGAGAATATGAGCGCTCTGCGTATGTTTACCCCTGCCGCCACACGGCAGGACCTGGTGGATTACATTGTGGGCGTTGTGCAAAAGGCCGGCTCCAATCCCTGCCCGCCGGTGGTGATCGGCGTTGGAATCGGCGGCGATTTTGAAAAGTGCGCCCTGCTGGCAAAGGAGGCGCTGTGTCGCCCACTGTCCCGTCGCAATCCAAACCCGGACTATGCGGCGCTGGAACAGGAGCTGCTGGAGAAGATCAACGCACTGGACATCGGGCCGCAGGGATTTGGCGGCCAAACCACAGCGCTGGGTGTAAATATTGAGACCTACGCCACCCACATTGCCGGGCTGCCGGTGGCGGTGAATGTAGGCTGCCATGTGACCCGGCACGCAACAAAGGAACTTTAATTTTATGGAATTACAAATGACTGCCCCCTGTCTACTGGGCCTGGAGGGCTTGGTGGCAGAGGAATTAAGACAAATGGACGCCCGGGAAGTGACCGCTGAAAACGGCCGGGTGTTCTTTAATGGCGACCAGGCCATGCTGGCCCGTGCCAATATCAACAGCCGCTTTGCGGAGCGAATTCTGATTGTACTGGATCGCTTTACGGCGGTGACTTTTGAGGAGCTGTTCCAGGCGGTTCGGCGATTGCCCTGGAGTGAGTTTATCGGCAGTACAGACACATTTCCTGTGAAAGGATACTCTATTTCCTCCACCCTGCACAGTGTGCCGGACTGCCAAAAAATCATCAAAAAAGCTGTGGTAGAGAGCCTAAAAGAGGACTACCACATCAACTGGTTTGACGAGACCGGCCCGGTGCACCAAATTCAGTTCTCCATACTGAAAGACCAGGTGACCATTATGCTGGACACCACCGGCACCGGCCTGCACAAGCGGGGCTACCGGCCGGAGAGCAATGCCGCTCCCATTCGGGAGACTTTGGCGGCGGCGTTGTGCAGCCTGTCCCGCCTGCGGCATTACCACACTTTGTATGATCCTTTTTGCGGCAGCGGCACGATTCTTATTGAAGGTGCCATGCTGGCAGCCAATGTGGCGCCGGGGATCAACCGTAATTTTGCCTGCGATCGCTGGGGTTTCGTGCCGGAGGCGGCCTGGAAGCAGGAGCGCGCCCGTGCCCACGAGAACATTAAGACAGACATTGATTTCCAGGCGTTCGGGTCTGATCTGGACCCTCACGCCATTGAACTGACCGCCATCAATGCCAAGCGGGCCAGGGTGGGGCAGTACCTGCACCTGGACACGGCGGATATTGCCGATTTTAACCCCCAAACGGAGCGGGGCACCTTGGTGACCAACCCGCCCTACGGCGAGCGTATGCTGGATATTCGAGAGGCGGAGCGGCTCTATCGCATAATGGGCGAGAAGTTCAGTTCTCGCAAGGGCTGGAGCTACGGCGTCATTTCGCCGGATGAACAGTTTGAAAAGTGCTTTGGCCGCAAGGCAGACAAGCGGCGCAAGCTGTATAACGGTATGATCAAATGCCAATTTTATATGTACTTTAAGTAAAGGGTGATAGGATGAATTACAAAGAGAAATACCGGCAGTGGCTTACCTTTGCCGACCCGGACACCAAGGCGGAATTAGAAAGCCTGACGGACGAAAAAGAGATCGAGGATCGGTTCTATAAGGACCTGGCCTTTGGCACCGGCGGCCTGCGGGGCATTATGGGCGCCGGGTCTAACCGGATGAATCGCTACACCGTAGGTAAGGCTACCCTGGGCCTTGCCAATTATTTGAAGTCCACCGGAAAGGCGGACTTGAAAGTGGCGATCGCTTACGACTCCCGCAACAACTCGGCAGATTTTGCCAAGACGGCGGCGGGCATTTTTGCAAACTGCGGCTTGCAGGTGTATCTGTACGACCGGCTGGTGCCGGTGCCGGTGCTGTCTTTTACCACCCGGTATTTGCACTGTGACGCAGGGGTGATGATCACCGCCTCCCACAATCCCAAGGAATATAACGGCTACAAGGTGTATGATGCCAAGGGCTGCCAGCTGTGCACCGCAGACGCGGCGGCAGCGCTGGATTACATTAACGCAGTAGACGATTATAATGCCATTCCCTTTTGCAACGACCATGCAAATATCCACCCGGTAGGGGACAGGGAACTGGACGCCTTTATCGCTGCTGTGGAGCAACAGAGTCTATATACGCAGCCGTCGGATTTGAAGATTGTTTATACCCCGCTCCATGGCACCGGCAATGTGCCTGTGCGACGGGTGCTGCGGAATATGCATGTATCCGTGGTCAAGTCCCAGGAACTGCCGGACGGCAATTTTTCTACCGTGCGCAGTCCCAATCCGGAGGAAAAGGACGCCCTGACTTTGGCTATCGCTCAAGCAAAGGCAGAGGGAGCAGATTTGGTGCTGGGCACTGACCCGGACTGTGACCGTGTGGGCATTGCGGTGCGTGACGGCGACGATTATGTGCTGTTTACCGGCAACCAAACCGGCGCACTGCTGGTGCAGTTTGTGCTGACCATGAAGAAAGCGCAGCTGAACGAAAAATCCACGCTGGTCAAGACAATTGTGACCAGTGATCTGGGTGCTAATATCGGGCGCAGCTTTGGCTTACAGATTGAGGAAACCCTCACCGGGTTTAAGTATATCGGCGACAAGATCAATACTTACGAGCAGACCGGGGACAAGGAATTTGTCATCGGCTATGAGGAGAGTTACGGCTATCTGGTGGGTACCCACGCCCGGGATAAGGATGCGGTGGTGTCCGCTATGCTCATTTGCCAAATGGCCGCCTGGTATAAAAATCAGGGCAAGACCCTGGTGGACGCGCTGAACGCTGTTTATGAGAAATACGGCTACTATTTGGACGCGCTGGACAGCTTTGTGCTAAAGGGCAAGGACGGCGCCGAAAAGATCGGGGCGCTGATGCAGACTTTCCGCGCCGGCGGGGATCAAATGTTTGCCGGTGTGGAGCGGGTACAGGATTTTGCCAAGGGGATCGGTGATTTGCCGAAGGAAAATGTGCTGAAATTCATGTTTACCGACGGCTCCTGGTTGGCGGTTCGCCCCTCCGGCACGGAGCCGAAGATCAAGGTGTACTACTCCATTGTGGATCCGGATAAAGCAGCCGCACACAGCCGCCTGGCCGCCTTGCAGGCACAGATCAAAGAGATGATCGGAGAATGAATATGACAGCGAAGAAAGAGGCCGTACAGGCGTATATAGACCGGGTGCTGGCGCCAAAGATCCAAGGCGACGGCGGCTGGGTAGAATTTGTATCTTTAGAGGGCGAAAGTTTGACCCTGCGTTTTCGGGGCGAGTGCTCCAAGTGCCTAATCCTTCACCGGTGCGTGGCGTGGATTGAAGAACAGCTGAAGGCGGATCTGCATTTGCAGTTGAAGGTGGAGCCGGTGCGGAAGAAGCCCTATTTTCAGGATCGTTAAGGAGGTGCAGGTATGGCACATATTAAAGTGGAACGGCGCTCTATGCGCCCGGAGGAGTGGACGGACCTGCGCTTTTGTTGGCTGAAACGCTATATTTACAGCGAAAAGTGGGAGATCCAAAACCTGATGATTCGGGACGCCCGCCAGGTGGCGGAAATGGAATTCCAGTTCTATCCCGGTGCGCCACGGCCCTTAAAGCGGGGGGATATGTATTTCACCCCGGACGGTACCGCCTTTATGACGGCGGATGTGCAGGTGCCAAAGCACTTGCAGGGGCAGGAACTTTGGTTCTCTCTGAAAACAGCGGCAGAAATTTGCGTGAAGGTCAACGGCCGCTATGTTGGCGGCGTGGATCCCAACCGGGAGCGTATGCTGCTGTCGCCCTATGCGGATACCAGGGAGACCCTGCATTTTGAAATGATGGGTTATAACCGCTCTAAGCCGGACGATGAGCGCAACCCGGAGAGCCTGTCTGTTCGCGGCTGCCGCCAAATCTTTGAGGGCGCGTATCTGTGCACTGTGGATCACGCCGTGCAGGATTTGGTCTATGACTTTGAGCTGTTGCTGGATATTGCCGGCAGCGACCTGTTTAATGAAGATTACCGTTCGTACCTGAACCGGGAGCTGAACAATGCCATGAACTGCCTGGACTTTACCGATGATGGTGTGACCGGTGTGGCAGCGTGCCAGGCGTATCTTAACGATGTGGTCTTTGCTAACGATACTTACAAAGGCGCCGGGGATGTGGCGCTGATCGCGCACAGTCACCTGGATATTGCCTACTACTGGCGGCGGATTCATGCGGTGCAGAAGAACTTGCGCACAGTGCTCATTCAGCTGCGGCTGATGGACCGCTACCCGGACTTTAAGTACACCCACACCCAGCCCTATGTGTATGAAACACTGGAGAAGTATTACCCGGATGTGTTTGCCGAATTGCAGGAGAAGGTAGCCCGGGGTCAGTTTGAGCCGGTGGGGGCTATGTATGTGGAGCCGGACTGCAATATCCCGGCGGCAGAGAGTCTCATTCGTCAGTGTCTTTACGGCCAGCAGACCTATCAGCGTATGTTTGGCAAGCGGGTGAATAATGCTTGGCTGCCGGATGTGTTCGGCAATAGCTGGATTCTGCCGCAGATTTTGAAAAAATGCGGTGTGGACTACTTTGTCAGCAACAAAATGTCCACCTGGAATGATACCAATCGCTTCCCCCACAACAACTTTATTTGGCGGGGCATTGACGGCAGCAGCGTACTGGTTTGCGTGCCGCCCACCCACTTTATCACCTGGAATGCACCCTCCCAAATTCAGGCCAACTGGGAGGCGTATATTGATAAGGACACCGGCGGTCAGACGATGAATATGTTTGGCTACGGTGACGGTGGCTCCGGCTGCACGGAAGAGATGATCGAGCTGATGCATCGGTTCTCCAAGGTGTCCGTACTGCCCAAGTGCACCCACATGGGCGGCGCCGAATTTCTGGAAAAGAATTTGAAAGACAATGAGAATTTGGAGACTTGGGACGGCGAGTTGTACCTGGAAATGCACAGGGGCACCTTTACCACCAAGAGCGACCTAAAGCGCACCAATCGGCGACTGGAAAACAAGTTCCGCTTGGCGGAAATGCTCACCGTGCTGCGTGGTGAGAATCGCACACCGGAGATCACGGCACTTTATAAGAAGTTGCTGATCAACCAATTCCATGATATTTTGCCCGGCTCCCATATTCACCCGGTGTTTCAGGACGCCATGGCGGATTATCGAGAGATTGAGACGGCATTGGACGCCATGATCGGCACCGGCAACCGCTATTTTAACCCGCTGAACTTTACTTATGATGCCCTGACATTTGTGGAAAACAAACGGGGTACCGCCACCCGTATGGGCAAGCGAGGCAACTGGCTGTTGCCCAATTTGGCACCCCTGGGCAGCGGCACCCTGCGCAAGACCGCCTATCGCGGCGACTGGCTGCAAGTGGACGGCAATCGGGTGGAGACTCCGTTCTATACCGTTCGTCTGAATGAGGACGGCTCCATAGCAAGCCTGTATGACAAGAAAATGCAGCGTGAGTGGACAGACGGCGCCTTTAATAAACTGACTCTTTATGAGGATAAACCCGGCAACTATGACGCATGGGACATTCTGCCGAATTACAGAGACAAGCAAGTGCCCCTGACCGTGGCGCAGCCGCTGACTTTGATCGAGCAGGACAGCGAGAGCGTCACTTTTAAGACCGTGCTGCAAACAGATAAATCCACCTGGACCCAGTACCTGCGGCTGTTCCGCAGAGACGGCGCCATTGAGGTGGAAAATCAGGTGGACTGGCAGGAGAAGCATGTGCTGGCCAAAGTGCTGTTTGACTGCAATGTGCTGGCACGGCAGGCGCTGTGCGATACCTCCGCCGGTTATATTGCCAGGGACACCCACCGCAATACCACTTGGCAGCAGGCTCGCTTTGAGTGCTGCCACCACAAGTGGTGCGATCTCAGCGAGACGGACGGCGGCGTTGCCATCCTGAACGACGGGAAGTACGGCGTAGGCTTTTTGGAAAATCAGATCAGTCTGTCCCTGCTGCGTTCTCCCATTCGTCCGGATGTAACGGCGGATATGGGCCACCACAGCTTTTGCTACCGCATTGTGCCCCATGCCGGCGATCCGGTACAGGCGGGGATTAACCGCCGAGCGCTGCAATTCAACCAGCCGCCCATCAAGAGCGATGTGGCCTACAACGGCACGGACTTTGCGCCGCTTTATTTACAGGCCATGAAGTTTTCTGAGGATGGGAAGCGCATTGTGGTACGCTTGAGCGAGCAGGACGGCCGCCGTGGCACCCTGCGTCTGCCCCGCAAGGCACAGGTGCTGAATATGCTGGAAGATGTGGAGCGGGAGACGGATTCCGTTGACTACACGCCCTTTGAAATTCTGACCCTGGGGTGGCCGGTAGAATGAGCGGCTGGCAAATTGCACTGATCGTTGCCGCCGTGCTGCTCTTTGGCCTGGTGCTGCTGCCGGCATTTAACCGCTGGCAGGTGCGGCGCATGCCTGCGGATCAGCAAATTCTACTGATTATGAAGCAAGCCAAGGGGCTGCATTACATTCGCAATGTATCCGGCGGCAAACAGGGCTTTCTCTACTATGTAAAGAACAAGCGCAAAATTCTGGTTTATCCTTGGGTGCGCCGGGGTCGTGTGCGGGTCATTACCAAGAAAGACCCCTTTGACCGCTGGGACTACCCGGAGGAGCAGGCACCCTTGACCCGGGAGGAGCGGGCGCAGGCACGGCAGGTGCTGGCAGACTATGCTCGGCGCTCAAATCAGCGGATCGTTTGGAATGACAAAACGGAACAGTAAAAAACTAAAGCCCAGCCAAATCAGCGTAAAGGGCAGGCAGATTTGGCCCCATAAATTCAGCGGCACCCGGCTGTAATCCCAAACGCCCATACCCAGCGCACAGTTGAAAATTAGGCCAAATACCAGTTCTACCCCGGTGATGATTCCGGCACCCATTAGGCACTTGAGCGCCAGCCGCA
>ERZ773193.3404-NODE-3404-length-14608-cov-3.261321_pt1 | contig 14608 bp, 14 predicted proteins | sample MGYA00511110_ERZ773193 | MGnify/ENA primary metagenome ERZ773193 (study PRJEB29015, sample SAMEA2737784) | human gut metagenome | biome: human gut; feature: human-associated habitat; material: faeces | place: China | collected 2012 ...
TTCAGAAGCGGATTATCAAGAAGGTATAACTGACCGGCTGACAGGTAGTTGGCAGCACGCCAGTAGGCATTCATTTTGTTGAGCAGTTCATCAGATAATGGCTGCTTTTCAAGACATAATTTATTGTCTTCCATTTTTGTACCTCTCTCTTTCTCTAGTTCATTTTGTTATTTTTTTAACTGAGTTCATCATATCATGAGTAAAAGATAACGTAAAATAGCAATAATGAATTATATTCATATCAAAATGTTATGGATAGGAAGAGAGGGAGTTCCTTAATTTCGTAATAGGTGGTAGACATTGTGGAAAAATTGAAGTATAATTACGAATAGCTGTTTTTATGTAAGATTTTTGAATAAAGCGTTTAAAATGTTAATGTTTTGACGGAGAAAAACAGTGTATATAATGTAGATTGACAGTTTTTTAGTGAGGGAGAATTTATTATGAAGACTACTCTGATTATTATGGCAGCAGGAATCGGTTCAAGATTTGGAACAGGAATCAAGCAGCTCGCCAAGATGTCTCCGAATGGGGAGATCATTATGGATTACTCTATTTATGATGCAAAAGAAGCTGGTTTTGATAAGGTTGTATTTATTATCAGAAAAGATATTGAAGAAGAATTCCGTTCTGTAATCGGGAATCGTATCGGAGATCAGATCGAGGTGGAATATGTATATCAGGATCTTGCAGATATTCCAGCTGGTTTTGAAGTTCCGGAGGGACGTACCAAACCTTGGGGAACTGGTCAGGCAGTCCTGTGTTGTAAAGATGTAGTAAAAGAACCGTTTGTGATCATCAATGCAGATGATTATTATGGGAAGGAAGCGTTTAAGCTTCTCCATGATTACTTGATTGCGCACGCAGAGACAGCAGATAAGATGCAGATGGGAATGGCTGGTTTTATTCTGAAGAATACGGTTAGTGAAAATGGAACAGTTACCCGCGGCGTATGTGTGGTAGATGAAAATGGAATGCTTGAACAGATCCATGAGACGACTGGAATCAGTATCCGGGCTGACGGGGTACACTGCGACAGCGAAGCGGTTCAGAAGTGGATCACACCAGATTCTAATGTATCCATGAATATGTGGGCTGGTTATCCGGATTTCATTCAGGTTCTGGATGAGAGATTCGCAGAATTTTTAAAAGATGAAGCAGGAGATCCTTTGAAAAAAGAATATCTTCTTCCAAATATTGTAGGAGATCTTTTAAAAGAAGGAAATGTGGATGTAAAGGTTCTGGAAACACACGATAAATGGATCGGTATTACTTATAAAGAAGATACAGAACTTGCACAGGCCGGATTCAAGAAGATGACAGAAGATGGCGTTTATCCGGAAAAATTGTGGAATTAAACGGATCCTGGAAGTAAAAAACAGAAGAGGAAAGAAAAATATGAATGAATTAAAACAGTTAGAGGCACAGAGAGATGACGAGATCGAGATTGATCTTGGCGAGATCTTTCATTTATTGCTGAATAAATTATGGGTGATTATTCTGTGCTTTATCGTAGGTGGAGTGATTGCGTTTAGTGGGACAAAACTCTTCCTTACTCCGAAATATTCAGCTTCATCGATGATTTATATTTTAACGAAGACAACCAGTGTGACATCTCTTGCAGATATCCAGATGGGATCGCAGCTTACAGCTGATTTTGAAATTCTTGCGACGAGCCGCCCAGTTATAGAAGAGGTGATTGAAAAGTTAAAATTGAAATATTCGTATGATGAGCTTGTGGCAATGATTCAGACAGATAATCAGACTGATACACGAATTTTGCGCTTTACGGTAATTGATGAGAATGCAAAAGAGGCAAAGGCAATTGCAAATGAACTTGCAGAAGTGACAGCAGAACGAGTAGCGTATGTTATGTCTAGTGATAAACCTAAGATTGTGGAGGAAGCGGTGGTACCTAAAAAAGCTTCATCACCGAATACGATGAAAAATACAATAATTGGAGCGTTGGCGGTTGCATTTTTGGCTATAGGAATTATTGTGATTAAATATTTGGTTAACGATACAGTCCAGAATGAAGATGATATTAAAAAATATCTTGGACTTCATATGCTTGCAGCGATTCCGACAGAAAAGAGGGAATCGATTTGAAAGACAGGACAAGAAAGATTATTGTTGCGGTGTTGCTTGTGATAGCAGTCTGCTGTGCAGGTTATCTGATTTGGTATTACGCCACGGCGGCAAAGACGAAGCAGTCGTATGATGATGCAAAAAAGCTGGCAACGGAAAATGTGAAACCGTCAAAAACAGATAGTGATGACGGAGAGCAGACAAAGCCGGAGATACCGGTTGATTTTGCTGCTCTTCAGGAAAAAAATCCGGACATTTACGCATGGATTAAGATTGATGGAACAACCGTTGATTATCCGGTTTGCCAGAATAATGAGGATGATAATTATTATCTATCTCATACCTGGGAACGGGTAGAAGCGGCGGATGGTGCTATTTTTACACAGGCATGCAACAGTAAGAATTTTACAGATTTCAATACGGTTATTTACGGACATCAGATGGGTGAGGGTGTAGATACCATGTTTCATACACTGGATCGTTATCTGGAAGAAGGATATATTGAAAAATATCCAAATGTGATCATTTATACACCAGATCATGTTCTGACTTACCGGATTTTTGCGGCAGTTATTTATGATGACCGTCATCTGATCAACTCTTTCAATTATGTAATGGATGACCAGAGACAGGCTTTCCTGGATTCACTTCAGGATTCCAGAGACCTGAGAAGCCGTTACAGTGATATCGAAAGCGTAGAAACAGAAGACCGGATCCTGTCGCTCAGTACCTGTGTGACGGGAGAATCAAACCATAGACTTCTTGTGGAGGCGGTTCTGACAAATGAAGAATAGAAATCTGGTAATCGTGATACTTGCAGTTATCTGCGCAGGGCTGTTGGCAGGTGTCGTTTATACGGTTACAAAAGGGAAAAGCGGTACGCAGAAAAAACAGGAGGCATCGGCAGAAGCGGGTGCAGACGAAACGGAATCACAGTCCGGAATCATCGAAGAAGACGGAAAGAAATACAAACTCAACCCGGATATCAAGACCGTTCTGTTCATGGGTGTTGACAAGGAAGAAAAAGCAGATCTTGGTAATAACCCGGGAGAAAACGGACAGAGCGACAGCCTGAATCTTCTGGTCCTTAATAAAGAAGAGAAGACGGCACAGATCATTCAGATTTCTAGAGATTCTATGGTGGGAATCGATATTTATGATGTGACAGGTAACAGGCTGATGACGGAAAATGGGCAGATCGCACTTCAGTACGCATATGGGGACGGGGCAGAAGAGAGCTGCCGTCTGACATCTGAGAAGGTATCAGAACTTATGTATGGCGTGAATGTGGATTCTTATTTTTCACTGACGCTGGAGGGGCTGGTTGCAGCAACTGATGCGGTTGGAGGAATTACTCTTACCGTGCCAGAAGATTATACAGCTGTTGATCCTGCATTTGAAAAAGGTGCAGAAGTTACTCTTAATGGGGAACTTGCTGAAAAATATGTCCGTAAAAGAGATATTGAAGTCCTTGACAGTAACAATCAGCGCATGGAACGTCAGTCACAGTTTATGGATGCTCTGATCGAGAAGATGCAGAGTATTCAAAGCAAAACAGAGTATCTTTCTCTGTACCAGAAATTGGAGGATTACATGACAACAAACATGACTGCGGATGAGATGAAAGAGCTGACAGATTATAAGATTGCAGAGGACACCGTGAAAGTTCCGGGTGAGATTATTGAGAAAGACGGACATGCGCAGTATCTGGTAGACAATAAAGAATTAAAAAAAATAATATTAAAAATGTTTTACAAAATAATGTAATTGTAGTATAGTATAGCTTGATATAGTGAATATCAAATAAACTATGTGAGGAGGTCAAAGAAAATGAAGTCAAGAATCTTAAAGACAGTTGGTCTTATTGCAGCTATGGTATCCTGCATCGGAATGACGGCATTTGCAGCACCAAGCCCGGCAGCTTCTACAGTTGTTACAGCTGTAAGCAGCGCAACAGATACAGATGGTAATGCAGTGAATGTTTCTATCACATCTGAGATCCCGGCAGGATACACACAGGCAGTTGCAGACATTAAGACTGAAGCAAAATTGAAAGAAGTAATTGGGAGCGATTTTAATGCGAATATGACAGTTGCTGATGTTAAGGAAGTTACAGCGCCGGAAGGAGCTAAATTCCCACTTAAGATCACATTCGTAATGAAAGGCGTAACAGCTTCTTCTAAAGTTCAGATTCTGCATTACAATAGATCAGCATCAGCTTGGGAGAAGATTGATACAACTGTTGCAGATGGAACAGTAACAGGTACATTTAGTTCACTGTCACCGGTTGCATTTGTTGTTGACAAGACAACTCTTACATCCGTTACAGGAACAGCTACTTCACCGGCTACAAGCGCAACAGCTGTATCAGCAGTTGCAGTACTTGGACTGGCAGCAGTAGCAGTAGCATTCGGTCTTAAAAAGAAAGCTGTTAGATAATACAAACATATGTTGAAAACGCTTCTTTGTGGCGGGAGTCACCGTGAGGGGCGTTTTCTTTTTGACAGGAGAGATACGTTTTGATGTTGGTAGATATTCATTGTCATATTCTTCCGGGAGTAGATGATGGAGCACCGGATATGGAGACTTCCAGAGCAATGATACGGGATGCCTATGAGCAGGGAGTACGTTATATCATTGCGACTCCGCATTACAGACCGGAGATGTTTGAGCCTTCCATGAAAAAGGTGATCCGAGTATACCATGAACTTCGCGATTATGCTGAAGAAGTTGGAATTGGACTGAGGCTTGGCTGCGAGTATTACCGGAATGAGCAGATGATCCGGCATCTTGATAAGAAGCTTCGGCCGACGATGCTTGGAAGCAGATATGTTTTGACAGAGTTTTCAACCAATGACAGTTTTGTCACGGTCCGTAATTACATTTATGAGCTGATCACCAAGGGATATCGACCGATCGTTGCACATGTTGAAAGGTATTTTTGCTGTCAGGAACCGGAGAGAATCCAGGAACTGAAAAAACTTGGAGCACAGATCCAGATAAATGCAGATTCCGTATTGGGATATGAAGGACATACGATTAAAAAGTTCTGTGCCGGCCTGATGAAAGATGATCTTGTGGATTTTATAGGATCAGATGCACACAATCTGGAGGGGCGGAAGATGAACCTCGGGAAGTGTGCCGCTTACGTCAGAAAAAAGATGGGACAGGATTATGCGGAAGAGATTTTTGTAGATAATCCAAGACGGATATGGAAGAGCAGATAAAGAGATTCAGATAGCCCCGCGTGGGGAAGAAAGCAGGTGTTTTGTTGAAAAAGGTTAATTTATCGATTGAAAAGAAAAGCTACGGGGTGCGTGAAGCAATCCGGACATTGCGTACCAATCTGCAGTTTTGCGGAGATGATAAAAGAGTCATTCTTGTAACAAGCTGTGTGCCGAGAGAGGGGAAAAGCTCTGTTTCTGTTGCGCTGGCAGAATCAATTGCAGACATGGGAAAATCTGTTATTCTTGTTGATGCGGATATCAGGAATTCTGTTATGGCATCGAAACTTCAGATTACCGGCGCAGATAAAGGGCTGTCACACTTCCTCTCCGGACAGTGTGTGCTTGCAGATGTGATTATGGCGACAAATATTCCGAAATTTCATATTCTTCTTTCCGGACCGGAGGCTCCGAATCCGACAGAGCTTCTGGAATCCAAACGTTTTACCGGTATGCTGGAGTCCATGAAGAATGTCTATGATTATATTATCATTGACTGTCCGCCGCTTGGTCTTGTTATTGATGCGGCAATCATCGGACATCAGAGTGATGGCGCGATCATTGTTGTCGAAGCAGGTAAGACCAAATACCGTCTGGTGCAGAATGTAAAAGACCAGCTGGAAAATTCGGGAGTGTCCGTTCTTGGTGTTGTTCTTAACAAGGTAGAGCGTAAGAACCAGAAGGGATATTATAACAAATATTATGGCTCACAGAAGTATGAGGGCTATTATGGACACAATGAAGAAACAAAAAATGCATAAAAGTGAAAATAACACTTGCAATTGTTAAAAGTTTCTGTTAAAATAATTATTGTTGTGAGTCTGCAAGATTTGTAAGCGGACATTTCAGATCGTTAGGAGGTGCAATCATGGCTAAATGTGCTATTTGTGAAAAGGGTGCTCATTTTGGAAATAACGTAAGTCACTCTCATAGAAGATCATCTAAGATGTGGAAATCTAACGTAAAATCCGTTAGAGTTAAAACGGAAAACGGCGGAACACAGAAAATGTACGTATGTACAAGCTGCCTGAAATCCGGACGCGTTGAAAGAGCTTAATCTGAGCGGAATGATGAGAACCGAAGCTTTTAAGCTTCGGTTTTTTGCGTATACGATGAGCCAAATACGGAGCTGTCCAGATTTGTGCTCGCACAAAAATCTGATTGGATCTGTATTTAGCGAATGTACGACAGTGAACTGTTAAGTGAGCTGCCGTATAATCAGGCAGGTGTCAGCATGCCTGATTATCGGGCTGCATTGGTTGTAAAAGCATTGGAAATAGAGTATAATATTTTCAACGTTTAAAAATAGATTTATTGATATGAATTTTGAGAATTGGAGGATGGCATATGAAGGGAAGTATGAGTACTGATTTAGGAATCATCACGATCGATCCGGAAGTGATCGCAAAATATGCAGGATCTGTAGCAGTTGAATGTTTTGGAATTGTCGGTATGGCAGCTGTCAGCATGAAAGATGGTCTGGTAAAACTTTTGAAAAAAGAAAGCCTTACAAAGGGAATCCAGGTCGGAATCTCTGATGAGAATAAGATTACACTTAATTTTCATGTGATCGTAGCTTACGGAGTAAGTATTTCAGCAGTAACAGACAATCTGATCAGCAACGTGAAGTATAAAGTTGAAGAATTTACAGGTATGAGCGTCGATAAGATCAATATCTATATCGAAGGCGTCCGCGTGATCGACTAATTAAGGAGGAACTTGTTGTGGCAACAAAGAGTATCGATGTAGAACTGCTTGCGAAGATGTTTCTTGCAGGCGCACAGAATATAGAAGCAAAAAAGGAATATATCAATGAACTGAACGTGTTCCCTGTGCCGGATGGTGATACAGGAACCAATATGTCTATGACAATTATGGCGGCAGCGAAAGAAGTAACTGCACTGGAAGGCATGGATATGGCTTCTCTTGCGAAGGCAATTTCATCCGGTTCTCTCCGTGGTGCAAGAGGTAACTCCGGTGTTATTCTTTCTCAGCTGCTTCGTGGATTCACAAAATCCATCAAGACGGAAAGTGAAATTGATGTACCTGCACTTGCAAGAGCAGCTGTACGTGCAAAAGAGACAGCATATAAGGCTGTTATGAAGCCGAAGGAAGGTACGATTCTTACCGTTGCAAAAGGAGTGGCTGAAAAGGCTCAGACACTTGCAGAGGAGACAGATGATCTGGAAGAATTTCTCCCGAAGCTGATTGAAGAGGCAGAGACTGTTCTGGCAAAGACTCCGGATATGCTTCCTGTATTAAAGGAGGCAGGTGTTGTAGATTCCGGCGGACAGGGACTTCTGGAGGTGCTGCGCGGGGCATATGATGCATTCCTCGGCAAAGAGATTGACTATAGTGCACTTGCACCGGCTTCTCCGGCTGTTAATGCAACAAAGGTTGAAAATGAGAGTACAGTGGATATCAAATTTGGTTACTGTACCGAATTTATTATTCTCCTGGACAAAGAATTTACAGAAAAGGATGAAGTAGAATTTAAGGCTTATCTGGAATCGATTGGTGATTCTATTGTATGTGTAGCTGATGAAGACGTTGTTAAGATCCATGTTCATACGAATGATCCGGGACTTGCAATCCAGAAAGCACTTACTTATGGACAGTTATCCCGTATGAAGATTGACAATATGCGTGAAGAGCATCAGGAAAAGTTGATCAAAGATGCGGAAAAGCTTGCAGCAGCCCAGAAAGAAAAAGCCAAAGAGCCGCGTAAAAAAGTCGGATTTATTGCTGTTTCGATCGGAGAAGGATTAAATGAAATCTTCAAAGAACTTGGCGTGGACTACATTATCGAGGGTGGTCAGACCATGAACCCGAGTACGGAGGATATGCTGACAGCGATCGATCATGTAAATGCAGACTATATTTACATTCTTCCGAATAATAAGAATATCGTAATGGCTGCAAATCAGGCGCGTGATCTGACAGAAGACAAGGATATTATCGTAATTCCGACAAAGACCGTTCCGCAGGGAATCACAGCAGTTCTGAATTACAATGCAGAAGAAGATGTGGATACAAATGAAGAGACGATGCTGGAAGCGATCAAATGTGTAAAGACAGGTCAGGTGACTTATGCTGTCCGTGATACCCACATCGATGATAAAGAAATCCATGAAGGTGATATCATGGGAATTGGTGATGCAGGTATCCTTGCAGTTGGCAAGTCTGTCGATGGTACTACAAAGGACATGCTGGCACAGCTGGTAAATGATGATTCTGAACTGATCAGTCTCTATTATGGAGAAGAAGTTTCCGAAGAAGAAGCAGAAAAGCTGACAGCAGAGATTGAAGAATTATATCCGGATATGGACGTAGATGCACACATGGGTGGACAGCCGATTTATTACTATGTGTTGGCGGTAGAATAGGCTTATGAATGAGCAGTCAGAAATCCGTAACCTGAAAGGAATCGGGGCAAAAACCGAGGAACTGTTTCACAAGATGGGAATTTTTACCATCGGCGATCTGCTCCGTTATTATCCCAGAGGATATGATGTATATGAAGAGCCGGTAAGCGTAGGAGAGCTGGAAGAAGGAAAGATCAGCACGGTAAAAGGTGTGATATACGGAAGGGTACAGGTTGGAGGAGGAAAGCGTATGCAGATTACGACAGCATACGTAAAAGATCTGACTGGTACTTTGAAGGTGATCTGGTTTCGTATGCCGTTTCTGCGTAATACATTGAAGCAGGGAATGCCGGTTATCATAAGAGGACGGGTAGTTTCAAAAAAGGATCAGCTGATTATGGAGCATCCAGAGTTATTTTCACCACCGGATAGTTACGATAAAAAGTGTGGAACTCTTCAGCCAATTTATCCGTTAACTGCCGGTATGACGAACAATGCGGTAGCAAAAGCGGTTAAAGGTGCGATGGAATATCTGGATCTCGTCTCTGATGATCTACCGAAAGATCTGCGCCTTCGATATCATCTGGCTGAGTATAACTATGCGATCCGCGGGATACATTTTCCACTGGATAAGGCAGAATTCTACCATGCAAGAGAGAGACTTGTATTTGAAGAATTTTTAGTTTTCGTGCTTGCTCTTCGCAGGACGAGGGAGCGAAATGAGCGTGCCGAAAACGGATTTGTGATAAAAAGGCGGTCGGAAATCGACCGCTTTCTTGCAAATCTGCCATATGAATTGACCGGAGCACAGAAGAGAGTCTGGGAACAGATCCAGGAGGAGATGTGCGGAAAGCTAGTGATGTCACGCCTGATCCAGGGGGATGTTGGCTCTGGCAAGACAATAGTAGCGCTTCTGGCTCTTCTTCTGGCGGCACTGAACGGTTATCAGGGCGCAATGATGGCTCCGACAGAAGTTCTGGCCAAGCAGCATTACGAATCAATCATAGAGATGCTGGAAAAGTATCAGATTCCGGTGAAAACCGAGCTCTTGACCGGGTCGATGACAGCAAAGGAAAAAAGGGAAGCTTATCAGAGGATTGCTGCGGGAGAAGTGCAGATTGTTCTGGGAACCCATGCGCTGATCCAGGAGAAGGTGGAATACCAGAATCTGGCACTTGTTGTTACCGATGAACAGCACCGATTTGGTGTCCGTCAGAGAGAGGCACTTGCCGGGAAAGGACAAATTCCTCATATTCTTGTAATGAGTGCGACACCGATTCCTCGAACACTGGCAATCATTTTATATGGAGATCTGGATATTTCGGTGATTGATGAACTTCCGGCAAACCGTCTGCCAATCAAGAACTGTGTGGTGGATACCAGTTACCGACCGACTGCTTACCGCTTTATGCAGAAGCAGGTCGCCGAAGGAAGACAGTGCTATGTGATTTGTCCGATGGTAGAAGAGAGCGAGGCAATGGATGCAGAGAATGTTCTTGACTATGCGCAGCTTCTGCAAAGTGAGATGGGTGACAAGATCCGGATCGCTGCACTTCATGGGCGGATGAAACAGGCAGAGAAAGACGAGATCATGGGAGCATTTGCAAAGAATGAGATCCAGGTCCTGGTGTCGACAACAGTTATCGAGGTTGGTATCAATGTGCCGAATGCTACGGTGATCATGGTGGAGAATGCTGAGCGTTTTGGGCTGGCACAGCTTCATCAGCTCCGCGGGCGCGTAGGACGTGGCAGACACCAGTCCTATTGTATTTTTATGAGTGGTTCGAAGACGAAAGAGACAAAAAAACGACTTGAGATCCTGAACAAATCCAATGATGGATTTTTTATTGCGAATGAAGATCTGAAGCTTCGGGGACCAGGAGATCTTTTTGGAATCCGGCAAAGCGGATTAATGGATTTCCGGATCGGAGATGTGTTCCAGGATTCGGAGCTTCTGAAAAAAGCAGGAGAAGCATCGGGGGAAATCCTGAGGGAAGATCCACTGTTAGAAGGCGAAAAATATAAACTGCTTGGTGAAAAGCTTGCGGCATACATTTCGGGAAATAATCTGGAAACGACGTTGTAGATAAAAAGATAGTGGGCAAATTGTTCTGCCTACTATCTTTTTATTCATAAAACCAGTAAATAATAAATTTGTTAAGGGATGCTTCTTCACTGTATGAATAAGAAACCTGCCAAAGCCCATATAGCTCACCCAGGTATCCTGCACCTTCTTCCATGAGGGTTTCGTGCATCTCATCCACGACCTCCTGATAGACTGCATCATCTGACATTTTAAATATCGTATAAGCCTCCTGGCTCTCAATCGATCTGTCGATCACTTCTCGCAACATACCAGGCTCATAGGTATCATAATACATGCCGTTCAGCTGATAATAGTTCAGATTTTCAGACTGACATGACGGATATACATAGTCCGTGCTGATCATATGTGTTTTTTCTAGCTCTTTTTCACTGCAGCAGAGATAATCGTAAGCAATCAGGTTCGGTATCTGATAGCCATTATCTTCGCCGAGAAAAATCGGATCTCCCCAGGTTGTATCTACATAATAATACTGACCATTGCACTGAACAATATTCCATGCATGGTCTGCGACGCCTCCATTTGGATCTGTAGTCTGTCCGGTTACATAGATACAGTAAATACCCAGTTGTTGCAGCAGATACTGGCAGCTTTTTGCATAGCCGGCACAAACCGATCTTTTTCCGACAAGAGCACTGTAAATATTCTGGTTATCCGGTGCATCAAGATCATAATCTACGTTATCTATGAGATAGGTGTAAATGTATTTTATCTTTTCGTATTCATCTGAAAGGTCTGAAATGCCAGAAAGACAGGAGGTTCTTGCCGATTCAATCTCCTGATTCCGTTGTTCTTTTTCTTCTCCCTCATAAAGATAATTGGGCTCTATTACTACATATCGGCTCTGCCCTTCAGACTGAGAATATTCTGTGGAAGTCGCATTTCCATCACACCAGAAAATTTCCGGTCTGTCATTTAACACATTCTGAAATACTTCATTTGCAGTATTCGCGTTGCTGCAATGCAGATAAATTTCTTTTTTATTTTCCTGGATACCCTGAAGAATTTCCCGGTAAACCGTTTGCTCTTCATCAGAAAGCTGTTCATAGTAGAATTCTCCGGTAACCTCTGCATCCGTAATTTTTTCCTGTTCATAAGGAACTTCTTCCGGCGCGGAACTCTCTGCTTTCGGAGTGGCTGACATTTGTCTGCCGATCAGGATTCCTCCGGATATAAGACAGAGACAGCCAAGTCCCAAAAGAATGAACGAAAAAAATTTCCCTGTTTGATGCATCTTTTTTCGCATAATCTATTTAATTCCTCCAAATACTCATCTGTATGTTTCATCATAACATACCCTTCATTTTTGCACAACACGGACATTTTTTACATATAATGTTTCTGACAGTATAAAAAGCCTTGAGGATATCAGATATGAGATTTTTGAAAGCCATGCAGACTTCTGATCGGGGAAATTTGCAGGTACAGATTACTTCGTCTATTGATTCTTTTCCTGTTCCAGATGCGTCAATCCGTATTTCCTATACAGGTATTCCTGAAAACACACTGGAAGAACTGACAACTGATAGCTCCGGACAAAGTGAAACCATTGAGCTTGACGCACCGCCTGTGGAGTATAGCCTGGATGCAACAAATGAAGAACAGCCATATGCGGAATATACCCTGGAAGTAAACGCTCCGGGATTCGAGCCGGTCAACATCGCAGGAACGGAAATACTGGCCGGTGTGACGGCAATTCAGAAGATTCGTCTGCGTCCACTTGTCGCGGAAGACCAGACCCCGGAAATCTTTGTGATTCCTGCACATACTCTGTACGGTGTGTATCCGCCGAAAATTCCGGAAAACGAGATCAAGCCGGTAAACGAAACCGGTGAGATTGTGCTAAGCAGAGTTGTCGTGCCGGAATACATTGTTGTTCACAATGGCTCACCACGCGATTCTACCGCACAGAATTATTATGTAAAATATAAAGATTATATCAAAAATGTTGCTTCCAGTGAAATCTATGCAACCTGGCCGGAAAATACGATCCGGGCAAATGTACTGGCAATCATGTCTTTTACGCTGAACCGGGTTTACACCGAGTGGTATCGCAATCAGGGCTATGATTTCACAATTACATCTTCTACGGCTTTTGATCACAAATGGATTCCGGAACGGAATGTTTTTGACTCCATTTCTACAGTGGTGGACGAACTGTTTGCAGATTATCTTTCCAGACCGAATGTAAGGCAGCCGATTCTGACACAATACTGTGACGGAAGACAGGTTCAGTGTCCGAACTGGATGACCAAATTGTCACAACCTATAAAGTAGCCGGAAAGCCCGTAAATACGCGGGTTTCCGGCATTATGAGTGGTATAAAAAGAAATGAATTTTCAGAGTATCGGATTCCCGATCGTAAACAATCTTATCTATAATCTGCTTTAAAGCTTCGTTTTTCTGGACAAGAGAGTAAGAATCAGAAACCAGAATATCATGGACGGAGCTTACCCGATCCAGCATTTTAGGAGTAGGATTATCCGGAATCTTATCCGGCGTATTTTCTTCCAGCTCTGCAAGCTGCCGTTCCAGAGAGCCTCTTTCTTTGGCAATCAGAGCTTTATTTTCTTTATATTCTTCCAGTGTATCAATCCCCTCTCTGTATGACGCACGTATCCTGTCCTCTTTGCCTTTCAAACTGGCAAGGCGTTCACTTATAAGGGTACGCTCATTAGAAAGCTCCTGTGGGCGAATTTCGCGCATTTCATAAACAATCGAATTGGAACCAAGAGCTTCTTCTAATGCTTTCAGGACTTCCTTTTCGATCACCAGAGAGCTTACACCGTGTGGTTTATCACATTTTCCTTTGCTGTATCCGTAGCAGGAGAAGTACGCATATTTTTCCCCGTTGGCTCGCTCCATGGTCGTAGCGGTCAGTGTGCGCCCGCATACCGGGCATTTCAGCAGTCCGGACAGCCAGTGCTTATATGTAGAAGAGGGGCGCTTTCCAACCGGTTTATAGATCTTTTTCAGGCGTTCCTGGGCGGCATCGAAGAGTTCTTTACTTATAATCGCCTCCTGCATTCCGTCAGCAATGATCCACTCGTCCTGGTCCTTGATCCGGTTGGTGGCGTTTTCCATCCGGTTCCATCGGATCATACCGCAGTAGGATGGATTTTGAATAATATATTCGATACTGCGCCGTTCAAAAGCTTTCCCATGGGACGTTTTCAGTCCGAGAGAGTTCAGATACCGGGCAATATCAAAAAAATTCATTTTTCCATTTACATATTTATCAAAGATCATACGGACAATCGCAGCCTCTTCCGGAACGATAACCGGAGGTTTGCCACGTTCTATAACTTTATAGCCAAGTGGCGGTCTTGCCTGGTATGCACCGCGGGTAGCGTTTTCTTTCATGCCACGGAATACCTCACCGGATAAGCGAATGGAGTAGTATTCGTCCATCCACTCTATGATACGTTCGATCAGAGAGCCGAACGGACCGTCTGCCAGTGGTTCAGAGATACTGATCACATCTACATTATGTTGCTTCTTTAAAAGAGATTTATACACAATGGACTCTTCCTGATTCCGGGCGAACCGGCTGAATTTCCATACCAGGATGCAGTCAACCGGATGATCGGGACCTTTGGCCAGACCAATCATTTCCTGAAATCCGGGACGTTTATCGGCTTTTCTTCCGGAGATACCGAGATCCGTGAAGATCTTCAGGATTACAATATTATTTTTGGCTGCATAATCCCGGAGGAGATGCTCCTGGGAATCCGGAGAGATTTCTTCCTGATCGTGCGTGGATACACGGATATATCCGTATGCATATTTTAGGCTCATTGTATCAGCTCCTTTGTATTTTATGTAAA
>ERZ773193.3405-NODE-3405-length-14607-cov-3.251581_pt1 | contig 14607 bp, 12 predicted proteins | sample MGYA00511110_ERZ773193 | MGnify/ENA primary metagenome ERZ773193 (study PRJEB29015, sample SAMEA2737784) | human gut metagenome | biome: human gut; feature: human-associated habitat; material: faeces | place: China | collected 2012 ...
GAAGCTGCTCCTCGGGCAGGTGAAGCGCGGCGTTCCCTCGGGGTAGGTAGTAAAGAGGCCGCTCAGCGGAAGCCGCATATCCCCGGCGGGGCCTGTGCCTATAACCGCGCAGTCCGAGCCGTACTTTTTACGGATATTCTCTACAATATCGCCGCAGGTAAGGCCGTCCATCCCGGGTACGGTGAATATGCGGACAGCACCGCCGTCCATATAAACCGCACAGCGCCCGCATTCATACCTGCCCTTTATCACCAGCCCCGATATGCCCAAAGAGGCCAGCTTCTGGGGCATATCCCCGGTTATGCTGGTTACCGCAAAGCCATTGTCCGACCGGGCGGCTACTGTGGCCCGGGTAGCACAGGGTACGTGGCAGCCGGTGAGCAGACCGGGAACTACAACGAATGTGTTGTCGGGTGAAAGCCTTTCGCAGCCCTCTTTAGAGTGACGGCGTATGAGCTCCATGGCGAGGCCCCGGCCGTAACGGCCGGTGGGAACGGCTTCTTCCTTTATGCTTTTATCCGTAAGGTCTATTATCAGTATGCGGGACACGCTACTTTTCCTTTCCCTTCATGTGGTCTGCGTTTTTGCCGTATCTGACAGACTGTATCTCCGCCATTATGGCTATGGCTATTTCCTCCGGAGTTTCGCCGCCTATATCCAGGCCTACCGGCGTATATACCGAATCCAGCTGTTCACCGGATACGCCTTTTGCCCTGAGCTTATCAAAAAGAGCCGCGACTTTCTTGCTGCTGCCTATCATGCCGATGTAGGCGGCGTTTTTGCCGAGAGCGCCTGCCAGAGCCTCCCCGTCGCAGGCGTGGCCGTGGGTAGCTATTACGAAATACGCTCCCGCCGGTATGTTCATCGCAGATATTTCGCCTTCAAAGTCCTTCACCCCTACAAATCGGCTGGCTGTCTCTATTTTGTCCGCTATGGCATCCTCCGGCCTGTCATCTATGAGAATGGTATCGAAGCCTACGAACTCCGCAAGCTTCAGCATGCAGCCGCCAACGTGGCCCGCGCCGCACATAACCAGCAGCGGCCGTGGTATGAATACCTCAATCAATACGCTGACATGGCCGCCGCAGGTCATGCCGGTATCCGATGACGGGGATGTAAGGTCGTAGGATTTGAAGGCGTTTTCACTGGACTGTATGCATTTTTGCGCATCCCGTATGGCAAGCAGCTCGACAGCCCCGCCGCCAACGGTGCCCTTTGAGCTGCCGTCGGGGTATACTATCATCTTGCCGCTGCTTCGGGGTGTGGAGCCGTCGGACTGCACTATTGTAACCACGGCGAAGCTCTTGCCCGCGTCGTATGCCGCCGCCTGTTCCTTGACTATATCTATTGCGTTCATATTGCCTCCGTACTTAGTTTTTTAATATGTGAATACGCATATATCCCGCATATTGCCAGGGATGCGGCGTTGCTTATGAGATAGGCCAGCCACGGCCCGCTCTGCCACATGCCGGGGCGTGTCAAAAGATATGTCAGCGGTACCTGTACCGCCCATACCCTTATAACCGTTGCGGCGAGGGTAGGGAATCCGCTGCCCAATGCCTGCAATACCGATGTCAGCGTCATTTCCATGGCTATCATGGGGTACGCACAGAGGCATATACTCCAATAGGTCATTCCAGCCTCCGCAAGCTCCGGGTCGGGGGTAAGCAGCCCCCATATGCCGCCGCTGAAAAGTCCTGCTGCGGCGGTAAGGCAAACCGCCGGCAGCGTGCTCCAGAGGCATAGTCTCCGGCACAGCGGCCCTATGGCGGCCTTATCCCTTTCCCGTGATATAACTGTAACCGTCACCGAACACATTGCCATGGCCGGCAGGTAAAAGAACGGCTCCAGCCGCCCGCCCAGTCCCTTTACACTTAGCAGCAGCGGGGAAAAGGAAAGCATGAGGCTGTTTATCAGGGCGTTGCCGGTAGGGGACACGGCTTTGGACAGGCTAACAGGCAGCGCGATCGCTGCGAAGCCATTAAGGGCGCCCTTGGGCAGCGGCGCGTCGCCGGCGGTATCCGGCAGCATGGCTTTAAAGCGTTTTGCCCCGTAAACGCAGGCCGCAAGCCGCGATATAAGCGTTCCCCATCCGATACCCGGCAGGTCGAATGCATTATAGCACATATAGCTTACGATCAACTGCGCCGACACAGATATGAATGTCATATACATGCCGGACTTTGTATCTCCTAAGCCCCTGGTACAGGATACCAGCAGGCTGTATAAAAGCAGCGCCGGGCTGCCTATGAGATACGGCAGCATGTACAGGTAGCCGAGGCTACGCATATTGGAAAGCCCGGCAAAGGCCGGGTAGAGCAGCGCTCCTGCAAGCAGAGACATTGCAAGCCCGGATATAAGCGTCAGCAGAAGGAATGCGCGGACGCAGGCCTTGTGTGAAGCTTCCCAGCTTCTATCCGCATACGCCCTGCCGGTGGCGGCGTTGGCGGCTATGCCGAGGCCGTAACTCACCGTAGTGATAATGGTTATATACGGCCCGCATATGCCCATTACCGCAAGCTCTTGTGAACTGTTCACGCTTACAAGTATGCCCTCAAAGGCTGAACCCAGCTTTTGCGCAAGCGTCAGCAGCAGCACCGGCCACAGCAGCCGCCATATTTCACGGTCTATGCTGTTTTTCATAGCGCCTTGCCCATCAGGAAGCTGTCGCCGCTTTGCAGAAGCTCTATGTCGCCGTATATCAGTGAAAGCTTCTTCTTTACCTCATCCGCTTTGGCACGCCGCATATCCAGCTCGCCCACGAGACGGCCCTCCTTTAACAGCAGCAGCCTGTCGCAGTAGGCCATGGCGAAGTTGGGATCGTGGAGGGTTATAAGCCCCGCCTTATTTTCTTCCTTTATAAGCTCCCGTATCTTCGAGAGTACCATGTGCCTGTTCAGAAAGTCCAGCGCGCTGTCCGGCTCGTCCATAAGCATCACGGGGGAATCCTGCACAATGCACCGGGCAAGTATCACTATCTGCCGCTGGCCCTGACTTAAAGCGCCAAAGTCCTTTTCTGCGAACTCCGCGCAGTTCAGCCGCTCCATGGCGGCAAGTGCCGCACGCTTATGCACATACGATGGGGATTCCAGCAGGCCCAGCTGTGAGTTGAAACCCATCAGCACCACATCAAGGGCGGTGCGTCCTCCCTGCAGGCTGCAAATCTGAGGTATAAATGATATAAGCCTGGCCCGCTTTTTCTCGTTGAGTCCCTTACACTCGGTATCTGCCGCTATACAGCTGCCCTCCATTGGCAGAAAGCCGCAGCAGGCGTGGAGTATTGTGGTCTTGCCGCTGCCGTTCAGTCCCAGGAGGGCGCAGAACTCGCCCTTGGCTATGTCCATGCTTACGCCGTGCACTATCTCGTTTTTGCCGTATGAGATTTTTACTTTATCAAGTGAAAACAGCCCGCTCACGATACATCCTTTCCCCTCGCGCAGAGGAAGTATATGAGTATTGGCACTCCTATTACGGTGGTGAGTATGGATATGGGAAGTTCGGCACTGTACAGTACACGGGCCAGTATATCCGCCGTCAGCACGACGAATGCCCCCACAAGGCCGCTCATTATTATCGTAGTTGAATCGTTGCGGCGGAGCATCAGTCTCGCCGTATGGGGCGCTATGAGCCCCGCGAAGGATATAAGACCGGTGACGCTTATTATAGAGCCTACCATCAGGGTAGACAGCGCCAGCACTGCCGCGCGGACAGGCCGCAGCCTCACGCCTAAGGCCCTGCATTCATTGTCGCTCAGTGACATCAGTTCTATCTGCCTCCTTAGCAGCAGTATGCCTGCAAGGCCAATGAGGAACATAGGCCGTATCGATAGAAGCTTGGACAGGGTTGTATTGCCGAAGGTACCCATCTCCCAGTATTCCATAGCGGCAAGCTCATTTTCCGGATCCGCAAAGTACTTAAGGGCCATTATAGCAGCCTTTGATATGGCGTTTATTACTATGCCCGCCAGGACATAGGTTGACGTTGACCGGGATCGGGTAGCCTTGACCAGCAGCATAACGCACACCACGGCGATAAGCCCTCCCCAGAAGGCGCCTGCCGCTATGGCAATCATGCCGGAGGTGGATACGGATACTATGGCTACAGCCGCGCCGAGGTTGGCGCCCCCCGCTATGCCTATGATGTCAGGTGATGCAAGAGGGTTCTTGAATATTATCTGATATACGCTGCCGGCAATGCCGAGACCTATGCCGGCTATCAACGCCATTACTGTGCGGGGCAGGCGCAGGGTAGTGAATACCTTGCGGGTCATCGCCTGAACCTGCTCTCCCTTAAGCATGGCCTGTATATCGGCAGTCGTAATGGTGTATTTGCCTACGCAAACCGAAACCACCGCAGCCGTGATTACGGCTGCGGTAATAACTGCAAACAGTATTGGCGTAAGCCTGTTTTTTATTTTGCTGTTCACTAATTTATATTATCTGAAACGTTATGCTGCCTTTTCAACGGTCTCGCCCAGTATGGAAGAAGTATCCATATCGAAGCCGTAGAAGGTTTTGTAGAAGTCGGCTGCGTCAGCGGCGAACTCTTCCATGGTGTATACTTCGGGATGCAGCTTGGCGGTCATCCACAACATGCCCAGAACGCCGGAGGGAACCGGTGAATCCCATGCTTCAAAGCCTGTGGGCATATTGTACACCGAGCCGTTCTTTACGGCGGCGACTTCCTTAAGCTGCTCGTCCGACATCACTTCGTCGGCAGTAAAGTCGGGCTGGCCGTTTGCCATGTTATTGGTGGGTATGATTATCACATCGGGGTTCATGGCGATAAGCTGCTCGTATGATATGTCGGTCCAGGAGTCTCCCTCCAGAGAATCGCCTGCATTTTTGCCGCCCGCGGAGGTTACGATTGATGCCTGATACATATCCTTAGGCGCGGTTGTGAGGTAGGAGCTGGTGCCGCACATATATACTGTGGGCTTGTCGGCATCGGCTATGTTTGCGGTAAGTCCTTCTACCTTCTTCATTACTTCATCATAGCGGGTGGTCAGCGCCTTGGCTTTCTCCTCTGCACCAGTAAGTTGCGCTATAAGGTTTACCATCTCGACCAGCTTTTCGTGGCTCTCAGGGTTAACGACTATTGCGGGTATGCCCATCTCGGCGAGAGTAGCGGCATAGTCTTTAGCCTTCTTTGGCAATATTACGAGGTCGGGCTCGGCGGCTATGCACGCTTCGAGGTCAAAGGCCTTGGCGGAGCCTACGTTGCCTACGTTGCCGATGAGCTCGGGAGCAGCAAGCTTATATATGGGCCGCTTGTCGATCTTTTCCTCGGTAGCTACCAGCTTATCCTTGAGGCCAAGGGCAATGCAGGTGGAGGAAGAGATATAGTAACCGGAGACGATGCGCTCTGCAGCATGCTCAAGGGTCACTTCGTTGCCCAGCTGATCCTTTACGGTTAATGGGAATACTGTAGCGGCAGCAGCCTCTTCGGCGGGCTGCTCGGCCGGAGCTTCAGCAGGCGCTTCTGCGGCGGCAGGTTCTTCCGCAGCGTTCTCTGCACCCTGCTGGGCACAGCCGGCAAACATGGCAAGGACCATTATCAGGGCCAATGCCAGTGAAAGGAATTTCTTCATTATAATTCTCCTGTTCTTTTTACATCCGCACAATGCAGACATGGTATAGATGTATTCTATAACGTAAAAACAGAAATTGGAAATAGCAATTATGTATCATGTCAACTCGTTATTCACTTTATCTATAACAATCGCTATTCTAACTTTTAAATATCGCATATTTTCATTATTCATGTTTGAGAACATCGCTTGTGGTCAGCAATCCTGCCACACTCCAGCTTATGATTAACCCGTCCGGCCCGCTGCAGTGGGTCAGTTCCGGCACGTTTCCCGGGGCGGAGCTTCATATTTTATGCAATGCGAAACCCGTAAAAGCTCGAAAAAGTGGCCTTCAGCCACTTTTTCGACAGTATCTGCCTTCGCACAACCCCGATGGCATTTTTGTTTTACTTATTTAACGTTGCAGACGTAGCGGTAGAAGGGCGCCAGCTCCTCCATAGCCGTCTTTACCTCATCGAATATACCTGCGTTCATGGTGGGCGCAAGGCTGTGGCTCTCATAGCACAGGCTCATGCCCTTGAGATTGAGATAGGGCTTTATATCCTCTGGTGCAGCCGGCACCTTGTCCTTCTTGTAGCTTTCGCCCTCCACTGTGTACCTCTTCAGCGCCGGTGCGTTTATCACTCGCCTGAAGCCCTCCGGATCCGCCATGGCATGGGCGCGAAGTCCGTTCATCACCTCAAGGTTGGTGCAGTACATGCCGCTGCCGTAGCCATAGCCCGTTGGAGATATCTCAAAGTACATGCACAGGCTCTCCCCCATACTGCGGCCGTCCCGGCGGAAGCCCAGCCACATGTGATCCCGGTAGGGCAGCTTGTTCTTTGAATATCTGGTGTCACGGTTTATGCGGGAAACTATCGTCGTGAGCCTGGGATTGAACTCCGAATCTATATCCAACATGGTAGGCAGCAGCATCTCTCCCAGCCGGCATAGCGGCTTATAGACGTACTCTTTATACCGCCAGCGGTTTTCATCCATCCACTGCTTATTGTTATTGAACCCCAATTCCGTTAGAAATATATATGCTTCCGGCTTAAACCCGCAGAATTTTTCAGGCATTATGAACACCCCTGTTCTTTCTTTTTGCAAATACGTCCTTCCATTCCACCTGCGACAGCATCAGTGCTGCAATCACCATCAATCCTCCCACAAGCATGCGTGCCGTCATAGTCTCATGTAGAAATATCACGCCGAATATACACCCAAAGGCGGATTCGGTGCTCATGAAAAGCGTCGCGTACTCGGGGCTCGCGTACTTTACCCCAACGTTTTGCAGCGTGAGGCCTATGAGCGTGCAGGCTATTCCGCAGTATGCCAGAGCAAACACCGTATCTCCTCCCATATTTACGGGGGGCTGTTCAAACAGCAAAGCCGCTATCCAGCCGTACAGCGCGCTGAACCAGAACTGGAGACAGGTCAGCTGCATTAAGTCATACTTCTTGGCATATCCGTCCACCAGTACTATCTGTATAGCGTACCCCAATGAACAGCAAAGCGTAAGTACGTCGCCTATGTTGATGCTTCCTCCGCCGTCAGTAGTGAGCAGCGCTATGCCAATTATCATCATTACGGCAGCCATCCATACCTTGCCTTCCGGCCGGCGCTTTTGCATTATCCACAGCAGCAGCGGCACCAGCACAACGTAAAACGCCGTGATGAGCGCATTTTTGCCGGCCGTGGTGAACATCAGCCCGTAGGTCTGCACCGCAAAAGCACCATATATATACAGACCCAGATTGGCCCCGGCCTTTATCTTTTCAAATGTGACGGGACCTTTGGTAAACAGAGTATAGCTAAGGCCCAGAGCCGCTATGGTAAACCGTATTGCAAGTATATAGTTCGTCGACATGCTGTCCAGCGTATTTTTCATTACCACAAAGCCGCTGCCCCATATCATTCCTGTTATCAGCAGCGCCATGTTGGCCAATCTTCTTTTCATTGCATCATTAACAGTCATACTTATCTGCCTTCTCGCTTCGTATAACGGATAATCTATCACAATGCCGCCCATAAATCAACGGCAAAATCACATGTTTTGCGTCAATAATTTGCATATTATTCCACCGACGCCAGTAAAACTCCATGGATTAGCGCATATTTATTCGTTACACTTATTCTGTAACAGATGGGGGCAGCTATCCCCATGCTTTACCAAGGAGGAAAACCAAATGAATAAAACAGCGATATCAATTATAGCAGCACTGTTTATGCTGCTTACCCTCATACCATCCCCAGCCCTTGCCGCCCGCCCATGGCCCTCACCTACGCCGACGGCCCCAGTCTCGCCGGTACCCACTGCGGAGCCTACTCCTGTAGCTTCGCCGGAGCCTTCCGCCGAGCCCACGCCTACCGCTTCACCGGAACCTACGGCGTCGCCAAAACCTACGGACACGCCTGAACCCACCGCGTCGCCCGAATCTTCGGTCTCCCCGGAACCCGCGGCTACCCCAAGGCCATCCCCCACCCGCACCCCCCGGCCTACGTATAGGCCTATTCCCACCTACAGGCCAAGGCCTACGGAACGTCCTTGCCTCCACGAGCACGTTTACTGCTGCAATTGCAAAAAGTGCGTTCTCTGCGGCAAATGCACCTGTAAGGTACCATGCCCCCAGCTCGTCACCCCCAAGACCGGTGATACCGGGGCTCTCTGCCTCATAGCATTGGCACTTATTGGCGCTGCCGGTGTAGAAGTGATAAAGCGCAAGGGCGGACGCAATAAGTAATAGCGAATAAAGGGATATTTGATAATTTGATTTAAAAAAAGTTGCAAAAAGAGTTGCAACGAAAAAAGCAAGCGCCTGAATCCTTAGAGATTCAGGCGCTTTTAATGGTGGAGCGACTTGAGTTAAATCCGAACCGAAGGCCGCCTGAATTTCCGCAAGTGTGATCGTTTCTGTTCCGTCCTTGAAGTTGTAGGTAAAGGCCAGCTTATCGTCAAACACATAGATGGAATTGATGAACGTGTCGATGATCTGCTTCTGGTACTGTGGGTCATCCACGTTGCCATACTTGAAGCGGCTGATCCAACTGACTACCTGCTCTTTTGTGTAGCGCGGCCTTGCCATCTGCGCCTGCAATATGGACAGCTTCAACTCTTCCCGCTGCATTTCCAGCTTCTCCAGCCGCTCCTTTGTGGAGGCGGTGAGCACGCCCATCTGAATGGCGTTGAGCATATTGTCAATGGCTTTTTCACATCCAGTCAACTGCTGGCGCATGGCTGGGAGCGAGGTATCTTCCTTTTCCTGCAAGGCCACGATTGCTTCCGCAATGCGGCTGATTTCATCGTCCTGCAATACGCGCTGCACCGTCACAAGAACTGCCGCCCGTTCGATCCAATGCTTTCTGACAGCTTTTCGCTTGCAGCCCAGCTTTCGCTTCGCACCGCCGCATTTGTAGTAATAATGTTTGACGCCCTTTGTGCTGCTGGTGCCGCTTTCCCCGGCCATCAGCCGTTCGCAAGTTCCGCAGAACAGCTTCGTTGTCAGCAGATATTCTTCCGTCGCTTTGGCTTTGGCGGGGGCTTTTTTGTTGAACGCCATACGCCGCTGCACCCGGTCAAACAAGTCATCGTCAATGATTGCAGGGATTCCTTTGGGGATGATCACGCTCCCATACTGGTACTCGCCTATGTACTTCCTGTTTTTGAGGATCAGACTGATCCCTCCGATTTTGAATGCCTTGCCCTTTTTCGTTTTCAGCCCACGTCCGTTCAGCGAAGCCGTGATCTCGCTGATGCTCTCGCCGCTGTCATAGAGGGTGAATATCTCCGTTACCAGCGGGGCGGTCAGAGGATCGACGGCAAGCACACCGTCTGTGCCTACCACATACCCCAGCGGCGTATTTCCGCCGTTGTTTTTGCATTTGAGCGCGTTCTCCTTCTGTCCGCGCTGTATCTTCTCGGACAGTTCAGCGGAGTAATATTCGGCGTAGCCCTCCAGCATTGATTCAAGGATGATACCCTCCGGCCCGTCGGAGATATTCTCCTTGACGGATACGACCTTCACGCCGTTCTTTTTCAGAATCCGCTTGTAGTGGGCGCTGTCATAGCGGTCACGGGAAAAACGGTCGAGCTTCCATATCAGCACCACATCGAACAGCTTTTGCTCGCTGTCCTTTATCATATTTTGAAATTCTGGTCTGTCTGCGGTTCTGGCGGACAACGCTCTGTCGATATAGCTGCGGAGAATGGTGATGCCGTTTCGTTCGGCATACTCCGTACACTCGCGGAGCTGACCTTCAATTGATTCTTCCCGCTGGCTGTCCGAGGAATAGCGGGCGTAGATCACAGCTTTCATTTCGTATCCACCTCCGAGAGCATCTGCACAAGCGTTGCCTTCAATCGTTCGTTCATAGCCGAGCCGGGGTCGAAGCACATTTCCACGAACCGCGCCATTTCTGGATTGTTCAGGCCGAGCTTCACGCAGTTGTTATAGATCATGCCATGGGGGTCGTCCGTCCTGCCGAAAATGTAGTCCAGCGATACGTCAAAGTAGTCGGCGTATTTCAGAAAAACCTCCGGGGAGGGCGTGGAATCGTCGATCTCATACCGGGCAAGGGCGGATTGGGAAACGTCAAATTCCTTTGCCAGCTTTGCCTGCGAGAGCCTGACGCTTTCGCGCAAGCCTCGCAGCCGTTCACCGATGATTTTCAATGCTGCGTCACCTCTTTTTCTGTTTCAAGTATACCCGGAAACAGAGAATGAGTCAATGATATATTCACATAACGCCGCGATTCTCTGACGCGCCGCAGGCGAAGAAAGCTCCGCAGGAGCGCAGCCGATTTTGCAAAAATCGTTCAAAGGGGCTTGGGGACAAATTTCCCCAACAAGCGCAAAGTGGCTCCAAGCCACCTTGCTTGCCAAGTGTGAAGCCGACAGGGTTCGCAGGTTGGCAAGCAGCAAAGTGGGTACCGCTTTGCCCTGCTTGCCACATTAGTTCACCATGTTAGATTTCGTTCGCGGGAGCAGAGAAAGGCAATCCGGCGGTGTTCCTTATAGAAACCGTTGGACTGCCTTTTGCAACGCTAAATGGAGTTAAAATCAGCTTAGCAACCGCAGTCACTTCTTTGCATAGATAACATCCCTGTCCATGATTTGCAATGCTTCCTGCTCCAAAAGATAGGCTTGATATCGCTTCTCATTTGCCTCCAGTGCAAGATCATTTATCTTTTTCTGAACCGTGTGGTTTTTGAGCAAAGGAATCGCTATCTGACGAACATGATTGTCGTCAATTTCGTCAACAACCGAACCGTATGTAAACCGAGTAATAAGCACTTTCCCGTAATCCGATGCAAGAAAGATATTCAAATAGCCGGCTATATCCTTGTTTGCAGGAATGACGCGGATAATATGGTCAGATGGAATATAGTGCTCCCAGTGTTTAGGGACAATCGCAATTTTTCCTATTGTACCACTTCTTGTAATCAGTGTCGTGCCTTCGTGTACTTCCAACTTCTTCAACATCTTATCGTGCTTTGCGGTGGAGAGGTACTTTTTTGAAGAAGGGTCAAGTTCGCTTAATTGTTTGCCCCCAATTAGCACCCGTCCATACCCCTCGTCAACATATACGCGCTTGAAGCGGCCCGGCAGGATAACCTCCTTGCTGATGCGGGGATCGCCAACCGTCGTCACTTCCTCGGCGTTCTGCTGCAAATGCTCAATGATAGCGTCAACAAGCGGCACATGGTAGGAGGCGTCAAGTCGTCCGGACATCTCACTTAGCCTTACGCTGAAGGTGTCCACCGGGGCGGCTTTTTTGTAGAGGCCAACATCAAAAGCGTCGATATCAGGCAGCTTCAGCTCGCCGATTAACAATGTGGTAGCTTGGTCAATCAGGTCGTTGGATTCATCACGCAGCTCGTAAGAACGCACAATCAGATCATGGATTTTCTTTTTGAGCATCGTCGGCGCATCGGGAATAGGAACTGTGGCAAGATGCTCCGGCTCAATTTCCTGTATCACGGCACCATATTGAGTTGAGCAAACAATTAGCTTGCCACTTTTTGTTTTTAAGAATGCATATACATACCCCGGAAAGTCTTTACACTCAATACGAATCGCGTGCTCGCTGACAAAAAACTTCGATAGAGTATTTCCAACATAAGTGACATTTCCGATCGTTCCAGAACGAGAGATCAAAACCACCCCTTGTTTGACACGAACATCAGCAGTTTTAACATCGTTGAGCATAAACTTAACAGGTTCAGGCTTACAATCCAGCATCTCTGAACTTCCCAAAAAACCAACAGCACCCGGTTCCGTTTCATCGACATAATGCCTTTTGAGTCTGCCCCCGTAGTACGCTTTTTCAACTGGGCCATTTTTGCTGATGAGATTTACCGCAGGATACTTTCCGTGCGTAAGAAGCATATATGCCTGCTTTGCCTCAACATCAAATACACTCGCTTCAAGTCTTTTCCCGCGGGCAACAACGTCCGAAAGTGCAACAGCACACCACTTGACCGGGCTCTCGTTGACAACGACTTCCGGCTCAATGCTGTTTTTCTCTTTGAAAGCAAGATTTGAAGTTACCATCCCAATCCCTCCTGCTTTTTCCACTCAGCGAATATCGCCGGGACATCGGGAGTCTGATCATCCTCAACTTTTACCTTTTGCTCATGTGACACAGTGCGTTGCCCGTCTCCCGTTTCTCCAAGCACAAGCACACTGTTTGTATCCGGCACAAGGATTTCGTTGCCTTCCTTGTCACGCTTGAACAGGGGATTGCCTCGCTTGTCATGCCCGACCTTTTCGACCATCGCCATAAAAATGTTGTAGTCAGCCATTTTGCCGCTCTTTTCTTCCGCATCTCTCTGCTCCTGCGTTTTCTTTTGCAGGATCAGAACGGAGGTCTGCGTCCCGTTGCGAGGCTGGAATGTATCAGCATTCAAGTCGATGCTGGCAACGATTCTGTGATTTTGTATCATCCATTCGCGGATATAGCCCAATCCGGGAGAACCGAGAATTGAATCCGGCAGCACGATACCCATACGCCCGCCCGGTGCGAGAAATTGAGTGCAGCGCTCAATGAACAAAATTTCCGGCGGCACGGAGGATTGCAGGCGCGAGGTTTTCTTCCAAACGCCCGTTTCTTTGTCGCAATCCCAAATATGCGCAAGCTCAAATTGCTCAAGGATGTTCTTGTCCTTGATCGGTATTTTGCTCCCAAAGGGTGGGTTGGTGACGATTACATTGAAGTAGCCAATCGAACTATGGTTACGGAGCGTATTTTTATTTATACCAAGGGCTTCGGCAAGGCGTGAGCGGAAGTCATCAGACCACTCATGCGGAGGAAGCAGGGAATTTGTTTGCAGAATATTTCCACTGCCATCGTTATTCATGACCATATTCATCTTTGTGGCTTTTACCAGGTCGGGATTGATATCAAATCCGAAATAGTTAGAGGATGCCATCTCGGAGATCCTGTCCTGAAAAGCCCGGAGAGTATCCGAATCCCAGTTTTCCCGCTTGATGCCGAGAGAAGTTGAGAACTGTTGCTCAAGCTGGTCAATTACATGCGTCATGGCCATAACAAGGAAACCGCCCGTACCACAGGAACTGTCCAAAACATGCTCGTCAACTTGAGGATTTACCATCTCAACTACCATTTTCATAACATTGCGAGGCGTAAAAAACTCACCGCGATCACCGCGGAGATTAGCCCCTACGATTTCCTCATAGGCTTTGCCCTTGATGTCAATTTTAGTATTGAGCAGGCTGTATCGCTGCAACTCGCTGACGATATATGCGAGGCTCCTCGGGCTGAGTTTAATTTCATCATTGGCATCGAAAATTTTTCCATGACGTTTCTTAACTCGCTGAAAGATTTTTCCGATTCTCTTTTGAACGGTCAACTGTCCGTCTGGGTTAGAACGCTCCTCCGATGTCGTATAAAACTCAAGCGGATTCGGAATATTACGCTCATCCTCAATTTTGCAGAAAATCACCTTGAGCAGTTCAAAAAACGCAGGTTGCTTTTGCATGCCATCATTCACATAAATGTGATTATGGCAAGTCTTGAAAACGAATAAAAGATTGTCGTCATAAGCGTTTTTTAAGCTCGTTCTGCTGGGTCGGTTGACCTCATCCAAATTACCGTCTGCGGCGGGAATATCGTTGTACTCCATGAATGTAATATTTCCGGCGGCATCAACAGCTTTGCGGAAAACATACTTTTGGACACTGTTGGTCCACATGCCCCACTCACAGTTTGGGCAAACAGACATATATGATTTTAGCTGCGCAATGCCGTCCTTGGCATTACGAGCGTCAACCGTCTCTTTTTTGCATTCGATTATCAACTTGATTGTACCCTGCGTTTGGTCTGCACCTTTTTCCCAGATTACAATGTCTGCGCGAGGTTTGTTTGAACCAACCTGCAAGGTATATTCGATTCTAATTTGCTCCGGCAGATACTTATGCTCGTTCACGAGTCGTTTCTCGATAGTTTGCCGAACATACTCTTCCGGGGTATCGTTACGGAATTTGCCGTCAATATAGTCACATATTTTTCCGTCCGGGATTACGATGATCTTCTGTTCACTTGGCATCGTTACTTCTCCTTTGCTTATTGGCATGATGCCAATTTCATTTTTTCCCGAATGCTTTTGAGCGCATCCGGATTTTCATCAATGTACCTTGCTATATCTGCCGGCAATTCTTTTCTCCCTTTTGCAGCCAAATCAAAGAAAACCTCTCTGGTTTCATCGCTTGCTTGCAATATTTCCATTGCTTTTAACTGAAGCGGATATGGAGGAGGATTAGTTCTTCCAGAGATGATATCATAAAAATATGGCTTCCGGATACCCAGTTCTGTGTAGAATTTATGCTGCGTTATCCCGGAGTCTCTTATCAGCTGGCGAAGATACTCTCCAAAGTTCTGCTCGTTTTCGCCCATTCTTTTCGCCTCCCAATAGGTATGCTTGTATACATACTAACAAACTTTTTTGCATCGGTCAACAAGATATTGCAAAGGCCTTAGCTCGCGCCGCGGGATTTATTATATTTTGGGGGCGGGCAG
>ERZ773193.3407-NODE-3407-length-14592-cov-35.332531_pt1 | contig 14592 bp, 14 predicted proteins | sample MGYA00511110_ERZ773193 | MGnify/ENA primary metagenome ERZ773193 (study PRJEB29015, sample SAMEA2737784) | human gut metagenome | biome: human gut; feature: human-associated habitat; material: faeces | place: China | collected 2012 ...
CGGGATTTGTCCGATTTGAATTTTGCCTATGGAGTCAAAGGGAAAGCGCCTTGGACGCCGGAACGGGTCTATGACGATGGGCGGCAAATGTTCATCCGTCTGCCGAAATCCGCCGCGTCCGGGGAAATGCCCGTGCTCCTGGTCCGTAAAGGCAATAAAGATGTACTGGTCAATTACCGGGTCAAAGACTCGGCCATTGTCGTTGACGGCATTTTTGACAAGCTGGCGCTGTTCGTCGGCGTGGGGGGCGATCAACAAAAAATCGAAATCGTCAGAGAAGGGGGCCGGAAATGAAACGCGCTGTTTTTCTCTTGTTGGCTCTGCTGCTCTCCGGCTGCGCGGGGCGCGGCCTGTCCGGCTCCTTCTGCGGTCCTTTGCCTTCGGATACCGCCGTGGTCCAGGTGGCGCAAGATGCCGTGTCTTTCCTGGCTTCGTCGTATCCGCCCGGCCATACCGCGCTTTTCCTTATGCCCGCCAAGGCGGAAAACGCCTTTGCTCATGCTCTGGAAAACGGCTTGCGGTCACGGGGGTTCACACTTTTAATGGAAGACCGAAAAGACGCCCTGGCCGTGGCCTACACGCTGGACGAGCTGCGGGCGTGCATCAACAACGCCGCAAAGCGCGCGCAGGAATATTTTGCATAAGATTGCATAAGAAAAAGACCTGTCCTTCCGGAGATCCCGGAAAGGCAGGTCTTTTTTGCTGCTTATTCGTAGTCGATGGACAGGGTGGGCAGGCCGTTCAGCTCCAGCCCGGCGGTGTGCCCGGCCATGTACTGGTAGTAGCCCTGCGCCGCGATCATGGCACCGTTGTCGCCGCAGAACTTCAGCTCCGGCAGGTAGACCTTTGCCCCCAGCTTCTGGGCACCGTCGTTCACCAGCTGGCGCAGGCGGCCGTTGGCGGCCACACCGCCTGCCAGACACACCTGCTTTGCCCCGGTGTCGGCGGCGGCCAGCAGCAGCTTTTCGGCCAGGATGCCTGCAATGCGCTCCTGAAAGCTGGCCGCAAGGTCCGGCACGTTGACTTCCTCGCCCTTCATCTGGGCCTTGTTCACCTCGTTGAGCACGGCGGTCTTCAGGCCGGAAAAGCTCACGTTATATTTGCCCTCCACATGGGGCACCGGCAGGCGGTAGGCCTTGGGGTCGCCGGTCTTGGCGGCGTTGGCCACGCTGGGGCCGCCGGGGTAGGGCAGGCCCAGCGTGCGGGCCACTTTGTCAAAGGCTTCGCCTGCGGCATCGTCCACCGTGTGGCCGAGGATGTGGTAGTGGGTGTAGTCCTGCACTTCCACGATGTGGCTGTGGCCGCCGGAGGCCACCAGGCAGAGGAAGGGCGGTTTCAGTTCCGGGTGGGTCAGATACAGCGCAGCGATGTGGCCCCGCAGGTGGTGCACCGGCACCAGCGGCTTATTGGCCGAGTAGGCCAGGCCCTTGGCAAAGTTCACGCCCACCAGCACTGCGCCGATGAGGCCCGGCGCAAAGGTGACGGCCACGGCGTCCACATCGTCGATGGTCTTGCCTGCATCCAGCAGGGCTTTTTTCACCGTGGCACTGATGAACTCGCAGTGGCGGCGGCTGGCGATCTCCGGCACGACGCCGCCATACAGCGCCTGTTCTTTCACGCTGGTGGAGATGACGTTGCTCAGCAGGTGCCGGCCGTCCTCCACCAGAGCTGCGGCGGTCTCGTCGCAGGTGGATTCAATTCCTAGAATGATCATTTTAATGGGCCTCCAGCCAGTTTTTGCCTGTGTGCACATCGGTGCTCAGCGGCACGGCGTAGTGCACGCAGCCTTCCATTTCCTCCCGCAGGATCTGCGCGGCCTTCTCGGCCTCGGCCTCCGGGGCCTCTACGATCAGCTCATCGTGGACGGTGAGGATCAGGCGGCTCTCCATCTTTTCGTCCCGCAGACGCTTCCACACCCGCACCATGGCCAGTTTGATCACGTCGGCGGCAGTGCCCTGGATGGGGGTGTTGCGGGCCATGCGCTCACCGCTGGCGCGAATGTTGTGGCTGTTGCTGTTCAGCTCCGGCAGGGCACGGCGGCGGCCGAACAGGGTGGAGACGTAGCCGTTGGCCCGGGCGTCGGCGATGGTCTTGTCCATATAGCTGCTCACGCTGGGGAAGGCGGCCAGATAGTTCTTCAGGAAGGCGTCAGCCTCCTTCACGGTCACGCCGATGTCCTTCGAAAGGCTGTAGGCACCCTTGCCGTACATGATGCCAAAGTTGATGGCCTTGGCACCGGAGCGTACCCGGGGCGTCACCTCGCCCTGGGGGATGCCGTAAATTCTGGCGGCAGTGCTGCGGTGGATGTCCTGACCGCTGCGGAAGGCCTGCTGCATGTGCTCGTCGCCGGTGACGTGGGCCAGGATGCGCAGCTCGATCTGGCTGTAGTCGGCGTCCACCAGCACGCAGCCCGGCTTTGCGATGAAGTAGGCGCGCAGCTGGCTGCCCAGCTCGGTGCGGATGGGGATGTTCTGCAGGTTGGGGTTATCGGAAGAAAGCCGTCCGGTGCGGGCTTCGGTCTGGTTGAAGCGGGTATGGATGCGGCCATCCTTCGCGATGACCTTCAGCAAGCCTTCGACGTAGGTGGAGTTCAGCTTCTGGTAGGCGCGGTACTGCAGAATATCCTCTACCAGCGGGTAGTCTCGCAGGGCTTCCAGCGTCTCGGCGTCGGTAGACCAGCCGCGCTGGGTCTTTTTGCCGTGGGGCAGGCCCATGGTGTCGAAAAGCATCTCGCCCAGCTGTTTGGGGCTGTTGGGGTTGAAGCTGGCGCTGCCCGTCTCCATGTGGATGCGGGTGAGGACGTCTTCCAGCTCCGAGCGCATTTTCACGCCGAACTTCTCGATGCCCTCTTTGTCCACGAGGATGCCGATGCGGGTCATGTCGGCCAGCACCTGCGCCAGCGGGAACTCGATGTCGTTGTAGAGGGAGTCTTCGCCCAGCGCGGTGATCTCCGCCTTCATCTTGGCGAACAGGTCGGCCAGCGCACCGGCGTCCGGCCACTTCTCACAGGTAAAAGCGGCGTCGGCGCGGTAGCTGATGATGAGCTCCGAGAGATTGTACTTGGAAGCCGAGGCGTCCAGCAGATAGGCCGCCAGCTTGCCGTCCCAGACGATGCTGCTGCCCCAGTTTCCCGCAGCCATGGCGCGGGCGTAGAGCGGGGCGCTGTCGAAGACGTCAAGGGTGACGTCTTTGTTGTCCAGCAGACGGAGCAGGTCGCCGTCTTCCAGCGGGAAGACCGCCTTGTCCTGTACGGCGTACCATGCGGCGGGCTGCAGCTCCACATTGCGGGTACCCTGCTTGCCCATGATGGCAGGCCGCGCGGCCACGAGGTAATGCCCCTTCGGCTCGGCGGGCAGAACAGTCACCTCAGCCTCCTGCAGAGGCTCTGTCGACGCTCTTTCCGGGTCGGAGGCGGGGGAGATGTCGCTCAGACCGAAGCGGGCGATAAGGGAGTGAAGTTCCAGCTCCTGCATCAGCCGGACGGCTTCGGCCTTGTTGCCCTCGCCCACGACATAGGCACCCTCGGCGGTGTCGATGGGGGCGTCGGTGCGGATGGTGCCGAGCGTGTAGCTCAGCTCTGCCATGGCGCGGTCTTCGGCCAGATGCTCCCGCTGTTTTGGCTTGATGGTCTTGTCAGCAGTGTCGTCGAGATGGGCGTAAACGCCCGCCAGACTGCCGTATTTCTGGATGAGGGTGATGGCGCTTTTCTCGCCGATGCCCTTCACGCCCGGGATGTTGTCGGAGGTGTCGCCCATGAGGCTCTTGACGTCGATGAGCTGGCGGGGAGAGACACCGTACTTTTCCTTCACGGCGTCCACGTCCATTACCGCCGTCTTGCTGCGGCCCATGGCGGTAGTGGCCAGCAGGACGGTGGTGGTGTCGCTGACGAGCTGTAAGCTGTCCCGGTCTCCGGTGGCGAGGAAGCAGTCGTCGCTGCGGGCGGCGCAGGCGGCAGAAAGGGTGCCGAGGATGTCGTCGGCCTCCCAGCCCTCAGCTGTCACCTCACGGTAGCCCAGCGCGGCCAGAAGCTCTTTGAGCACCGGCATCTGCGCGGCCAGCTCGTCGGGCATCTTGTGGCGGGTGGCCTTGTAGCCGTCATACATCTTGTGGCGGAAGGTGGGGGCCTTGAGGTCGAAGGCCACGGCCACCTCGTCGGGTCCACATTCCTTGAGCAGGGAGAGCAGGATATTCAGAAAGCCGAAAATGGCGTTGGTATAGCGGCCGTCTTTGGTGGTCAGCAGCTTGATGCCGTAAAAGGCACGGTTGGCGATGCTGTTGCCGTCAATGACCAGTAAACGCATAGCTTGTGGTCCTCCATTCCATAATTTCACATTCTATAGTATACCACGAATGGCCCAAAGAAAAAAGAGACTGAGGGATAAACCTCTCAGCCTCTTTCGGGAAGTTTTACTCTACCCTTATCGCGCTCACCGGGCAGGCGTTGGCGGCGTCCACAGCCAGCGGCACCTGGTCGGGCGGGATGTCGCCGGGGATGGCGACAGCCAGAGTCCCTTCCATCTGGTATACCTCGGGGCAGAGCCCGGCGCACTGGGTGCAGCCGATGCAGAGTTCAGGGTCTACGAATGCTTTCATGTTGGTACTACCTCCATTCAGAATAAGAAAAGGCGCTGAGAGCAGTGTGGCCCGGCGGAGCAAAAAATATGCTATAGGCTTTCGGGCGCAGATATGTTACAATAGAGCAGAATGAACAGGAGGGCAAGACTATGAACATCCAGATATTCGGCACTACCAAGTGCTTCGATACCAAAAAGGCTCAGCGCTATTTCAAGGAGCGCGGCATCAAGTTCCAGATGATCGATTTGAAAGAAAAAGAGATGAGCCGGGGCGAGTTTGAAAATGTGTCCCGCGCTCTGGGCGGCTGGCAGGCGCTGGTGGACCCCAACGCCAAGGACAAGCAGACCCTCGCTCTGCTGGACGCGCTGGTAGACTGGCAGAAAGAAGACAAGCTCTTCGAAAACCAGCAGCTGTTCCGCACCCCCATCGTCCGCAATGGCCGTCAGGCCACCGTCGGCTACCAGCCCGACGTCTGGAAGAATTGGGAATGAACGGCTTTCACCAAAATAACACGGGCAGGGTTTTGCACCCTGCCCATGATTGTGGTATACTGTTTTTATCTGAAAAGTGAAACAACGCAGGAGACGATAACCATATGAAGATAGAAATGACCCCGGAAGAACACGCCCGGCTCCACCGCCGCCGCGGTCGGCAGGCCCTCGGGCTGGTCATCGCGGTGCTGGTGCTCATCGGCGTGCTGACCGTGCTGCACGCAGGCGTGAACGCCGTGGTAAAACTGTTTGACGATACGGCCCAGAAGCAGGAATACGAGGACAAACTGGAAGGTCTGGTGCTGTTCGACCCTGTGCCTTTTGAGGGCATCGAGAACATCGACGACCTGACCCTCCGCGAGGCTGCGGTCTGGGGCTGTGTGTACAGCATCCAGGAGACCCAGGGCGGTTTCGACGGCTACAACACCGACCCCGATACCGAGCAGCTGCTCATCCCCTCGGTGGACGTGGACGCCTACCTCGCAAAGCTTGTCGGCCCCAGCTTCCGCATGACCCACAAGACCTTCGAGATGGAGGATATGACCATCGAGTTCGACGACACCACCCAGTGCTATAAGATCCCCGTCACCGGCAGCGTGGGCAGCTACCGCGCCACCGTCACCAAGCTGTTCAAGAAGGACGGCCTCCTCCACGTCACCGTGGGCTATATCCCCAACCAGAACGCAACGGACAGCATCCTCACCACCACCTCGGATACGCCGGTCAAGTACATGGACTATCTGTTCAGCCGCCAGAGCGGCAGCTGGTATCTCACCGGCCTGACTGAGAGCGAGACGAAGCCCGAGTCAACGGCGGCGTCCACTGCCTCCGAGCCTGCCATGATGGCAGACAGCGAGGTGCAGGACGCCATCCTCGCCACCGGCGGCGAAACGCCCGCGGCCTCCGACGCCGCGTCCTCGGAGGCCGCAGCCGCCAGCGAGGAAGCTGACAGCACCGCCGAAAGCGAAGCCGCCTCGGACGCAGAGCCGCAGGCCGAAAGTGCGGCCAGCGCGGCGGCGTAAAACGAATCACAAACAAAAACCGGGAAGCTCCCAGAGCTTCCCGGTTTTTGCATATCCAGAATTACTTCAAATCAAACCGCACGACCACCAGCCGATACCAGAGATACGGCACCATGTTCCATATCATCCACAGCTCCATGAGAACATAATTCGGCAGGTCGCGGAGGCGGAAGGGACGCTTGCCCAACTGGTCGTTTTTGAGCAAATCGAACGCCTCACGCATTCCCTTGTCCCACGCCTCGCCGAAGCCCTGTTTGTGGAACTTGTAGCACTTGAGCAGATAGCCCAGCGCCAGCGGAATGAAGTTGAGAATGAGCATCAGCAGAGGCTCGTTCTTGAGGGGGAGAAGGATGCTGTTGCGGCCGCTCTGCTGGCTCTTGAAGGCGTTATACCGCACCGCACCGGTACTGGCACCGCAGATGTGGTAGCACTTTGCCGTGGGGCAGAGGACGTTTTTGTAACCGGCGTTGTTGGCGCGCCAGCTGAGGTCCACGTCCTCGAAGTAGGCAAAAAAGTTTTCATCGAAGACGCCGATCTCGTCGAGGATGCTTTTGCGGTAGAGGGCCGCGCCGCCGCAGGCCGAGAAGATGCGCTTCTGTTTGGTGTAGCGGCTGGCCCGGCGGCCGTCGCCGGTCTTGCAGGCAAAGCCCATCCATGTGACGTAATCGCCGGCGTCGTCGGCAAGCTCCCGGTCGAAGTGGCGTATCATAAGGCTCTGGACGGCAAAAATTTTCTCGTCGCTCTCGGCCACGCGGATGAGCTCGGCCAGCCACTGGGGCTCTGCAAAGGCGTCGTTGTTGAACAGCACCACAAACTCGCTTTTCGCCCGGGCGATGCCCTGATTGACGGCGTGGGAAAAGCCGGTGTTGGAGCCGTTCTCGATGAGATGGAAGTTCGGGCGGCTGCAATAGCTGCGGGCCTGCTCAAGGCTCTCGTCGGTGGAGCCGTTATCCACCACGATAAGCTCGAAGTCCTGCTCCGTCTGGGCGTAGACCGATTCGATAGAGTCCTTGAGCCAGCCTTTGCCGTTGATGTTGGGGATGATGATGGTCGCTTTCATAGATTCTGTGCTCCTGCGCATTTTCTTCTAGCATACAAAAGACAGTATAACATATTTTGAAGAGATTGAAAATTCCCTCTTGACAAAAAAGATGATTTGAGTATTATTGTATTAGGCACTTAGTACAGCGACACAAGGAGATGAGACGATGGGCGAACGATTCGATATGAGCCGCCCCATCTACGCACAGATCGTGGAACGGCTCAAGGCAAAAATCCTGGCGGGCGTCTACCCGCCCGGCGGACATCTGGACTCGGTGCGCGACATGGCCGCAGCGGCAGGCGTCAACCCAAACACCATGCAGCGGGCGCTGGCCCAGCTGGAAGCAGAAGGACTCGTCTACACCGAGCGGACCACGGGCCGCTTCGTCACCGAAGATACAGCCCTTTTGGAACAGCTGCGGGACGAGACGGCCCGCGCCATGACCGCCGAATATCTCGAAAAAATGCGCGGCATCGGCTACGGCCCGGCAGAGGCCGCAAAGCTTGTGACGGGCTGGGAAAAAAAGGAGAGTGATTCAAATGAATGAACTTTTAACTTGTGAGGGCCTGACGAAATCCTACCAGAAGGGGACAAACGCCCTCGATAACATCGAGCTGCACATCGGCTTTGGCCGCATCGTGGGCCTGCTTGGCCCCAACGGCAGCGGCAAGACCACCCTCATCAAACTGGCGAACGGCCTCTTGCAGCCCACGGCGGGCAGTATAAAAATCGCGGGCATGGACCCCGGCCCGGACACGAAAGCCATCGTCTCTTATCTGCCGGACGCCGCATGGCTGCCCGACTGGATGCGGGTGGAGCAGCTGGTGGAGATGTTCCGGGATTTCTACGCCGACTTCGACCCTGCCAAGGCGAATGAGATGCTGGAAAAGCTGGAGCTTTCGCCCAAAGCACCCCTCAAGAGCCTTTCCAAGGGCAACAAGGAGAAAGTCCAGCTCATCCTTGCCATGAGCCGGAATGCCCGGCTCTACCTGCTGGATGAACCCATCGGCGGCGTGGACCCGGCGGCGCGGGACTACATCCTGAACACCATCCTCACCAACTACAGCCGGGACGCCTCGGTCATCATCTCCACCCACCTCATCGAGGATGTGGAGCCGGTGCTGGATGAGGCTGTGTTCCTGAAGAACGGCAGAATTTTTGCCCACCGCTCGGTGGATGAGCTCCGCGAGACCGAGGGCATGAGTGTGGATGCATATTTCCGGGAGGTATTCAAATGCTGAAAAAGTTACTGAAATATGAGTTCCGGGCCACGGCCCGCACCTACGGCGGAATGTATCTGGCCCTGTTGGCGGCGTCGGTGCTCTTTGGAGGGTCCGTCCGGAGATGGAACAGCACCAATAGTGACGCCTATTCGACTCTCGTGGGCCTGCTGAGCCTTGTCTACACCGCCGTCATCATCGGCACCGTGGTCGTCACCATCATGACCATTGTGCAGCGGTTCTACCGCAACCTGCTGGGCCGGGAGGGCTATCTGATGCACACCCTGCCGGTGACGGAAACACAGCTTGTGACCTCGAAGCTCATCTCCAGCGCCGTGTGGAGCCTGTGCAGCATCCTCGCAGCCTGCCTTTCCTTCGGCATTCTGGCTGTCCTGATGATGGCGGATATGGACCTGCTTGAGCAGCTGCCGCGGATGTGGTCGATCATCCGGGAGGCATTCGCCCGCTATAACATGGAGTTCTGGGGGGCGCTGGCTTTCAGCGTCGTCGTCAGCTTCGTGCGGATGGTCAGCGCCATCGCCTGCATCTATGCTGCCTGCATGGTGGGACATCAGTTCAAGAACCACCCTGCGCTGGCGGGCATCCTGAGCTTCTTTGTCATGCAGTATGTGCAGGGCTGGCTCGAAAAGCTGCTCCAGATCGGCACCGGCGTCTACGAGACGGCCATCTATAGCGCCGTAGGCGATGTGGGCAGCATCGAGACCACCGTCTCGGCTCTGGGCTACATGGGAAGCGCGATGGTCACACTGGGCATCGCGGTAGCATTCGGTGTCTTCTGGTTCGGGCTGACGGTCTGGCTGATGCGAAACAAACTCAACCTCGAGTGATGAAACGTGAAAAAATCTGACGGAAAATTTTGAAATTCCCTCTTGACTTTACACGGATAAAGTGTATAATGCAATCAAACCAATGAGGCGGAAGAGAACCTGCAAAGCGCATCTTCAGTGAGCCCGGACAGTGAAAACGGGCGAGAGCGGGGCAGAGATTCGTGGGCCGCCGAGGGCCGGGCAAACGAGGCAGAGCCTCCAGTAGCTTGGGACGGAAGCCTCCGTTACAGGGCAGGGGAGTGTTGGCTCTCCGTGAGGGGCTTTGCGGCTTTCAAGAGGAAAGCGAGCAAGGCAAGCAAGGTGGCACCGCAGATTCGAATTTTTCGACTCTGTCCTTGTGGATGAACACACAGGGACAGGGTCGTTTTGTTATATGAGAACAAAAGCCCGTCCCGTAAGTGGAGCGGGTTTTTATTTTACATGCCGCCCGCTCCAAGGAAGGAGCAACCGCTATGAAAACCATGAACATGATCTCCCGCCGCAGCTTTCTGAAAGCCGCTATGGCCGCCGCTGCCGTTTCCGCTCTGGGTCTGACCGGCTGCGGTTCGTCCGCTTCGAGCACTGCATCCAGCACCGCTTCCAGTGCAGCAGCATCTTCTGCCGCCGCCAGCGAGGCAGGCCAGACCTTCAAGGTGGGCATTGTCAACTATGTTGACCACGCTTCTCTGAACCAGATCGTTGCGTCGGTGGAAGAGCGTCTGGACGAGGTGGGCAAGGAGAAGGGCGTTACCTTCGACTACGCCGACTACTACGCCAATGCGCAGGCCGACCAGACCAACCTGAACCAGATCGGCGCCGACCTCGTGGCCGACGGCGTAGACGTCATCGTGGCTGTGGCTACCCCCACCGCCGCTACCATGCTGGCCGCTGTGGAGGACACCGACATCCCCGTCGTCTACTCCGCCGTCACCGACCCCGCTGCCGCAGGCTTTGACACCGAGCCAAACATCACCGGCACTTCCGACGCCCTGAACACCGACGCCATTATGAACCTCATCCTAGCCGTCAACCCCGACATCGACACCATCGGCCTGCTGTATGATCTGAGCCAGGATGCTTCTACACAGGCCATTGCAGACGCCAAGGCTTTCTGCGACAGCAAGGGCATCAAGTACATCGAGAAGAACGGCACCACCACCGCCGAAGTTCAGATGGCCGCTGAGGCCCTCATCGCCGCCGGTGTCAAGGCCGTCTTCACCCCCACCGATAACACCGTCATGACCGCCGAGCTTTCCATCTACGAGACCTTTACCGAGGCAGGCGTCCAGCACTACACCGGCGCTGACAGCTTCGCCCTGAACGGTGCCTTCGTGGGCTACGGCGTCGATTACGTCCAGCTGGGCGAGGCTACCGCCGATATGGTGGTGGAACTGCTCTGCGACGGCAAGACCCCTGCTGACCTGCCTTTCCAGACCTTCGACAACGGCATTGCCACCATCAACACCGAGACCTGCGGGGCTCTGGGCCTCGACCTCGACACCGTGAAGAAGGCCTTTGCACCCTACTGCACCGAGGTCGTGGAAGTGACCACGGCGGAAAACTTTGGTTAAACCTCTCCGTCATTGCTTCGCAATGCCACCTCCCCTATCGAGGGGAGGCTTTGGCATTTCGGAAAGCTTTCTCTCTTCGCCAGAGGCTCCCCTCGGTAGGGGCAACAACGACGACTGCCGCCAGTGGTGGAAACAGGGAGTCGTTGTTGGGGCCGCGGCCAGCAAGACGCAAGTGTAAAACACGAAGCGGATGCTGGGTGCCGCAACCCGGCCTTGTCGAGCGGTAGCGAGACTGAGAGGTTACACATTAAAATAAAAGGAGCACACCATGCTGGCGAGTATCTTTTCGCTCAATGTCATCCAGACCGCGCTCGAGCTGGGCTGCATCTACGCCCTCGTTGCGCTGGCTCTGTTTCTGAGCTATTCCATCCTGAATATCGCGGACCTGTCCACCGACGGCTGCTTCACCCTTGGCTGCGCTGTCGCCTGTCAGGTGGCGCTGACCGGCCACCCCTTCCTCGCCCTGTTGGCGGCGATGGCGGCCGGTGTGTGCTCCGGTTTCATCACAGCCTTTTTGCAGACCCGCCTCGGCGTCGAGAGCATCATGGCCGGCATCATCGTCAACACCGGCCTCTATACCATCAACCTGGCCGTGATGGGCTTCTCGTCCACCATGTCGCTGGTCAAGACCGATACCGTCTTCTCCATTGCCAAGAGTGTCCTGAGCTTTACGGGCGGCGGGTATAAGCTGGTGCTGGCGGCGGTAGTCATCGCGCTGGCCGGTGCCGCCATGGTGGGCTTCCTCGGAACCCGCCTCGGCCTCTCGATTCGTGCCACCGGCGATAACGCTGCCATGGTGCGTGCTTCCAGCATCAACCCCGCCTTCACCATCACGGTGGGCCTCTGCATCTCGGGCGCACTGACAGCCCTTTCCGGCGGCCTGCTGGCTCAGTACCAGAAGAGCTGCGACATCAACGTAGGCACCGGCATGGTGACCATCGCGCTGGCTTCCCTCATCATCGGCGAAACTCTGGTGGGCAAGCGGACGATGGTGCGCCGTGTGCTGGGCGTCGTGTTCGGCAGCTGCCTCTACCGTTTTATCGTGGCGGTGGCCCTCCGCTTCAACGTCCCGGCTGCGGCCATGAAACTGGTCAGCGCCATCATCGTGGCTGTGGCCATCTCGATGCCCGCCATCCAGGAGAAGATCGCCTTTGAGAAGCGCCGCAATGCGGCCCGTCAGGCACGGAAGGAGCGTGTGTAAAATGGAGATGCTCGAACTTCGTGACCTGCACAAGACCTTCAACCCCGGCACTGTCAACGAGAAAGTGGCCCTGAACGGCGTCAGCCTGACCATGGAAGCGGGAGACTTCGCCACCATCGTCGGCTCCAACGGCGCGGGCAAATCCACCCTCTTCAACGCCATCACCGGCGGCTTCATCGCCGACGAGGGCAGCATCACGCTGGGCGGCGAGGACATCACCTTCGCGCCGGAATATCAGCGCAGCCGGGTCATCGGCCACCTGTTCCAGGACCCGCTCAAGGGTACGGCCCCCAACATGACCATCGAGGAGAATCTGGCGCTGGCCTACCTTCGCGCCGGGACCGCTCCCAACGCCATCTTCTCCCGCATCTCCCGCAAGGATAAGGAGATCTTCCGTGAGAAGCTGGCCCTGCTGGATATGGGCCTCGAAGACCGGATGAAGCAGCCGGTGGGCCTGCTGTCGGGCGGTCAGCGTCAGGCGCTGACCCTGCTGATGGCCACCCTCGTCACCCCGAAGCTCCTGCTTCTGGACGAGCACACCGCCGCTCTCGACCCCGCCACCGCCGAAAAGGTGCTGGACCTCACCAAGAGCATCGTGGCCGAAAAGAAGATCACCTGCCTGATGGTCACCCACAATATGCATCAGGCATTGGAGCTGGGCAACCGCACCCTCATGATGGACGCGGGCCGCATCGTCTTCGACGTCAAGGGCGAGGCCCGCAGCAAGATGACCGTGGACGACCTGCTCGAGAAGTTCCGCGAGAACGCCGGCAAGATCCTCGACAATGACCGCATCCTTCTGAGCAAGGTGGAAGCCAACAACTGAGCATAAGAAGAAAGACTGCTGCAAAACAGCTCTCTGAAAAAAACAATGAACAAAACCCGAAACCCTTTCAGAGCCAGGACGGCTTGAAAAGAGTTCCGGGTTTTGTGTTGTTTCTTTATATCTTACAGCATCTTGGAGAGGAATGCCTTCAGACGCGGGTGCTTGGGGTTGGTGAACAGCTCCTGCGGCGGCTCATCCTCCTGGATCCTTCCCTCGTCAATGAAGATGACGCGGTTGGAGACTTCGCGGGCAAAGCCCATCTCATGGGTGACCACCAGCATGGTGATGCCGGTGTGAGCCAGCTCTTTCATCAGCTCAAGCACTTCGCCGACCATCTCGGGGTCGAGGGCGCTGGTAGGCTCATCGAAGAGGATGACGTCCGGGTCCATTGCCAGTGCGCGTGCGATGGCGATGCGCTGCTGCTGGCCGCCCGAAAGGCTCTTGGGGTAGACGTTGGCCTTGTCGGCCAGACCTACGCGGGCCAGAAGCTCGTCGGCGCGCTTGGAGATGGCCTCTTTGTCCTTGAGCTTGAGCAGGCTGGGGGCCAGCTCAAGGTTTTTCTTGACGGTCAGGTGGGGGAAGAGGTTGAAGTGCTGGAACACCATGCCCATCTTCTGGCGGACAGAGTCGATGTGGTCGTCGTCCACCTCCACGCCCTCAAATTTGATGCTGCCGCCGGTGGGGATCTCCAGCCGGTTCAGGCAGCGCAGGAAGGTGGATTTGCCGCAGCCCGAGGGGCCGATGAGGCAGACCACGTCGCCGCGGTAGATGTCGATGTCGATGCCCCGCAGCACGTCCAGAGTGGGGGTAGCCTGCTTTGCGCCCTTGCGCTTTTCGCCGCCGTAGGTCTTGGTCAGGCCCCGGACTTCCAGAATCTTATCGGTCACTTTGTGCCAGCCTCCTCTCAAATTTTGCAAGCAGCCAGGTAAAGATCATCACCAGCACCAGATAGATCAGTGCCACGCCAAACAGGGGGAACATGGCCTCGTAGGTGCGGTTCATGATGCCCTGGGCCGCATACAGCAGCTCCTTGCCGCCGATGACGGTGATAAGGGAGGTATCCTTCAGCAGCATGATGAACTCGTTGCCCAGGGCAGGCAGCACCGCCCGGATGGCCTGGGGGATGATGATGACCACCATGGTGGTGATGTAGTTCAGGCCCAGGCTGCGGCCGGCCTCCATCTGGCCCGGGTCAACGGCCATCAGGCCGCCCCGGATGATCTCGGAGACGTAAGCGCCGGAGTTGATGCCCAGCGCCAGAGCGCCTACCATGGTAAAGTTGCGGCTGTTGTTGAAGATGACCATGCTCATGATCAGCAGCTGCACCATCATGGGGGTGCCCCGGATCACGGTGGTGTACACCTGGCACACGGCGTTAAAGACCCCCAGCACCGGGTTGCGGCGGCCGGGGCGCTGCTGGTCGTGGGCCACACGCACCAGCGCCACCACGCTGCCCAGCAGGACGCCCATGGCCAGAGCAATGGCAGTGACCAGCAGGGTGGTGCCTACGCCCCCGATGTACTGGAGCCAGCGGTCCTTCAGGACAAAGGCCTGATAAAATTTGTAGAACAGCTCCTGCCCCATGTCCAGCCGGCCGCCGCTTTTCAGCAGCTGGCTCAACAGTTCGTATTGTGCGGCCATTCGCATCCTCACTTTCTTTTCGTCTGTTGTGATCTTGTCAGAATTTTGTAACCTATATCCCTTAAAAAAGGGGAGGTGCCCGGTGGGCCGCCTCCCCTTGAGGGGTCTGTTTACTCAGCCTTGATGTACTTGTCCACGATGGCCTGCAGGGTGCCGTCGGCCTTCAGCTCCTCCAG
>ERZ773193.3416-NODE-3416-length-14573-cov-6.454264_pt1 | contig 14573 bp, 11 predicted proteins | sample MGYA00511110_ERZ773193 | MGnify/ENA primary metagenome ERZ773193 (study PRJEB29015, sample SAMEA2737784) | human gut metagenome | biome: human gut; feature: human-associated habitat; material: faeces | place: China | collected 2012 ...
CGTTCTCTTGGGGGTTCAAGGGGGCCATTCTCTCACGTGAGAGAATGGCCCCCTTTGTTCGCTTCCCCGCGTCAGGCGGGGAAAACCGCAGCCCTTTCGGGACGCAAAAAAGAAGGGACCACCGTTCGGTGGCCCCCAATTTTTTACAGCTTGCGGAAGCGCTCCGCAATGACCGCCGCCGCGTCAGCGGTCGACAGCGCACCGGTGTCAAGGTAAAGATCATACCCCTCCGGCGCGCCCCAGGCCTTGTGGGTGTAGCTCTCGTAATACTTGCGGCGCTGCTTGTCCATCTTACGGATCAGGCGGATGGCCTGGTCGCGCGTGAGCTTTTCCTGCGCCATTTTGCGCTGGATGCGGTGCTCGTCCGGCGCGGCGACGAACACGGTGAGAAGCCTCACGTCCTCGCCGCGCAGCACATAGTCTGCGCAGCGCCCCACGAACACACACTCCTCGTGGCGGGCGATGCGGCGGATCTCGTGGCTTTGCAGGGCGAAGAGCACTTCGCTCGTCGGTTTGCCGCGCAGCACATGGTGGTTGCCCTCGTGCACGGTCTGGAAGAGGTAGGGGTTGGTCGCCTTTTCGTCCGAGGGGGAGAGCGTTTTTTCCGAAAGCTCGCCGTACTCGCACGCGAGGCGGATCAGCTCGCGCTCATAGACGCGGATGCCGAGGAGATCCGCTGTTTTCACGGCCACTTCGTGGCCGCCGCTGCCGAACTGGCGGCTGATGCTGATGATGCGATTTCCCATAGTATGAATCTCCCTCCGCTTTTCTATTGTTTCAGCGCGTTGAGCGCCGGCTGGGGAATCGAGAATGCACGATCCGCCGGCGTGATGACGGCGGAGAGCGACACCGGAGCGTCGGAGAGGATGAGGTGCAGCGCGCCGCTGCACGAGATGTTGACGGACTGGAGCTCGCCCTGCTCGCTCACGCGGACGGAAATGCGTCCGGAGGAGAAGGTTACATCCTGTGCCTTGATATCCGGCGCGATGGCGGCGGCGAGCTCGCTCATCGCGTCGGAGTCGAGCGAAAGACCGTAGAGATAGCCGTCGCTCACCTTATCGCAGCCCGCGCTGCCGTTCAGAATGGACTGGTAGCAGAGGTCAATGAGCGACGTGGCATCGATGAGCTGCTGGCTCGCGGTGTCGACACTGTTGCCGTCCGCGTCGCAGATCTTGCTGCCGGAGAAGTAGACGGCGAGGGTGTTTTTTTGGATGCTGCCGTAGCTCTGGCCGTCGATGCTGCTGCGGTCGTACTGGAGCGTGCTGTTCAGCACGATCGGGCCGCAGTCGGCGGAAAGAGCAATGTCGGCGGACAGATCGTCCGCGGTCAGCTCGCCCCAGGCAGCCAGCAGACGGAGCGCGTTGTCCGTCAGCGTGGAAGCGTCGTCATTGCTGCCCGAATGGATGGCGGTGAGCACATCGTCGGGGATCACCGGCGCGAGCACGTCGGTGAAGTGCGCGGCGGCCTCCACGCGAAGATCTCCGGAGTTTTCCGCCGTGAAGCTTACGTCCATCAGCTCGCCGCTCTCGGCGGTGAGATCCACGCGGATCGCGGAAAGCGATGCGGCGTTCGCGATCTCGTCCGAGGTGAGAAGACGCAGCAGTGTGCTCGCGTCGTCGCCCTCGGCGGTGAGGGTGTAGCGCTTTTCCTGCCCATCAACGGATTTCGTCACCGTGAGCGTGCGGCAGAGCTCAGCGGTCTCATCCATGAGCTCGGCGTAATTTGGGAATGCGCCGCCGACAGCGTAGGACTTGCCGTTTTCAAGGTAGATCGCGCCGTCTGCGTAGTAGAGCGCCGCGCCGTCGCGGTCGATGCAGGTGATGGGAGCGCCGTCCTTCTTCGTGCGGGCGACGGAGGCATCCGCGCTCAGGCTGATTTTGCCATAGGAGGCGTCGACCGTGACGTCCATGGTCATCGGGTCCTCTTTGACACGCGCCTCGACAAGGCGGTAGGCTTCGAGGTCCTTCTTAAAGTCGGAGCGGAGGAAGAACGCCGCAGCCGCGCCGAGCAAGACTAAAATCGTGATGAGAATAGGGAGAAAGCGGCGGTGCCTGCGCTTTTTCGGCGCGGGCGGTACTGCGGGCTGCGTGAGCACGTTTTCGCGTGCCTCGCGCTCCTCGCGAAGAAGCCGAAGTTCCTCTTCCGCGCGCGCAAGGCGCGCCTCGATGGAGTCGGGATCGGCTGCGGGAGCGGGTTCGGAAGTGGGAACGCTTTCTGCGCCCTCGACCGCGGCGGTGACGACCGGCGCAGCGGTCGCTGCTACTGCCACGGCGGCGGGGACTGCCGTAGATTCAGCGGATACAGGCGCATCCGCCTGAGTGGCATCTTCGACCGCTGTAGACGCGGGGGCACCCGTCTTGGCAGGGGCTTCGTCTGCTGTGGACGCATTGGCGTCCTCGCCGCGGACGATCTGCTCGGCCTGCGAGACGGCGCTCGCGCTGCGCGCCAGCGCTTCGGCGCGTCTGCGCGCTTTGCGCTTGTGGCGGTGGACGAGCAGAACGATGATAAGGATCAGAACAGCCAGCACGGCGAGCACGCCGAGCCAGATGCCCCAGACGTCGAGCGTCCGCACGGCGGCAAACTCAACGCTGTCGCCGCTCGTGGAGAAGGTGAGGTAGCTGCCCATCGTGCCGCAGTCGGCCTCCTGCCAGCTGCCGCCGTTTTCACGGGTGTAGATGCGCAGCTCCTTCTGCCCGTCGGGCGGGAGATAGCGCACGGTGTGCGTGTCCTGCCCGTCGTCGGCAAGTTCGATGCGCCACTGCTCGAGCACTTCGGCGTTGGCAACCATCGAAGGCATTTCGCCGCGGCTGAGGCAGGAGAAGTAGCCCTTCACGCGGTCGAGCACAGTGCCGGACTGCACGTCGAACGCCGCGGGCGTGAGCGGCTGGGCGGTCACGGTGATGGCGTCGCCGTCGTTGTAGTTGCCCTCGACCAAGATGACAGCCTGTCCGCTCTCTCGCGTCTGTTCAGAGGCAAGGCCGGGGGTGTAGGCCTCGTAAACAGCGGTGACGACGGTGTCAAAGTGCAGATTCGTGAGGTCGGTGCGGTCCCAGTGGACGTGACAGCCGCTCTTGGTGGGCGGCTCGGGGATGTCGCTTTCGTTGATGGAGTCGCCGTAGTTGAAAGTGCGGCTGAGCACAGTTTTATCGTCAGCAACGAAGGTGAGCGTGAAGGACTTCATGCTCTCGGGCAGGTCGCTGAGTGCGAGCAGCTGAGAATAGCTGATGGGCTCGGCCCGTCCGGCGTAGCCCTGACGGTTGATGCCGGGGAGATCGTCGGAGACATAGTAGTTATGCTCAAATGTGCCCGTGTCGCTGCCGGAGATCGCACCCTGGTACTGCTGACAGTCGGTGATGTCGACGAGCGAGTAGTTCCAGCGGACGCTGCTGCCGCTGCCGTCGACATTTTCCTGCACGCCGGAGCCGACGATGCCGCCAACATACTTCTTGCCGCTGAGCGTGCACTTGGAGAAGTTCCCGAGCACCGTCGCGCCGGTGAGACCGGCGATGCCGCCGGTATAGCTGCCGTTTTCGTTCGTGATGGTGCAGGACGACGTCTCACACGCAGTCAGATAGCCGAGGTCCATGCGGCCGACAATGCCGCCGACATAGCTGCGCTTGCCGGACACATCGCCGGTGTTGACGCACTTCTGGATGATGGACTTGTATTCATACTGCTTGCGGTAGATGTTCGAAAGGTGGCCCGTGACATCGTCCTCGGGGTCAAGCGTGTATTCGATGGCCATGGAACCGGCGATGCCTCCGGTGTTGACGTCGCCGTACACCGCGCCGCTGTTGCGGCTGAGCGATACCTTACCGAGCGTGACGGAGTTGATATCGACACTCGAGGCGTCGACGATCAGATCGCCCGTGCCGCCGGTGAGCGAGGAGATGGCGGAGAACATCGTGTTCGTGAGCTCGTTGAACTTGCTGCTGATGTTGCGGATATCGGCGGAAAGAGCCGTGCTGGTGTTTTTGACGTTTTCGGTGATCAGTGAGAGCTGGCTGTTCGCCGCGGTGACCGAGCCGACGACCATGTTGATGTTCGACACGGTGACGACGTCGGAGACGTCAAAATCCTGATCGAAGCTGACGTTGATATCCGGCAGGGTGGGATTCTCAGGATCGAAGTCATCGGGGTCAAAATCACCGTCGATGCTGATGCTCGGCTGGGGGATGGCGTCTGGGTCGACGTCGATGGTCACGTCATTTGCCGCATCGGATGCGTCGGAGAGATAGCCCGAGATCAGGTCGAGACGGTCGGAAATTTCGCTCGAGCCGTATTCGGCGTCGTTGACGGCCTTTTTGACGAGCGAGTCGAGCTCCTTAATCTGCGATTGGATGCGCGAGAGCTGGCTGGCGGAGACCTGCGTGCGCACATAGGGCTCCATTTGGCCGGCGATGCCGCCGACGTCCTTGCGTCCGCAGACCGCGCCCTCGTTGCTGCACGCGAGGATCTGGCCGCTACTGCGGCCGACCACGCCGCCGACATTGTAGCCGATGTGCTGGTAGCCGACAGCGGCATAGTTCGTGCTCGACGCGATCGCGCCGGAGGAATAGCCCGCGATGCCGCCGGTGTCGGTGGCGATATTGAGCGTGTCGAGTCGGGACAGACTTGCAAGGTCAAGCGAGAAATCGAGGCTCAGGTCGCTTAAGTCAATGCTGGGGTCGGTGCTCTCGATGTTTACATACGCGCGGCCGCGGCAGGAGACGATGGAGCCGAGGTTCTCGCCCACGATGCCGCCGGTCATGCTCTGGCCGAAGATCGCGCCCGAGGCATCGCACGCGCGCACGATGCCCGTGGCGAGGTTGCGGCCCGCGATGCCGCCGACGCTGCGTTTGCCGGAAACACTTCCGTTGAATGTGCAGCTTTCGATCGTGCCGTGGTTTTCACCCACGATGCCGCCGATATTTTCGCTGTCGCCGGACGGGGTGACCGTGCCCTCAACATTCAGTTTTTTGATGACGGCGTCCTTTTGCAGCACGCCGAAAAGACCGGCGGGGGAGACGCTCTGTGTGATGGAAAGGCCGCTGATGGTGTGGCCGTTGCCGTTGAACGTGCCGCCGAACGTCGGGATGGGGAGCTCGTCATCGTCGGTCAGCTCGATATCGTTGTCAAGCACAACGGTTTTACCGCGCGACCAGGAGTCGAGCGTGCAGGAATGCGCGAGGGATCGTAAGTCTTCTGCGCTCTTGATGTGGATGGCGTCGTCCCCGTCTGCCAAGACCTGCGTGACAGGGAGAAGCGAGATGAGCAGCAGGCACGAGAGTGCAAGCGCGCAGAAGCGATAGAAATGATTAGTCTTCTTCATCGTCTTGCTCCTCATTTGCAGATCCGGAGATCAGATTCAGGTCGATGTCGCCCTCGACCGTGGCGTGCATGATGCCATGCACCGTACCATTGATGTTGCCGCGCACCATGCCGTTGACGGAGACCTTACCGTGACCCGATTTCTTTTCCGTGATGGACGGGACGGAGAACGAGGTCTTGTCGACGATGCCGCTGCCGATGAGCAAGATCTGCGGCAGGGCGAACATGACCATGATGATGGAGATGACCGTGCCGCGGCCAAGGCTCTCGCCGATGCCCGCGATGACGGGCTCAGATGTCATGCTGCCGATCAAAAAGCCGCAGATCGAGAGGATCGAGCCGGAGGTGATGATCGTCGGGAAGGCGAAGTTCAGCGTCTCGACGATGGCGTCGCGGTGGTGCATTTTGGATTTGAGCTCCTGATAGCGGCTGGCGATGACGATGGCGTAGTCGATATTCGCGCCCATCTGGATGGAAGAAACAATTAGATATCCTAAGAAGAAGATATACTTGCCCGTGATGGTCGGGAACGAGAAGTTGAGCCAGATGCAGCCCTGAATCACGAGGATCAGCAGCACCGGCATACCGGCGGAGTTGAACGTGAAGAGCAGCACCAGCATAACCACGAGCACCGACACGATGCTGACGACCTTGTTATCCACGGCGAAGGATTTTTCGAATTCGTATTCGTTCGTCGATTCGCCCGCGAGGTAGACGTTTTCATCGGGGTAATACTTTTCGGCAATTTCGAGAATTTTGTCGGTGAAGGCGTAGGTCTCGTCGCTGCTTTCGGGCAGCGTGAGGTAGATGAGAATGCGGTCGTAATCCTCGCCCTGCAGCTGCGCCTTGGCGCTGTTCATCTGGACCTCGGCATCCTGGAGCATCTGCGTCTGATCGTCACTGAGCGTCACGATGCCGGAATCCACCTGCTCGCAGACAAAGAGGAACATGTCGATGAGCGGCACCTTATAGGTGGAAAGATTGCCCGCAAGCTTGCCATATTCTGAATGCTGCGCGGCGTAGGCGGCGTAAACGACCTGCGCGGCCTCGTAATCAAGCCCCGCAAGCTCGGCGAACTGACGCGGCGTCAGCTTGTCGGCGAGCATGTAGCCGTCGAGTGCTTCGATGTTGGTAAGACCCATCGTGGAGTCGACCTCGTCGTACTGGCCGAGCTCGTCTAAGATGGCGGACTCCTTGTCGTAGTCGCCCGTGGGGACGATGAGCGCCAGCATGTTCTTCGAGGTGAAGTTATCCTCGATCATCTGCTGGGCAAACTGCGTCTCATTCTGCTTGGGGGCGGAGATGAGGCCGTAGCCGTAGGCGTAGGGGCAGTCGGACGACAGGCGGTAGCCGATGACGGCCAGCACCACGAAGACGATGGGGATGATGTAGCGCGTGGCATAGTCGAGCTTGCCGACGAACGGGATCTTCGGCACGAAGCTGCGGTGCTGCGTGCGGTCGATCAGCGGGCCGAAGAGCATCAGAAGGCCGGGCATCACGATGAACGCTGCGAGCAGCGCAAACAAGATCGACTTGATGAGGCACAGCGCCATATCGGGACCGAGCTTGAACTGCATGAACAGCATCGCCACAAGGCCGCCGATGGTCGTGAGGCTGCTCGCACCGATCTCGGGGATCGACTTGCTCAGCGCAACGATGACGGCCTCACGCAGCGGCAGCAGCCGGTGCTCCTCTTTAAATCGGTTGCAGAAGATGATGGCGTAGTCGATGGACAGCGCTAACTGCAAGATGCTTGTGACCGAGTTTGAAATGAACGAGATTTTGCCCATCAGGAAGTTCGTGCCCTGATTCAGCACAAGCGCGACCACGAACGTCAGAATGAGCACCGGCACCTCGCCGTAGGTCTCGGACGTGAAGAGCAGCACGAGCACGATGACGATGGCGACATACACCATGATGACGCTGATCTCGTGGTCGATCGTTTCCTGCTGCGTGTTGCCGAGGTCGGTGTCGACATACAGATCGTAGTCGGAGAGATATTCCTTCACAGCGTTGAGCGAGTCGAGGCAGGCCTCGTCATCCTCGCTGTAGGCAAAGGTGATGGAATAGAGTGCGGAGAGGTTATTATAATGTGCGGTGGTCTCGTCGTAGTCCACGCTCTGCACGCCCTTAATCTCCTTGATCTTGGGCTCGAGCGCGGCGGCCTGCTCTGGTGTGATGTTGGCCACCATTACCTCGGCCGTGCCATAGGTCGTGAACTGCTCGTCCATGATGTCGAGCGCCTGCTTCGTCTCGGAATCAGACGGCAGGTAGTACGTCAGGTCGCTCTCGACCTCGACCCAGTTGCGGGAAAAGGCGGAGAATACGAGCAGAATGATCGTGAGCAGAAAGATGAGATTTCGCTTGTCGACGATGACCGTCGACAGCTTTTCCATAAAGCTGGAGCCGGTCTCCTTGGTTTCGTTACTCATGGCGGTACGCATTGCCTCCTTTCTCGTGGGTGGGTCTTCGCTTCTTCATGCGCTCAAGGCCGCTTTTGATCGGCGGCTCGGGCGGGGCGAGCTGCACCACGTCGCCGAGCGAACAGTCGAGCTGGTGGCAGATGCGCACAAGCACCTCGAGCGAGACAAACTCGTTTTTCGAGAGCTTGGCAAGCGTGTTGGAGCTGATGCCGACCTCGCGCGCAAATTCCGTTTTATTTAAGCCCTTGTCGATGAGGAGCTTAAAAAGGTTGTTGTAGGTAACATACATGGTGGTACCTCCTGTTCAATCGTCAACATTATATGAAAATATCCGGAGGAAGCAAGATTAAATTTGCGAAAGCAGATATTTTTTGAACAAATCTGGCGAAGTGACAAAAACAGGCCAGTACAGATGAACAATGCGCAGCCCCTTTTGAAGCGGGGATTTGTTGATCGAGTGAAGGAGAAGATGAAAAAGGGCAAGGAAGCACCGGAGAGCGGTAAAAAGACATCTTGACTTTTGCACTGTCATTTGCTATGTTTCGGTTAGAGATGACTAACTGACGTAAAACGAAAGAAAATCGGAACGAGAGCATAGCGAGACGAGGCAGAACGAAGGAGACAGGTATTTTTAGGATAAGAGGAGACTTGGCTATGAAAATTTTAGTATTCGGCGCGGGCGTGCTCGGCTGCAATCTGGCGCGGAATTTCTTTCGCGCGGGAAAGGACGTCACGCTGCTGGCGCGGGGAGCGTGGGGTGAGAGCATCCAAAAAAACGGCCTTCGGATCAAGGATAAGTTTTCGCCCCGCATGTCGGTCAGCCGCAGTCCGGTCACGGCGGAGCTGAAAGCGGAGGACAAGTACGACGTGATCTTCGTCGTCCTGCGCTATACGCAGCTCGACGCGATCCTCGATACCCTGCGGATGAATCCGACAAAGAATATCGTCTTTGTGGGAAACGACGTGCGCGCAAGTGCGCTGAGCGCTTCGCTGCCGGAGAAAAACGTGATGTTTGCCTTTGCGTCCTCGGCAGGCCATCGGGATCGGGAGTATGTGGCATCCGTCGACCTCAAGAAGATCACCATCGGCCAGATCGCGGGCGCGCCGTCGAACGAAACGCTCGTCGGGCAGATCTTTGACGGCACCAAATATAAGGTAGCCTACGAGCCGAACATGGAGGACTACCTTCTCTGCCACGCGGCGTTCGTGCTGCCGGTGGCGTTCGCCTGCTACAAGGTCGACGGCGACCTCAAAAAGCTCAAGGGCAACACAGCCTACTTAAATCGCTTGATCGACGCCAACATCGAGGGCTACCGCGCGATCAAAAACGCGGGACATGAAATTTTACCGAAGGACGACGCAGAGTTTGAAGGCGCGGCGTACCGCAAGACCTGTCTGCACTTTTTTAAGCTCATGTGCGCCACGAGCCTCGGGAAGATCTGCGCGTCCGACCACGCGATGAACGCGGTCGACGAAATGAGCGCGCTGAACCGCGATTTGAAGGCTTTCTTCGATGAAAACGGCGCGAAATATCCCGTGTGGCAGGAGCTTGAGCAGGAAGCCGCAAAATACCTGAAGTGAACAAAGGGGAAGCGCCCGTCATTTGGCGGGCGCTCTTACTGTATGAATGAATTTTAATTGTCCCATGGTAAGGAAGTAAATGCTGTAAAGGAAACTTGACAAGATGGGTGTGTCATGCTATAGTAAGTTTGTAAAGGAAACTTGTCATGCAAGGAGGCGTTTTTTTGAAGAATAAAGTTGAGCAGTTACGAAAGGAGCGAGGATTAAATCAAGATGATTTTGCAAAAATGCTTCGTGTTTCAAGACAAACCATTAGTTCAATCGAAACAGGAAAGTATAATCCATCATTGGAATTAGCTTTTGCAATTTCAGACTTTTTTGGTAAACGGATTGAAGAAATCTTTATCTATGAAAGAGGTGCAGAAAATGAAAAAAAGTAATTTGATAACCGGGATACTATATGTGCTTTTCGGTGTGGTTTGTTTGATTGTTGCGCTATTGATTGAAACAAAGTTAGAGGGCATTTTATGGGGCTTTGCTGGCGCAGGTATCTTCCCTGGAATTATGATGATATGCAAATATTTTTATTGGAGTTCCCCCAAGAATAAAGAGCAATACGAAGAACGTTTGGAGAACGACCGAATTGAGCAACATGACGAGTTGAAAACAAAAATTAGAGATAGAGCCGGAAGATATGCCTACGGCATAGGACTGGTGGTTATTTGTTTCTCTATTTTGGTTTTCAGCATTCTCGGAGCGTCGGAAGTTATTGATAATGCTCGCATGATCATACTCTATCTCAGCGGATATTTAATGTTTCAAATTATCACAGGAATTATCATTTTTAATGAGTTGATGAAAAAGTATTAAGGGAAATCCCTTTAGGAACTAAAAGGCGCACTGCTATACTCTCCTATCGGGAGTATAGCACAAGGGATGATGACGGGAATGTGGAGGATAGCGGAACTCTGCTGCTGCGCATGGTGTGTTGCACAAGGCGCTGCAGCAGGCGGTGGCGGTCGGTTATCTGCGCTTCAATCCTGCCCGATGCCTGCAAGCTGCCTCGCGTGGAGCGTAAGGAGATCAAGGTGCTGGAGGGGTAAAAATAGAACAAAGGAGCGGGGCGCAGCCCCGCTCCTTTGCTATCTAAAAATCGAAGCCCAAGCAATTGCTTTTTCTTTGAACGCGGGTATTATCTTGATCAATCGATAACACCGTTCATCACATCATGATACGTTTTATCCAAAAGCTCGCGCAAATCCGATGTGTCCACCTGATAGCGTTCATTATTGATCGAAATGGAATCTTCATCCAGTTCAACAGAGATATCCTTGTCCAGTATTTGAATCCAGAAATAATAAAAACTATCCGACATCCTATCTACCTGATCCGTTGTTTCCTGCACATCCAGTTCATTGATAGCGCGCACGATCTCTTTCACTCGGTCATCGTTTGTCACCATATAATTTGACTCATTTTGAGGGTAAATTTTAAAAACGATATCGTTTGCGTTTTCAGCGTCAAGCGGAAGTACGCTGTGATCGCGGCAAAAACAGGCGATCGCCGCGGCAATCAAAATCAGACCTAAAATGCAAGAAAGTTTTTTCTTCATCGCTGCCCTCCTTTGAATACTGCTTTTAAATTCACTGATATTTTGAGTATATCATGCAAAAGCAGCCGCAGCAACATTTTCAAGGCAGTTGTACGCTGTTGGAGTTTTTGCGTATTATCACACTATGCGATTTGCTCTCAAAAGTTGAAAAAAGCCTTGAAATCATACGATCTCAAGGCTTTTAGCTGGTCCGAGTGGCGAGACTTGAACTCACGGCCTCTTGACCCCCAGTCAAGCGCGCTACCAACTGCGCCACACCCGGATGATGTGTACTGCTCAATGTCAGCTTAGATAGAATAGCACACCAGTCCGGAAAATGCAAGTCCTAATTTGAAATTTTTTCAAAAATTTTGTCGAGACCTCACCACGGGACTTCTTCATCCGCGCGCAGATAGAAGTGTCCGGCCTGCGGCGTGACGCCGGCGTTGGAAAACAGCTCTTCGAGCGTAACGAACTCGTAGCCCTGCTCACTAAGAACGTCGATGGTCTGAAGTGCGGCCTCGACACTTGTGTCATATGGGTCGTGCAGGAGAACGATGTCGCCGCTTTTGGCGTTTTCGATGATGTGGTGCGCGACGAGGTCCCTGTTGCGCACGCTCCAATCCATCGTGTCGAGCGTCCAGTAGATGAGCGGGACGGAGACGGCGCTTTTGAGCGCGTCGCTCGCAAAGCCCCAGGGTGGGCGCAGCCAGTAGTCACCGTCGCCGAGGATGGCGCGCAGCGTCTCGTCCGTTTTCTGGATTTCGGCGAGTGCAGCGGCGTCAGCGCTGTCAAGACGGATGTGCGTGTAGCTGTGGCCGCCGACCTGATGGCCTTCGTCTTTCATGCGGCGGACGAGATCTTCGTTGCCCGCGATCTGCTCGCCGATGAGGAAGAACGTCGCGTGCGCGCCGCGCTCCTTGAGCCCGTCGAGCAGAGCTGCGGTCGTCTGCGGAGAGGGGCCGTCGTCAAAGGTCAGCGCGATGCAGCGCCGCAGTTGGGATGGGGCCGAGACGGTGACGGCTTGGCCGTCTTTGGCGCAGGAAAAGCAGAGTGCAAGAAAAGTCAACAAAAACAGCAGCAAGAGCGCGAAACGTCGTTTCAAGATCATCACCTCAGGCTCTATTTTACGCAGCAGGCGGACAAAAAAGACCAATCTGTATGACAGATGATGGAAAAAGTTTGTAAAAAGGAGCCGAAAACGAGAATTCCGCTTGCATACGGCGCGAGGATATATTATAATCCAAACATGCTGAATACTAATAGGAAAGGAATATCCTATGGAGAGCAAAAAGTTAGAAGCGCTGCTGATGGCGGTAGACCTCGGTAGCTTTACCAAGGCGGCGGAGGTGATGGGCTACACGCAGTCCGGCCTGACGCACATGATGAATTCCCTCGAACGCGAGGTCGGCTTCACGCTGCTCGAGCGCGGGCGCGGCGGCGTCCGACTGACGAAGGACGGCGAGCGCGTAGCACCCGCCATCCGCGAATTTTTGCAGGCCAACGCGCGGCTTGACAGCACGATCGCGCAGGTGGCGTCCTCGCGCAGCGAGGTCATCCGCGTGAGCGCATTCGCCAGCATGGCTATGCACTGGCTGCCGAGCATCATCCGACGCTTTCGCGAGGAGCGGCCCGACGTTGATGTCGACATCCGCATGGCCGACCACATCCGCAGCCCCTATGAGCTTTTGGCGCAGGGGAAGATGGATGTTATCTTCGTCAGCCATCAGGAAGAGGAGAGCGGCTATGAGTGGATCCATCTGTACGACGATCCGATGTACGCCGTGCTGCCCAAGGACTATCCCATCGACGGGCGCACGGGGTATCCGCTGGGTGAGTTCGACGGGCGCGATTTCATCATGCCCGCGCAGGGCTTTGACAAGGACATCATGCGCATCTTCAACCGTGTGGGCGTCAAGCCGCACATCCTGCCGACGGCGGTGGACGACCCGACGGTCATCAGCATGGTCGAGCACGGACTCGGCGTGAGCATGATGACGGAGCTGACGCTGCGAGGACGCGGCGACGGCGTTCTGCTTGTGCCGGTGGAGCCCAAGTCGGCACGCGAGCTCGGTATGGCTGTGCGCCCAGGCGAGGGACGGCAGGCGTCGCTCCAGCAGTTCCTTGAATGCGCGCAGACAGTGCTCGCCGAGCTGGAACCCAAATGAAAAAGGGCTTGTAACGCGGCGCAAAAACGGGTAAAATAATCGATACGACTCGAAAAGGAGAAAAAGGTTTTCCATGCTGACATTCAAACCCGTTGCGCAGCGGGATCTTTCCCGCCTGCGCCGCTATTATAAGGATTGCAACTACCAATTATGCGAGTATTCCGCGCTCGTCAAGCTGATGTGGCGCGGGCATCTGCACCCGCAGTATGCTGAGGCAGCGGGCTGCCTGATCGTGAAAAACTGCATCGACGGCAAGCCCTGCTTCGACTATCCCGTGCCGGGACCGGACGGCGATGAGGAGGCCGCGCTCTGCGCCATTGAGGATTATTGCGTGGAGCAGGGCATCTCGCTCGAGCTGTCCGTCGTGCCAAAGGAGAAGGCGGGAAAGCTCTTAGAGCGCTATCCGCGCTTCCACCTCAACAATTTCCGATCATGGCGCGACTATATTTACGAGGCGAACGATCTGCGCGAGTTCCCAGGCCGCCATTACAGCGGCCAGCGCAACCACGTCAACAAATTCCGCAAACTCTATCCCGAGGCGCAGTTCCGTGCGCTGGGGAAGGATGATCTGCCGCTGATCGAGCGCTTTTGGCAGGACTATACGGAGGTATTTGAAAAGACCTCGCAGTCGGCCAAGCAGGAGTTGGCGCTTGCCAAGACGATGCTGCGCCTGACGGGCGTGTCGTGGCTGTATGTCGGCGGCATGGAGTACGAGGGACGGCTCATTTCTATCGCGATGGCCGAGCGCTGCGGCGAAACGCTGCATGTCCACATTGAAAAGGCACTCTACGGCTACGAGGGCGTCTATCCCGCGACGGTGCAGGAGTTCGCCCGCTGCTACGCGGTGGATGGCGTCAGGTACCTCAACCGCGAGGACGACGCGGGCGACCGCGGCCTTCGCACCTCGAAGCTCCAATACCTGCCGTGCAAGCTCGCGGAAAAGTTCTGCTTTGACGTGAAAAACGAGCTGGAGGACTTGGACGAGATCCCGACGCTCAAGACCGAGCGCCTGACACTTTCGGCCTTTACCGACAAGGACCGCGAGGCCTACAACGCGCTTTGCCTCGACGATGAGCGCAACAAGTGGTGGGGCTACGACTACCGCGCGGACTGGAAGGGCGAGGATTTGAACACCTATTTCCTCGACGTTGTGCGAGAGGACTTTGCCAAAAAGCGCGCCATCAACTTTGCCATCCGTTTAGACGGCAAGTGCATCGGCGAGGTGTTGCTCTACCGTTTCGACGGCAAGGGCGGCGCGGAGGAAGGCTGCCGCATCGCGCCGGAATACGGCGGACAGGGCTACGGCGTCGAAGCGTTCCGCGCCGTGGCCGAATGGGGCCTCTACCAGCGCCATCTGGGACACGTCGTCGCCAAGTGCTTCAAGGAGAACGACGCTTCTTATAAGATGCTTTCTTCCTGCATGAGGAAGAAGGGAGAGGATGAGAAGTTCTTCTATTTTAATAAAGAAGTTTGATATGCTCCCCGCCTGACGCGGGGGCGCGGATAAGGGGGCCATTCTCTCACGTGAGAGAATGGCCCCCTTGAACCCCCAAGAGAACG
>ERZ773193.3424-NODE-3424-length-14551-cov-2.448607_pt1 | contig 14551 bp, 5 predicted proteins | sample MGYA00511110_ERZ773193 | MGnify/ENA primary metagenome ERZ773193 (study PRJEB29015, sample SAMEA2737784) | human gut metagenome | biome: human gut; feature: human-associated habitat; material: faeces | place: China | collected 2012 ...
TTCAAGGCGAGTATCGTCCGTAGGATATGACTTATAGTTCTGAAATGTATAGCCGTCAAACTTCTCCAATCCATTCCAGGTAGCCATCCAGATATACCCTTTATCATCCTGCAGGAAATCCGCCACAGTGTTTTGAGACAACCCGTCTTTGGCTGAATAATAACGCACGTGCATCAGGCTTTGGGCAGAAAGCACAAACGGACAAACAAGATAGAGAATGATGAGAAACAATTTAAGCATAACAAACCTTTAGATAGACAAAGGTAACGTATTTCCGGCAATCCCGAAAAATTATCGCCGGACAAGAGAGCTTACAGCATAAAAAAAGAGAGAACATTTTGCAATGATGTCCTCCCTTTCAGCTATTTATTGATTGTTCGTTATCAATTTACCGGTAGTTCGTTATCAATTTACCGATACTTTCGTAACCGAATCGTTTGCCTTCACAATATACCGGCCGGCCGGAACGGAAAGCGATACATTACGGTGAACTTCCAGATTTTGTATCAGCGTGCCGTCTATGCCGTACACATAAATACGGGTCGGTATCTCAATACCACGTACAGAAATCGTTCCTTTACTTCCTATTACGATAACCGGGCTTTCCATTGCTGTATTCTCAAGCCCCGTACCGGTATTGCCTACCGTAAATTCATCGGAAGCTTCACTCAATGCACCGTACTCATTTACCGACTGTACCGTAACCACGTCATTCAAATTAGCTTCATAACGAGTATCAACGGTAAATCCGGCAACTTTCCCATTAATAGTCACCACATAACAGATAGCATACTCATCAGCAGTCCAACCAAATGCCGTATCCCCTTCTTTACCATTGATTACCGGTTTAGAAGTCTGTTCCACCATCGGTAGCGGATTCCACATACCGGTAACAGCATCGGTACCATCACCTCCAAAAACATTTTCCAACGTATAGGAAGCGGCTTCCTCATCCGTCAGGAAGTTCTTTGCCTTGCCGTAAATCGTCTGTCCGTTTTCCTCATACCAATATTCCTCAATCGACTTTTCACTCATCTTATATCCGTTTTTATCCCAGATATTATATACCGCCCAAAGAGCCGGTATAGCACCCATCTTAGGATACCAATAGCCCTCATACGGTTTCACACGACATTCCGTATCGATAAATACCGTTTTCGGTTCATTGTGCCAGGGACGGCCGAAATACACTTGTGTCTTATCTTCCTTACCGTCGGGAGCAGTGATCGTCGTGTTTTTGAATACATATCCCCAACGTGTACAAGCTTGTGTCACATTCCCCTGACTGTCTTTCATATCCGTATAGTGTGACGGAGCAACGATGTAACCACCCGATTCACGGACAATATTCAGTGTACAATTGTCAAAGTAGACATCGCCTCCTCCATAAATAAAGTCCACTGCACCTTCAATCATCGTATTACGGAAATAATTGCGATCGTAATAATGCGGCTGGTTATTGCCCGTATTGGTATTTCCGGTCTTAGGGCTCAGGTAGGTATCCTGATAAGAACGGATGCGGCAATTATTGAAAGCTACCCGGTCCGCTTCCACATAAAGAGACAAAGCTTGTGGCCCACGGGCTTCATTACCTTCATATTTTGTCCACCATTCATTATCGATTGTCAGGTTCTCCGCATAAAAATCATTCGATTTGATAACTAACGTAGCACCTTCGGCCACGTTATACCAAGGCTGGGATTTATCGGCAGAGTTACTTCCCGCCACGCGATCCTGCGCAATAGTCACCTTGTTTACATCCTCACCGATTAAATGTATAAACGGACGATCCACCACTACGATACGACTGTCCTCCGAAGCCGGTAACTTTCCACTCTGATCCTCCCAAGTATATTTCCCGGTGGAGAAAGTACGATTATTCAAGTCATTGTAATATCCTGCTTTAATAAAGATAAGCCAAGGTTTATTATTAGTTACCGGTACGGCATCAATCGCTTCCTGAATGGTTTTATATTGACCGATCGTAGTAGAGGTAGGTGCAATGCTCGCATCCAGACTTTGGTCTACTATCGCATTAAAGAGACGGGCTTCCGGTTTTACACGTTCCATCACCGTAAAAGTTGTGTTTACAGCCGGCGCACGATTATCCGAACGGTCTGTAACATATCCCTCCGGCAGTTCCAATGTATACTGAGTAGCATAAGCCAGATTCGCATAACGGAAAGAAACAGAAGAACTCCCATATTCCGGTTCCAATACAATCGTTTTACCATTACCTGTCAGAGTAGCTTCACCCGTTCCGGCTTGAATGCGTTCATCATAAGAAATGGTAATTTTTCCATTGGCAGATACTCCGGTAGCCTTATCGGCCGGAATAATCGCTTTAATGACAGGAGCATCAGGGTCTTCGTCGATAATCGGAGTACCGAATACATAGATATTACCCAATCCGGTCTCGCTATGATCCGTGTAATTCAAACCGCTTCCCGAATCAACCTTATCAAAGTTATATTCACCATTGTTATCATTCAGAAGCTCGTCACCGGTACCGGTAAAACGAATATAGACCATCTCCTTTTCGGCGACTTCTTCGGCTGGCAATTCAAAATCAACACTGGTAGCCAACCCGTTACTCAATTTATAAACCAATTCCTCGCCATTATTGATAACGGGATTATAAACAGTACCATCTGTTGAGTAAAGTACCCTCCAATTTACATTCGCCGCATTCTTTGCCACCAAAGCAGCAGTAAAACGTACGGTCGTGAATTTCTTGGTAGAGAACTGAACCTGCATAGCTACATCCGTACTCCGATATCCGTTCATGTACAAACCATTCACCGAACTGATAACCGCTCCTTTGCGCATACGTACCACCGGAGTGCCACTGGAATTACCATCCAGAGAGTTTCCATCACTGATTTTCACTACAGAAGCAGTCGCATTACGTTCCGAGTCCCACACATAATCGGCAGCAAACGGATATGTTCCCTTGTTCGCCCAGATCTCTGCCTTATCCGAATTATAAGCGGCAATAAAATCCTGTATTTCATAGTTTGCAACAATCTCCGTATTCTGCTTTACAGTTACAGTACGCTCGGGCTTCGTCACATTGGAATTTTCAAATTCATCCTCCCAGTTCAAGAATCGTGCAATAGGGAGTTCATTGGCAACAACAGTCACTACCGTACCTTCCTCGTACTTGCCTTCGGTGGATTCCGGATTCAAGGAAATAGAACCGATCTGCATTTCCAGGTCATTTATACAACGAGTTGTGAATGTATATGTATTCACCTCTTGAAAAACAGCTTTCAATGAAGTATTCGCTTTCAGTGAGAACGAATAAGGGTTCTCGGCAGACACTTCTTTTCCGGCATTATCCACCCAATTGATGAAGTGGAAACCAAACTTCGGTGAAGCAGTAACCGTCACATTCGTACCCTCATCCATCAGGTCGCCCGCAGGCAATTGATTGACAGTACCTGCATTTTCCGGTTGCAAAGCTGTCGTAATACTGTATTGCGGCACTTCTACAGCCGTCCCGTTGACTGTACCCGTCATCACCACATTATTGAAACCGATTTCCTTATTATTAGCCAGGTTATAAACACTGATTATCAATGATACTTCTTCATCTGTTGCCGGCATACCGGTCAATTCATAAGTACATTCGGTTGCATTTACAGAAGCCCCGGAACGATTCGGCTTGACATTACTTGCCACTGTCTTTTTCATTCCATCGGCGTATTTCAGATAAATATCGATCATACCGCCACCTGTACCGAACACTCCCATCTTAAAAGAAATACTTCCCGGTTGATACATCAGACCTTTGGCGGGTTTTATAGAATAGACCAGATCGTGACCGTCGGTCGCTGCATTCATCTGGGCACTGGGCTTATAGTTATTCATACTCAAATTCTCATCGGCTCCTTTGTATTCCTGTTGTTTGGTAAAAGTCATTTCCTTCCCCAAGACAAAAGCAGTCGTACTAAAAGCATGCTCATTGCTGACAACGGCTTGTGACGGTTCATTGGCACCGCCGGACATTCCCCAAATGGCCGTTACCGTCTCATTGTCGAAAGTCTGTGCCGTAACCCATTGTGCGGCAAATCCCAGTATTCCGAGCAAACAGCCCTTTAATAAAGATTCTTTGTTCATCATATATATTCTTATTTTAGATATAAAACTCATTTCATTTTTTAATGATACGCAGTGTCTGTATCCGGTTTCCTGTCATCAGTTTACAGAGATAAATACCATTCAAGAAGCCGCCCAGACTGATTTCATGTGCATAATCCCCCGCTTCCAAGTTATCATTATAATGATGCATTGTACGTCCTTCCATATCATAGAGAGTGATATTCACCGGAGACAACTCGGAAAGCCCGTAATGCAAAGTAGTCTTATCAGTAGTGATTGCCGGAGCACAATAAGCCTTTCCTACATTCCGGGGCGTCTCTATCGAAGTAACTCCCCCTTCCGTCACTACCCCTTTCACCGTCACTCCATAAAGACAGATCGACTTCCGGTTCGACTTACTGCTATACCAGGGGTATACACGCAGATAGAGAGTCTCTTCTCCGTTCAGTTCGATAATCTCTTTCAAAGAAATGGGGTACATCGTATTGGATACATTAGTAGGGCGGTTACTGATCAACGTATATTCCCCGAATCCCGGATCTTTGGAACACATCACCCGGAAACACATGCCATTGCCACCGGAACCACCGGCATACAGTCCGATAGAATCGATATTGAAAGTGGTTCCGGCATTAGCCGTTACCGAAAATTCAATATAGCGGTTGTAGTTTACATCTATCTCATTTTCCGGCCATTCATCTCCTTCGATGATGTTGCGCTGAGTTTTCGTTTCCGGATCGATCCATCCATCTATCCAAGTCGTCGGATTTCCCGGTTTGGCATAACGGTCGGCATACATCTGGCTGAAAACTTCTTCTGCTGCCAAGATGGGGCCGGTTACCACTGCTTTGGTATCCTGACTTAACTGCCAATAGGCCTGAGCAGCTACTCCTCCTTCAAAAGACACACCCTCACCTGTCAACGTTGCCGTTTTAGTATTCGTGCCATTGCTCACAGTCAGCGTTCCATTCTTTACACCTTTCTCCGTCGGCAGGAACTTTACATAAATAGAAGTCATCGGTACATTTCCATTCTCATAACTTATTTCCAAAGTAGAGGCAAATGCTTCAGTCGCGCTTCGGGAAACTTCAAATCCTTCCGAAGCGGTCACGGTTATTTTCCCGTTCTCCGGAGTCAAATCGATACCACTGACCGAAAAAGCATATACAGAACCGGCATTGAGATAACTTTTTCCGAAGTTATGCGAAACCGGATTAATCAATACATCCGGATTTGCATTAAAATACTCCGTCAATAATCCTTGTGCCGCCAATCCCTGTACAGCCAAACGGGCATAAAGTGTAGCCCCATATTCTCCGATATGAGTACCATCGCCTACATTATAAATAAGTTCTTTTGCTTTCTCTTCACCGTATTCGTCACAAATAGCACGCGTCAAAGCCGTATGGTCCACCAATAAGCAATTCAGCTCCACAGCCACTTCTTTCATAGCAGCTACATAGTCCAGGTCTCTACCGGAGGACATGATCACATCCGCTCCCAGATTATGCGCCCCTTTATCCGTTATCTTATTAGCGCTGAAATAACCGCGTACAATCGGAGTGAACAAAATAGGAGTAGCATTCAATTCCCGAACCTCATTGACATATTTCCGAAGGTATTCTTTGTAAGTAGTCCACGGATAAGTTCCGACTTCTCCATCCGCTCCCGCGTGTTTCTCATCATTATGTCCGAATTGTATAATGACATAATCCCCCTCTTTTATTTGCGGTTTCACTGTTGTCCAGAAACGGCTCTCCTCATAAAATGTTTTCGAACTCGTACCGCTCTTGGCACGATTGTTCAATGTAGCACCGTTGACCATAAATTGCGGAAGCATCTGAGGCCATCCGCGTTGGCCGTTGGTATTTACGGAAGGATCGGTCGATTTCTCTTCCATCGTAGAGTCACCGATGGTATGAACAGTAGGAGCCTGCGCAAAAACTGAAGCAAGCCCAAGACTGCAAAAGGCAGTCAGAAGAAAAGATTTTAATTTGTTTTTCATGATCGATATGGATTGTTTTTCGAAAGGCAAAGCTAATGCATGCCTTTTCTTTTTTATTGCACAATCTATTCAATCTCCCGATTGAACAAATTGTGCAATAAAATCAAATAACAATCTATATCCAATTACTCAATTTTTCCACATGATGGTCAAAAAATACCATCACAGAACTTCATTCTATCATCGAATCATGCTCTTTCAGATAAATACGCAACAGCTCAAAAAACGCTGGAGCGTCCAGCAATACAATATTTTCATCCTGCGTTTTCACCTCATCCATCACCTCACAATACCAGGTTGGCTGCTTTAAAATGTTACGAAACCAATGGAAAGGCAACGCCGAACGTTCTTTCACACGCTTCACAATTCTTCCGGCAGCAACTTTCGGATCATCGTCATTAATATCCAGATCGGCACGAATGACCGGCATATTGCCATGCAGGGAGGCAGTCACAGTTTTCTGAGGTACAATGCCATTCGGACTGAAAGAAGCATAACAGTCCAAGCCTTCTTCATTCAATCCCGGAGCCTGTCCGTCGATGACAAAACCAGTAACGGATAATCCCCACTTGTCATAGTACTTCTTACAATGCTTGCCCCATACCTTCAGTCCGGACGGAAGCCCGGACAAATCACGAGGTTCTTGCAACATACCCGGCATTATATATCCCGCACCGTTATCGGCAGAAGCAAAATAATCATTCTCAGTTGCCGTCGTACGGAAATTATGCATAATATGTGGTACACGTTCGGCCAATACAGGACTGATACACCACATCAACGGTAACTTTCCACGATTAGGATCATCCCAAATTGAGGGGGTACGTTGTGAAATCCATGCAGAAGCATCATAGTCGCCAACATAAAAGATAATAAAATTCCGCCCGGCCACATTCACTTTTCCATCAGCCGTCAATAATCCTCTTTTTTGCAGCTCCTTATGGGAAATCCAATCCTGTGTATATTTCTTTTTTGTAGGAAAGTGCTGCCAGAAAGAGGCATTCGCCAATGCACCATAGCTAATGGCGTCCGCATCCTTAAAAGCATTGTATGCACTGATAATACGGCTAAACTCCCACTCTGTCGGCACATCATCATGAATACCCGAAGCATGCATCGTATATTTATAAGCCCAAGAAGGGAAACCTCCGATATAACACATCTTCTCATGCTTATTCTGTTGATAAGCCAATAACAACATTTCTTTCAAGGTTTGCAAGTCCGTACCTACCGGCTGAGAAGGATCGTCTGTAGCCGGTTCATCTCCCCAGGGAGATAAGTCAAAGAAAAAGGCCCTCTTACTTACAAAAAAATCATGATTACTCAAGGTATGGTGATTTTTTACAGCCGCAAAAGGTTTCTGCTTCCAATACTGGTCGATGTAATAAGCGGCAAATTCCGTATTGCACTTACCGGTTTTCATATATTTCTCTATAAACCATACATAAGGATCATTCTTCAGAGAGCCGGTAGAAAGACGTGACGTTTCCGGTATTTCCATTCCTTTTTTACCTGTAAACATAGAGGTTCCGTCCGGATTCAACAGCCATCTTTTTACCGGTAGCTTCGGTCCGTGTACCACAAGACGGTCATACAGACTTCCCGGAGTATCGTCGTAACGAATGGCAACCAAATTCTCAATACCAGCCACAGAAGAGGCAACATTACTGGTGGAAGGAACATTTCCATCATAAACAACCACTCCTTCTATATAAGAAGCATATGCAGTAAATAATTCCTCCATCGTCCGGTACGTCTGCGTTTCACGTCCGTATAACCACTCTCCCTTCCGACTGTATTTATTCCACCAATAACCATCAATATCATTATTACCCTCCATTACAAAATAAACATACAAGCGGGGAGTATCCCTATTTACCACTCCTTGCAAAGTAGCCACAGCATGTACATCATCCCAAGCCAAATTGAGCCCCTGTGCTGTGCTCAAATCAGCCTGAAGAGTATAACGCAAATCATAAATACCAATTTTATTTCCGGCAAAAGTGGCATTTGCCACCAGCAATAATACAATTATTATTTTCAAATATTTATTTATCATTCTTAGAGTGTTCTATTTTCATCATTTACTTCTTACACGGTATTCTCAATATCATCAACGAATTAGCCGGACAATCGACATTAAATGTACTGCCAATTCCTGATAACTCAGAAATTTTCGGAACCACTTTAAAAGGAGTACTGAAACTATTTTCCTCAAATCGCTCATTCGCTCCTAATACAATTTTAGTCCCTTTCGAAGCAATATCCATCGCATTCTCCAACTGCACTTTGACTTTCCAGTTTCCGGACTCTGCATTTACCAATTTAACAATGATCTCCTTGCGTTCCCTGTCATAACCCGATACAACATATTGCTTCGTCTGAGGAGCATACGTATATTCATATTGCAGTTCGTCATCCAAAAAACATTGCCAATGGGCACCTTTGATCTCAATCCGTACCGTATACCACTGATTCGCCTTTATAGACGTATTATTCCGATAATCAAATAAAGAAATGGAACCCTCATTGTTTATCTCACGGAAAATAACCGACTCATTGGTATGACTTCCCATATCCGCCATAAAATAGTTGTTCAGATCAGCACCGCCAAAGATAATTCTAAAACCTTCCGTACCGGATATCTTTTTAGCTTTCAACTCGATGGTACAATCTTCAAACTCACAGTCTTTAAGAACAGCAAAAGCATCTATCCCCTTCTGACTTTGAAACAGGACATCTTCTTTCACATTCCAATTCCCACGGACAACCTCCCATTTATTCACAAAATCATCCCATCCGGAAACATGTCTTTCTTCACCGTTTGCCATAATTTTCAGGTCTTTAAATTCAACCTCTGTATTATTGGTTCCCAAACCGATAAATCCTTTCGTCCGGAATGCAGGGGCGGGAGAACCAACTTTCAAATCCGTATGCAGATTCACATCCGGCCGGTTATCGGAAAACATTTTCAATACATAATAATTAGTACGACCGTAAACAGAATCATTTTTCAACACCAGCAGATGATCTCTTCCGTGAGCTGCATGCTGAATCAACGGGGCATAAGACACCATTCGAACCTTATCCGCATTCCTCTCAACTCCTGTCAGATAGGCAGCTTCTCCCAAAGATGAATAAAGAGAAGGCCGGCCGATAGCCGCATATTCTCCTACATAGATTTTATAAGGAGTATCATCGGGCAACTTATCATAAACATCAGCGTTATTATAGAACCAACCGGCCGTTTCATAGTAGTGGGGATCTAAAATATCGATTTGCTCTGCATCCTGAATATAAGGACTGAACATGAGCGCACATATAATCTCTATCTGAGGATACTTTTCCTTGATTGCCTTATAAAAGCGATTATAGTTTTTCACATATCGGAGGCCGATATTTTCATTTCCCACCTCCACATATTTCAACGGAAAAGGTTTCGCATGACCATTTTCCGCTCTTTTTTTTCCGTAAGTGGTGGTCGTATCACCTAACGCATACTCAATGGCATCCAAAGCTTCCTGGATCAAATCATTTATCTGATGCTCGCCATTCCAGTAGTCGCCATTCCGAAACAGACAGGACATGCCGGCATTACAAACAAACATACCATCGGCATCAATATCTTCACAGAACTGTAAAAACTCGTGATACCCGAACCCATAGGTGCTGCGATAGCCCCATAAATTGTATTCTCCCGGACGTTCTACAATATCTCCTATCGTCTCCTTCCATTTAACACGGTTATCCATGGTCAAGCCTTCGACAATACAGCCACCAGGCCAACGAACAAAATCGGGATGCAACGACTCAAGCATTTCGGCAACATCTTTTCGCAATCCGTTTTTATGTCCACGAAAAGTGTTCTCGGGAAACATCGATACAAAATCAATATATACTTTGCCTTTATGAGGTAATAACAAAGCAAAACGAAGATCATTTGCTGTTACATCAACCGTAAAAGTTCCTTCATAACGATTCCAGGAACCATCCTGTACAACCCGGAATTCCTCAGAAGCCACAACCTGTTCCTCACGATCCAGCAGGACAGCTTTCACTACAGCATTCCTCAATTCTTCCGTAAACAAATGAAATTGAAAATTATACTTTTGTCCTTCGGTTACAGCTATTCCCCAGTAACCGGCATTCATAACCAATACATCAGATACGGATGCACCGAGATTTACAAATAAGGAATGAGGAGTAGCACTGTTCAATGGTTTCTCCTCCGTTATTTTATAAGAAGGAACGGTTGTACCGGAAATACACTTAACTTCCCAGCCTTCCATAAAAAGAGAATCGCTCCATGCAATACTAAAATGATTGATGGAATCATTGGAATAGCAATGTAAAGGTTTGGCTATCGCTTTTCCATCCTTCAAAACCGTACCGGAGGGCAAAGTACCATCTTCAAAACCACGGTTTCTTATCATTTCCGCATATAAACCTCCATCACCGGAATGAGTAATCTCCTCAAAAAAGATACCATATAAAGAGGAAGGTATCTCGGCCTCTTCTTTTGACAAATCAATCGTTACTACATCAATAGGTTGATTGCAGGACAGTAAAGAGAACAAACCTCCAAACTGTACCATTGTTTTCACCCATGTTTTCATACTTTATTTCCTTTTATTTCTAAGATAATGATCCAATGACTTCATAAAGACACCACCAACTACCGAACGTGCCCGAAAATTAATATAATCAGCATTCAATGTTTCATACCAATCGCCTAAAGGAACTCTTGAGGAAGTTTCATTCACATATTTCCAAATAGGTCGTATCAGCTCCTGAAAGTCACTCTCCGAATCGGCCATGGTAGCGCTCCATACTGTATCATCTATTTTGCCCCATGTGAAGCGATTATCCAAAGGTAATCCATATTTATTCTGGTTTTTCAGATAGAAAGCAACTTCCTTTTTCATTATTTCAGTAGGCAACACATTCATTCCCAAAGTTTTGTCCCACACAAAATTATACTTCTGACTCCAAGTATCCGGCCGATCAAAAGCCAAGCGATAATGGTCTCCATCATTAGCCTTACGTTCCCATTCAATAGCCATTTTTTTAGCCATCTCAGTATATTTCTTAGCTTCCTCCGGTTTATTTAACATTTTAGCCAGACGTCCATAACCAGCAATAGCCATTATAGCTTTAGCGGATAGATTTGCATTATGTGCCAAATGTCCTGCAAAATCTTCAGTACATAACTGATTTTCAGGGTCCAGTCCCTCCTCTGCCAGATAATTACTCCAAATAGTCAATGTTTCCCAATGTTTGGCTGCATAGTCCGCATTTCCATCAGCAATAGCAATCGCCGTTGTCATAATCAACATATTTCCTGTTTCTTCCACAGGCATGTCTTCCTGATAAGTTTGCCCATTTGCCAATGGATATGTACCAACATCGTGTGCTGCAAAGTTTTTTTTCCAACGTCCGGACTCACTATAATCAAATATAAAATTCAGCATGGCTTTCATTATTTCCGTATTATACTGGATAAAAACAGGACAAGAAGGATACGTCACATCCACTGTACCAATAGATCCATTACTATTATTCTCTTTTGAAAAAAAGAACAATTCATCTTCAGGACCTAAGACCAATTTATGAGCCGCTACCGCCTGACGATAAGAAGCAGCACAAAGTTCGGCATACTGTTGTCCACCAGCTTCAACCGCATCTTTCATCACCTTATAATCCCACTCGTCACATCTCTGCATGGTTTTGGTATAGTTTTTTCGGGCATCGGCCAATGCAGCTTCCATCGTCGGATATTTTTTCTTCCAATACGCCTTCAAGTTTTGCCCGAAGTATTGGACAGAGGCAATGTCGTCATAGCCAATCATCAGATAGCCTTCTGCTTTTTGTTCTTTCACATTACCCATATTTTCACTATACGCCAAGAGGGTTTCGTCCTTATCTAACCGTGCGGATGTCCGGGTTGTTTTTGTAACTGGCAGTATTCCTTTTTCGGCAAAACTCTTCTGAATAGATACTGGAGCCCCCATAGACATATCAGAGGCTTCCGTCTGTTTACCTGCCAGATAAAAATACCCCCAATCAATACAAATGATATCACCGCTTTTACCTAAAACATTCTGTTCTAAAGTTCCTGTTTTTAGTACATGAATGCCAGAAGATTGATAGCTTTCTACACTAACCTCTTGTTCCGGGCTGTTAACTGCCCATTTGGGAGTTGCAGAGAAATAGATCTGTACATCATGTGCACGCTTGTCCAACGACCGAACTTCATAACTAATATAATTAACCGGACTACTCAATAAATCCAGATCGGTAAGAACCAATGGACTCGTAAACTTCAAATCCAATTGCACTGGACCGCAATAAAAAGAATAATAAGTTTGAGTAGGTAATACATTCACCTTTATTTGTTCGGCCTCCGTACCAAAAAAGGACTCTACCTCATCCTCGGTAAAAAGGCCAAAATCAACATAAGCTCCTCCCATCGTATTATGGCAATGAGCTGTAATAAGATTATCTTCTGATGTCAGAGATTTCACTTGTTCCGCATCCAAAGGTTGCACAACATAGTTTCTCCACTTATATCCTGTGTTCACCAGCATCTGCCCATTCAGATACAATTCAAAAATATCGTCATGTGAATAAATCAGATATAACTTTTTCTTGATAACATTTTTATGATCGATTGAGAATTTCCGGCGTATCCAAATATCCCCCTGGCTCCATCCGGTTTTAACGTGAGACATATCAGCACTTCCAAATGCCCCCACACCTGCCTGCCATCCCACATCATTATACTCTTTTTTATACCAATCGGCCAAAGGCAATGTTTAGCCTGCCATTCTTCGTTCCGAGCATCTTTTAGTATTGCTTTTAATACTTGCTTATCCTTCCCCATAAAACGATAGCATTTACCATCTACTCTCAAAACACCTACTAAAGGATGTTCTGTTCCCGTCCAATGCCTGACGTCATCTTCATACAGTTTATCAGTATGCGACCACGCAGAAATATAAGGGTCAATTGTAATCAATGGATAAGCAGGAGCCCTGAAATGAGAAGCCGGCACTTCTTTATTATTCCCAGCTTCTACATAAAAAGACAAAAAACTTAATAGTAAAAGTAAAATATTTTTCTTCATAATTATACTCAAATTCCTGACGTATTCAATTTTCTAACATATAAGTTATCTTCTGTCAAAACATATAACTCATTCATATCTTTACCACCCAAACATAAAGAATGTATTTGTTCACCGGGTATTGGTAATATAGCTCTTACCAACCCCTCTCTGTCACAAACCTGAACTCCCAGCAGAGTCGCTACATAAAGATACCCCCTGCTGTCAAATACCATATTTCCGTTTTCAGAAGCAAAAGAATCATTGGTACTATGCAATCTGTAATAAGGCTGTTTATCAGAGAATAAATCGTTTTCCGAGGGAACATAAGAATATATCCATTGGGAATTTACTCTCCTCTGTACTAAACGTGAATGATCAGGATATATAGCCAAAAACTTCCCTCCTACCTCATCTTCATCTATTTTTTCTTTTGATTTTCTGTTCAAATTTACTTTCCATAATATATTTCCATTATCTTTCTGCTGAACTGTATATACTACTGATTCATCCACCGGTAAAATACTTTCGGTCCCTTGCATCCCCTTCAGCAATATGTCACGTTTATCATTCATGAGTCTACCCGACGAATCCAATAATAACAAGTTATTATACAATACACCTACCAAAGAGCAATCAGAGAATCGACCTAAATTCTGTATACCATCCTGATTCAGTTTATGGATATTCTGATCAATTGTTTGAAATATAATATCTCCGGAATTATTGGCAAACAGGCTACTGGATATTACTCCTGGTAACTCTATCTCCTGCCACTGTGATTGACTGTCTATAATTTCAGAAAGCATATCATTCCTCGAAACACCACACTCCACCTCTTTCGGCCATCCTTTCCAAAGCCAACGCATTACATCCGGAAAAATATTCTCAGCATGTACTCCGTCATGTCCACCATGCCCCCAAGAGTGAGCTACCTCATACCCGGAAAAGGCCAAAGCTGATTCCATCAGCAAATTACCATCAAACCAATGCCCTAAAAGAGGATTCCATGCATCTTCTGTTCCGTCTTCCAAAAAGATACGAAGAGGTTTAGGTTCCGTTTTCCGTATCAACGCTGGATATTCATTACCACCTCTCATAGCTACAAAAGAGCCAAAAGCACTAAACACACGACGAAATGCATCAGGACGTTCCCAAGCAGCAGTAAAAGCGCAAATACCTCCACTGCTTGCCCCTGCAATGGCACGGTCATTAGGATTCTTTGAAAAGTTTAATAAACGTCCGTCTGTAGTCTTTTTAGCTTCGGCATCAGGCAACAACTCCTCTAACAGGAAACGAACAAAACGGTCGTTAGTAGTATCAAATTCATAGCTTCT
>ERZ773193.3437-NODE-3437-length-14506-cov-3.980347_pt1 | contig 14506 bp, 10 predicted proteins | sample MGYA00511110_ERZ773193 | MGnify/ENA primary metagenome ERZ773193 (study PRJEB29015, sample SAMEA2737784) | human gut metagenome | biome: human gut; feature: human-associated habitat; material: faeces | place: China | collected 2012 ...
AGAATTCTGAGCCAAAAACAATTTACCGGTCCGGATCACTTCATCCCAATTTTCTTGAAATAATGCAATACGAGAAGCTAGCAACAGAATCGCCGGTTCGGAAAGCCGATGTATATTTCCGTCAAACGTGGCTATATTGATATATTTTTCCGCTTTCTCAATATCTTCGTTAATCAAATCATATACCTCCCGAATAGAAGAACGTCCCCTGGGAGATATATTAATTTGCGGTTCCATCCGAATTATCACTCCCGGTTTGTCTAGATTCTCTTTCGACCAAGGTAAAGCATATGAATTCACCAGACACCAGTAATTATAGGCACGTAAAGCATAAGCTTGGGCTGCAAGAAAATTATAATTTCCCGAATCTGCCTCCACGTACTCCATTTCCGGTAGCGCATCGATAACCAAATTACAAGCCAAAATATTCCCGTAACGACGCTCCCAAAAATTATCCGCATAACTTTTTATCTCTCTTTCCCACTTGTAAGGTTCCTCGCCCTCTCCCACGTTAAAAGCATCCGAAGAATTTTTATCCCGGGTATCATTAGCCTCGTCCTCAGGATCCAATTCCAATTGCCCCATTTCCACGTCATCCGTCATCAAATACAACCAAGCCACTTCGTCATTAAAATTTCTGGGAAAGCCTTCTCTATACAACATTGGTAAAAACTCCTCCACTTTTCCCGGGATCAACAAATCCCCCGAATCCTCTTTTAAATAATCATCACAACCGGTGAATAAAAGTATTCCTAAAAGCCAATAGGTATATATCTTTACAAATCTTTTCATAATCACTTCCTATTAAAATGAAACATTAATACCCAAACTATAAGAAGGTAATATCGGAATATTCGCTTCCGGAGTCTCCGGATCAAGCCCCTTCCAATCCTTATGCGCCCACACGAACAAGTTCGAAGCCTGGAAACGAATCATCATGGAAGAAATTCCAACTCCCTTCAATAATTTCTCAGGCATAATATAACTTAGCCCAACAGAACGCAAACGCAAAAAATCAGCTTTCGCTACGCGGAGATCAGACAAATCATAGAAATAGGTACACTCTTCAACGGCCCCCCGATCCTCGGCTGAGACATTACGATCAAAATCCGAAGTCACTCTATCATTATACAAAACAGGTATATCCGTATGTTTTTCATCCCCAGGCTTTCTCCACCTTTTCTTCCAATTCGTAGATACATTGGCAACCGGATTTAACGCGGAATTTTTATCGGCATACACACTCGGTAAACGCTTTACACCCCCCAAATTATACGTGAAACCCAAGGATAGCGATAAGCACCTGTCAAACGTCAATTGAGTATCAAATCCTCCGGAAAGATCCGGGTAAATAGATCCGCTTTTCACCAGTTCCATACGTTTCGGATCTGCCGTATGCCATAATTTACCATCTTTCCCATAAAATAACGGATATCCGTTTTCACTAGACAATCCCCCATAACGGAAAGAGTACATTGAACCTAACTTCTCGCCCTTAACCGCTAAATTACCATCCAACATTTTATTAATGACTTCCAAATCGCTATAAATGTCATCGTTTGCCAAAGTCACCTCACTTGTGTTTCTCCCAAAGTTTACATTAAATCTCCAATTCAACTTCTTTCCTTGGATGATCTCCACGCTCAAATTACCTTCAAATCCTTGATTATCCATCTCCCCGGCATTCATGTACAAACGTGATTTTCCGTTAGATGTTGCAACTGTTTTTTCTATGATTAAATCTTCGGTATGTTTTTTATACACATCCAAACTACCTGAAAGTCTTCCATTCCAAAAAGAAAAATCTGCAGCCACATTCCAAGAAGTTGTTTTTTCCCATCGTAAATCAGGATTGGGTAAACGGTAGATCGTAGATTGCTCCAAATTACTTATTGTATTTCTATTTCCTACTTCCAAAATCAAGTTAGGAGTAGCATCATCATGAATATTTCCTTGGATACCGTAACTACCTCTTACTGAAACATAATGTCCGTTATCGGCAAATCGAGACATAAAACCTTCATTTGTCAATAGCCATTTACCCGCAATAGACCATGTGGGCAACCACCGATATTTCGGGTTACTTCCGAACTTATTCGCCCCATCTGAACGAATATTGAAATTCATCACGTAACGATTATTGTAAGTATAGGTTGCTGAACCAAAGAATGAAGCGACTCTTGAAATCGTATTCGTATTCGTCGGAAGCATCCTGTCTATATAGTTGTTTACAAAATTATCCGTATGTACTGGCATAAATCGCTCTCCATAAGTAGGGGTCCAACCATACCCCGTTGAACGTACACCCTCGTACTTCGTACCCCGCAACTCAGACCCAACAATTATATTCATATCATGAATATCACCCAAAACTTTAATAAAGCTCAGGCCATTTCTCACCGTATAGCCAGTCTTTACCGTATTTCCTTGGTCTAAAATTCCCCCGTACGGCAAGGCCGATTTCCAATATTCATCATCATTTTCGTCATACTGCTTATAATCATATCCACGTGTAGAAGCCACACTAGCGGACTCCTCTGTTTTCCAATCCCGTTGATTCGTTGAAGAATTATGATACGAGAAAGTTCCTTGGTAAGACAAGCCATCATATAACTTTATATTCAAATTTAACAAAGCGTTAAAATCATTGGATTTACTCTCTTTACCTGTTTCTGCCAATTCGTTCAACACGTTATACAAATATTTCGAATCTTTCTTGTAAAAATGATATTTTCCATTTTCCTCGTATGGTTGTACTGTCCGGGAAGTATTATATGCATAACTAAACGGATTTACCACTGAATAACCTTCATTTTTCGTCGTGCTGAAGTCAATTTTCGCCATAAAATTTATATACTTACCCACAGATGCATCCACACGCGCCAAAGTAGTGAAACGCTCGCTAACAGAACCTTTTGCACCACCTTGATTGTTATTGTAACCTGCGGAAAAGTAATATTTTGTAGTCTCCGAACCTCCGTTAATACTCAAATTATGCGAATGAGTTACCGCATTGCGAAATAACACGTCAAACCAATCCGTGTTACGCTTCGCCATCTCTTGGGATCGAAGTGCAAATTCCTCTTGCGACATCCGACGATTAACCAACTCGTTCAACAACCCCTCGTAAGAATCATCCGGATCCAACGATATATTTGAATTATATGACAATCCTTGCTCGAAAATATCCTTGGACAACTGCATACGTTCTGCTGAATTCATACGATCAAAATTCCGATAAGAAGGACGTTCGTTTAAAACCACCTCTCCATGGTATGAAACTGTCGGTTTCCCCGCACGTCCTTTTTTCGTCGTCAACACGATCACTCCGTTCGCAGCTTTTACCCCATAAATCGCCGTGGCCGAAGCATCTTTCAAAACCGTGATAGACTCTATATCCTGCGGGCTAATCCCCGAAATAGCATTACCTACTAAATATTCGGCATCTTCACTATTCAACTCCGAGGCCGTAATCGGAACGTCTTGTTCCAGAATCACTCCATCAACCACCCACACGGGAGCCTTGTTCCCGTTAATCGTTGAAGTACCCCGGATACGAATTTTAGGCGTAGCGCTTGGCTCCCCGGAAGTATTCATAACCATCAAGCCAGGAACTTGTCCCTGCAACATTTGATCGATAGAAGCAGCCCCTGCCATGTAAATATCATCAGTTTTCACTACCGAAACCGCACTGGCCGACTCTCTTCGGTTTAACGTCTGATACCCAGTCACAACGACCTCATCCACATCCACCGCAGAATACTTCATTACTACATGTAAAGAATCCTGTCCCTGCCAGGTAATTACTTTTTGCTCCATCCCCACAAAAGAAAAAAGTAATTTTTGCCCGACCTTATTTTCAATCATCATCTGGAATAATCCATTCACATCCGATGCGACCCCGCGAGTGGTTCCTTCCACGACAACGGAAACCCCAGGAAGAGGCATTCCATCCGTATCAACCACTTTCCCTTTAATCAATTTCAATTTAACATCATCTTTCTTTTGTGGTGTCGGTTTGACAATTACCACGCCTTCTGCATACTCGTAACTAAAAGGTAGTCCTTCGAAAATACGATCCAACGCTTTCTCGAAAGGTTCATTCGTCAGAACCATATTAAGTTTCACGTTCAAATTTGCGATCTCTTCCTCGTTAAACACGAAATAAACTCCCGTTTGGTTCTTCAACTCTTTAATCGTCTCTCGGAGACTTGCATTCTCTAATTTCAACGTCACGGATTGTGACGACACGCTGGCTATTGCCGTGAAAGAGAAAAACATGGTCAAAAGCAAAGTCAGTCTCATTGCTAAATAAATTTTTCCCCTCGCATTTTCAAGAGAGGATTGTTTAGAATTTCGTCTTTTTTTCATACATTTGGATACTTTGATTAATAAACGTAGCCTTTTGTCGAAGGCTGCCATTAAATTTTCAACATGGAACGGGGAATGCTGGGAACATTTCCCGTTTTTATGTTTCCTCTATTTCATCACTGAAGTTATTGTAACATTCCTTCCATTGATAATAAATTTTACGTTAGTTGTTTTTTCAATCATGTCCAGCACGCCATTTAAATCTTCATATTTCCGCACCACTCCGGTAAAACGACGCTTTTTATATTCCGATGCAGAGAAAGTGAATTGCACATCATACCATCGAGCCAATTGTACCACAATATCATCCAATTCCATATTTTCGTATTCAAATACTCCCCTCACCCACGAGGTGTACAAAGAAAGTTCCACGGCTCGCTGGCTGATAGCTCCAGAACGTTGATCGACCACAGCCTGATATCCCGGTTTTAATACTACCTGATTATCCCCGGATGTTACTTGCACGGCCCCTTGCACCAAAGTAGTCATAATTCCTTCATTTTCGGGATAAGCCGAAATACAGAACTTCGTTCCCAACACTCGCACACTCATATCATTTACCCGTACAATAAAAGGTTTATTTTCATCGTGTTGCACGTCAAAATACACTTCTCCCTCAGCGAGAACCTCCCGCGTATCTCCTGTAAAGCGAGTAGGAAACGTCAGTCGTGAAGATGAATTCAACCATACCATCGTACCGTCTGCCAACGTAAAATGATATTCGCCTCCAACCGGGGCAGAAATCGTGTGAAATACCGGCTTCTCTTCTATCCCTTCGTTTACCTCCACGTTATCATATCGCAATTCATTTTTTTTATCTTTCAAAACAGTAGCCCCGTACTGCCCGATTACCTCTTGCAAATTATCTTGTGTCAAATCGACTTGTATCCCATCTGCCACAATCAGAGTCGCTTTCGTTCCTCCGGCATGTACCTTCGCCAACACGGGAGACATCTCTTCTGATTTCGGAGTATAAAAGAATACAAATGATAACGCGAACAAGATCACAACAGAAGCCACGGCAGTAATTTGAATCCACAACTGCCTTCTCTTACGAGCCTTGATCTTTTCCCGTATATGTTTCAATGAATTCGAGGCATCCTTACCCGAACGAACAACCATTTGATACTCCCGCACCATCTTCACACCCTCCATAAAAAGTCGTTTGTTTTCCTCCGCCTCGTCTATCCACGCACGCAACTTCCATTCCTCACTCTCATCTAAAAGTCCGGAGCAATAATCACCAATCCACTGCCAAATTTTATCGTTCATCTCAATCTCTTTTCTATTATATACCGGGAGATTGAAAAAGAGATGACAACTTTTTCCGGAAAAATTGCAGAAAAAAAAATAATTACAACAAAATGAATGAGTAAAAACTTATCGCAAAATAATAAAAAACAACACCAAAGCGTTTCCTCCCAGCTCTTCCTTCAGCTGTTTCAATGCCCTATAATACATCGTCTTCACGGTATTCACGGTTATTCCGAAACGATCACCTACTTGCTGATAAGTCATATTATCCAGCACCACGGCTTTAAATATTTCTTTTGTCTTTTCCGGCAAAGCCTCCACCCGGGCATATACTTTATCACGTAATCGAGCGAATTCATTCTCATCGTATTCCCCCAGCTCTTCTAAAAACTGATCGACATATTTTTCCACATCGTCAAACTTGATCTTTCCCCGACGTGTAGCAAACTTAGAGGCAGCCTTGGCTACTGCCCCGAAAAGATAAGAACGAATGGAACCGGAAAAAACAGTTCGCTTTTTGTTCATCCAGAAAGAAACAAACACCTCTTGCACAATATCCTCCACATCATCTCCATCTGAAACAAACCGAAAAGCATACACGCACAATGACCGATAATAATTATCAAAAAGCATATTCAGACAGACCTCATTTCCTGCCTCCAGTTCGTGTACAATTTCCGATTCGCTATATACCATATTAAAATCTAAACAGATAATTATGATTTATGCAAAGATAGACATTCTCGCCAAGAATCAAAATTATCGACATATTACTAACCCACAAAAAAGTAGGTCGTTTCAAAAGAAAAAACGACCTACTTCATATGATTTTAAGAATCCTTATTTATTTTCGAAAACGATCTTATCATCCTTCACATCTACCATGATACGGCTATCTTTGGAGACTTCCTCTGCAAGAATCTGTTTTGACAAATCATTTAACAAGGTACGTTGAATAACCCGTTTTACGGGACGAGCACCGAACTGCGGATCATACCCGGCATCTGCCAACCATCGAACAGCTTCTTCGGTAATCTCGATGGCAATTCCGTTATTCTCCAACATTTTCTTCACGCCATTGAACTGCAAACGTACAATATCCACGATTTCCGATTTCTTCAACGGGGCGAACATGATGATTTCGTCGATACGGTTCAAGAACTCCGGGCGAATCGTCTGTTTCAACATTTCGTATACCTCGTGATTCGTCTTGTCAAGTACCTCATCCCGGTTATTCTCGTCGATGCCCTTCAGACGTTCCTGAATGATATGTGCACCGATATTCGAAGTCATGATGATAATCGTATTTTTGAAATCGACTACCCGACCTTTATTATCAGTTAAACGCCCGTCATCCAACACTTGCAATAAGATATTGAACACGTCAGGATGAGCTTTCTCGATCTCGTCCAGCAAAACCACGGAATAAGGTTTCCGACGAACAGCCTCTGTCAACTGACCACCTTCATCATATCCCACGTACCCCGGAGGCGCCCCGATCAACCGAGAAACAGAATGACGCTCCTGATACTCGGACATATCAATACGGGTCATCAAGGATTCATCGTCAAACAGGAACTCTGCCAATGCCTTCGCCAACTCGGTTTTACCAACACCCGTGGTTCCGAGGAAGATAAACGACCCAATGGGACGTTTCGCATCCTGTAATCCCGCACGGTTACGACGGACAGCATCTGCCAGCGCTGTAATGGCCATTTCCTGACCAACTACCCGTTTGTGCAACTCGTCTTCCAAGTGCAATAACTTCTGACGCTCGCTCTGCATCATCCGGCTCACCGGAATTCCCGTCCACTTGGATACAACAGCCGCGATATCATCCTCCGTTACCTCTTCCCGAATCAATGAACTTCCATGTTTCATGTCCGCCAACTTGGCCTTTACTTCTTCAATTCGGCGTTCAGACTCTTTAATCTTACCGTAACGAATCTCGGCCACCTTCCCGTAATCGCCTTCCCGCTCGGCCCGGTCTGCCTCGAAACGGAACTGTTCGATCGCATCCTTATTCTTCTGGATCTCATCAATTAAAGAACGTTCCGACTCCCATTGGGCTCGCAACTTCGTGCGCTCCTGGTTCAAATCGGCCAAATCTTTCTGGATCTCGTCCAGCTTCTTACTTTTCCCTTCCCGCTTGATCGCCTCTTTCTCGATTTCCAACTGTTTGATCTTACGGTCCAGTTCATCAATCTCCTCCGGCACGGAATTCATCTCCAAACGCAGACGGGCAGCCGCCTCATCTACCAAGTCGATAGCTTTATCCGGCAAGAAACGATCGGAAATATACCTGTGAGACAACTCCACGGATGCGATGATGGCATCATCCGTGATACGCACTTTATGGTGATTCTCGTAACGCTCCTTCAATCCCCGCATAATACTAATCGCACTCATCACGTCCGGTTCGTCAATCATCACTTTCTGGAAACGCCGCTCCAAAGCTTTATCCTGTTCAAAATATTTCTGGTACTCGTTCAACGTGGTTGCACCGATAGCTCTCAAATCACCACGAGCCAAAGCGGGTTTCAATATATTCGCTGCATCCATTGCCCCGTCTGACTTTCCAGCCCCCACCAAGGTATGAATCTCATCGATAAACAGTATAATTTCACCTTCCGAAGCCAATACCTCGTTAACAACCGATTTCAAACGTTCCTCGAATTCTCCTTTATATTTTGCCCCCGCAATCAAGGCTCCCATATCCAGCGAGTAAATACTTTTGGATGCCAGATTTGAAGGTACATCCCCGTTCACGATACGTTGCGCCAATCCCTCGGCAATCGCCGTTTTACCAACACCCGGCTCACCGATTAAGATCGGGTTATTTTTCGTTCTCCGGGACAATATCTGTAATACCCGACGGATTTCATCATCCCGCCCGATCACGGGGTCAAGTTTACCGTTCCGGGCCCTTTCGTTCAAATTGATCGCATACCTTCCCAAAGCATCGTAATTATCTTCTGCCGACTGGGAATTCACTTTCGATCCTTTCCGCAACTCGTCAATAGCTGCACGGGTTTCCTTTTCCGTCATACCCGCATCCTTCAACATCCCGGAAACCGGATCTTTCACGGATAATAACCCTAATATAATATGTTCCAAAGAAACATACTGGTCACCCATCTCTCCCGCCAACTTCGTGGCTTTCTCCAACACTTTATTGGCCTCATCGGACAAATAGGGAGAACCTCCCGACACTTTCGGATATCCATCCACGATTCGATCCAAAGCGGCTAAGACATTCCGGCTATTTACACCCAACTTGTTAAAAATAAAGTTCGTGATGTTTTCGCCTTTCTCGATCACGCCTCTTAACAGGTGACCTGTTTCGATGGCTTGCTGACCTTTTTCTTGCGCAAGTTGCACGGCTGCCTGCACGGCCTCTTGCGACTTAATTGTATAATTGTTCATGTTCATAGTCTCATTTTCTCCTTTCTGCCTTCAATTTCACAAAGTATATACCGAAACTCTTATCCAAAAGTTTCATCTGGACAGAATGAAAAAACATTTCAACCTATAACATTAACAATCAATAAAAAACGAACTATTGATTTTCGTTTTCTAAAACAAGAGATATTATAAGTGTGTCATTTTGTCTTTATGTTTTATAAATTACATGACAAAATGACTCAATCATTTACATTCTTTCCATCCCCGGAATTTGTCACGAAACGGGGGGTAAGCGATCCCTTTCTCCGTGATAATAGCCGTGATTAACTCGGCAGAAGTCACGTCAAAGGCTGGATTATACACGTGAATCCCCTCGGGAGCCATCCTTCGGGTATACCATTTCTCAGTCACCTCTGCTGGATCACGTTCCTCAATTTTAATCTCTTTGCCCGTGGGACAATCCATATCAATGGTAGACGTCGGCCCCAACACGTAAAACGGAATTCCATAATATTTAGCCAACACGGCCACCCCCGAAGTACCGATTTTATTTGCCGTGTCTCCATTGGCTGCCACCCGGTCACACCCAACCAGCACGGCCTGTACCCATCCCTGTTTCATCACCGAAGAGGTCATATTATCACATATCAAAGTCACATCCACTCCTGCTTTTTGCAATTCGAAGGCCGTCAACCTCGCTCCTTGCAATAACGGGCGGGTTTCATCGGCAAAAACCGAAAAACCGAATCCTTGTTCCTGTCCCAAATAAATCGGAGCCAAAGCCGTACCGTACTCCGAAACCGCCAGATGCCCCGCATTACAATGCGTGAGCAAGCCCATTCCCGGTTTCAGCAGCGACAATCCATATTCTCCAATTTTCCGGCACGCCGCCGCATCTTCTCTCCGAATCGCCTCGGCCTCTTCCCGCAAGACTCGTTTCAAAACTTCCACCCCAGCACCTTGACACTTCAACAACGCAACTTCCATTCGCTCCAATGCCGTAAACAAATTTACCGCCGTAGGCCGGGAAGATGCCAGATAATTCTTCAACCTTGCAAACTCCCGGTAGAAATCATCAACCTCATTCACCTTTTGCATACACACGGAAATCCCGTAAGCAGCAGCCACCCCAATGGCAGGCGCACCCCTTACCTTTAACAAATAAATAGCCTCCCAAATTTCCTCCGGAGTTTTCAACGCCAAATAAACTTCCCGTCCCGGAAGTTGCGTCTGGTCAATAATCACCACTGCACCCTGCTCATAATCTGCACGTGCGGTCACTATATCAAATATATTACTCATAACTCATATTGCCGGTTCAAGATTTTCATTCCCTGCAATATTACACATTTTCCCCGGAATCTCATCTATTTAAATCTACCTCTTTGCCATTTTCAACACCTTCCAGGTACAAAACAGAATCAACACGCAACACACGAACATAATAGCACTCGTCGAGTAAAGAATATTTCCCATACCCGTTAAAGGAGAAACAATCCCTCCTCCCAAAAAGGTCAAAAAACCGAGGATTGCAGAGGCCGTTCCCGAATTCTGTCTTTCCAGATTCAAAGCCAGCGTCGTGGAAGTCGGCAGTATAATACCCAAGAAAAAGAGAAACAGGAAAAAGACAATCTCAATAATGATAACGGATAATTCCATACAGAGAGACGCCCCGGTGCAACAACACAGAAACATAAATCCCCATACACCCACTCGCAAAGCATGTTCATTCGACCGGAAACGAACCACACTCAGACTACCCAGCATAATTGCCACGGCATTGCAGGCAAAACAAACGCTATACATAACAGGAGAAAGATGGTAATGTTCCTGAAAAACGAACGGAGAAGATGCGATATATGAAAACATCACGCCCATTCCCAAGACTTGAATCAACACGAAATACATGAATTTCCGATGCTGCAACACCTCTTTATAATAAACAAAACGCTCCTTCAACTCCCCTTGTAACCGGTTCTCTTTAGACAAAGAATCATGAAACCTTAACAAAACCAGCAACAACAATATCCCGATTAACACCAGTACCCCGAATATTCCTCGCCAATTCGTCACCAATAACAACAGCCCTCCCAACACAGGCGCACAAATCGGAGCTAATCCCTGCACGCAAGCCAGCATGGAAAAGAATTTCGCCAAATCCTTTCCCCCGTACAAATCAGTTGCTATCGACTTGGAAATCACGATCCCCCCGCACCCGAAAATCCTTGGATAAAACGAGCCAGAATAAAAATCTCTACACTAGGCGAAAAGACACAACCAATCGATGACAAAACAAAAAAGAACATCGAGATCACTAACGGTCGCTTTCTTCCAAATTTATCACTCACCGGACCCAAAAATATCTGTCCCACGGCCAACCCGATCATGCTAAACGTCAAGCTTAACTGTACCCGCGAGGCTGTCGTATCAAAACAAGTCACCAAATTGGGAAATGCCGGCAAGTAAAAGTCCGTCACGAAGGGTCCTAGGGCCGAAACCATTCCGACAACAATAAGTATGTAAATTTTCGAATTTTTCTGTTCCATAATCTCTAGTTTTTATCATTTTTACATCGCAAATATCCCCAACATTCCACAAACATTTTCGTCCTAATCATCCACAGATTTGCTCTATAATGCTTTTTTGTACAAATATCTTATCTTTGCTTCCGGAACATGAAACCAGAGTACATGCAAAAAGGAAAGGATACACCAAACAGCACGACAATCCCCTCTCTTGGAAATTTCTTTATTTCCATGTTAAGCAAAGAATCCTTCATCCAATTATTTCCTCTCCACAAGCCACAACGTAACGACATCAACGGCCTGATCGTCATCATGATTACGGCCGGAGAAGGTCATTTGAAAATCAATAATAAAGACTACCCCATTCACCCCGGCACGTTAATCTCTCTTTTACCTTTCCACCTGATCGAGAATCATTACCTGTCAGACAATTTCGCATGTAAATACCTGTCTTACAGCTTTGATTTCATGGTTGACTTCCCGTTTGTTCTCAAATCGGGGACCTCAGAAAAAATAGGTAACAAACCCTACCTATCCTTAACAAACGCAGAATTCAACCACCTGGACGAATTCTTCGTTTTTATTTCCCACCAGGCAGCCAGACTCGATCATCCCTCCCGGGAAGAGATCACCAAAGCCTTACTTTTCTCCTTTATCGCAGAACTCAGTTTCATTTACTCTCGCCAAGCCGTACTCGTGGGAACCAATCGCCAAAAGCAAATTGTAGACGATTTCTTCCGGCTATTACACCAGCACCACAAACAAGAACGTTCCCCATCGTTCTATGCCGACAAACTTTGCATGACATCGAAATACCTATCGAGCATACTGAAACAAACCACCGATTGCTCCCTCTACCAGTGGATAACGAATTTCAGCCTGCAAGAAGCCAAAGTATTATTGAGATCATCGGATATGAGTATCATCCAGATTTCCGAGGAACTTAACTACCCGAACTCTTCCTTTTTCGCCCGCTTTTTCAAAAAACACACGGGCATGACTCCCCTACAATTCAGAAACAACAAGCAAGTTCATGAAACTTCCGAAGAATGAAACAAAAAGCCGTTTTTCCCGTTATCTTAAAATAAAAACAATGCTCTTATGAAACAGAAATTATCAATAACCCTATGGGTGGTATTGACCCTTATCACCTTCTTCCCCAGAGAACTCAAAGCCTGCACTGGAATCACGTTGAGAGCCAAGGATGGTTCCCGCATCGTGGCCCGTACCATAGAATGGGGAGGTAGCAATCTCAATAGCCAATATGTTGTCGTACCAAGAGGATATAAACAACAATCCTACATTCCCAGCGGCACAACAGAAGGGATGATTTTCACGGCTCACTACGGGTATATCGGATTAGCCGTGGAGCAAGAACAATTCGTGGCAGAAGGACTGAACGAAGCGGGACTTTCCGCCGGGCTATTTTACTTCCCACAATACGGAAAATATGAAACTTATAATTCCAAAGAAAAAGCATCCAGTATTGCCGACCTACAACTCGTTTCATGGATATTGGGCAGTTGTAGGACAATAGACGAAGTAAAAGAATCCATCAAAAAAGTTCATGTCATCGGTATCGATCCGAGGGCATCTACCGCCCACTGGCGCTTTGCCGACACCACCGGACGCCAGATCGTTCTCGAAATCATCAATGAAAAACCGATCTTTTATGAAAACAAACTAGGTGTACTGACCAACTCCCCAAGTTTTGACTGGCAGATGACAAACCTGAATAACTATGTCAATTTGATTCCCGGTATGGCCCCCTCCCAACAACTGAACGGAGTGACTCTTACATCTTTCGGAAACGGAAGTGGTTTTCTTGGTATACCAGGCGACATCACCCCTCCTTCCCGATTTATCCGTGCCGCTTTCTATCAAGCGACCGCACCACGGCAAGAAACAGGACAACAAACCGCTATCCAATGTTTCCAAATACTGAATAATTTTGACATACCCATCGGAATAGAGTTCGCTCCCGATCAAACTCCCGTTGATATTCCAAGTGCCACGCAATGGACCTCGGCAACCGATATGACGAACCGCATTATTTACTATCGTACCATGTACGATAGCGCCATCCGTAGTATCGATCTCCGTAAGATCAACTTTGCCCGGGTAAAATATCAAACAGAGCCTCTCGACAAAGTAAACCAGCAACCGATAATCCCGATCCGAATCGGATAATAAACATAGAGGGGCCACTCAAACAGCCCCTCTAACACACTTTCACTTTATCTTTAATCATCAATATCCACTACCTGAAACTTATTATTAAATTTAATCTCCAAGCGATTTGACAATTTGATCTCATATCCTTCCGAATCATGCTCTATCTCTAAAATTTTTACCTCCGGATAATTGGCCTTCACATATTTAAGTATTGCCTCCGGAATAATGGCAGCAGGAACTTCAACCGTCTTGCATTTCACCTCTGTCCAATCTCCCGATTTATCGAATTCTAACTTTTCCCCGCTTGCAAACACCACATCATAACTCTTGTAAAACAAGCCCGTCTCCTGTGTTATCAATGCCACTTTCTGATCTTTAAAATAAGTCGTAATAAACGTTTGCGCCTTCACCGGTAACTGATTCATCTCAATCGGCTTGTCATTATCAGCCTTTACCATCGTCATCGAGAATAAACATACGAGTAAAAAAACAATCTTTTTCATATTCTTCTATTTTTAATGGGTTACTATTTTATTATTTACATGACAAAAATATCCCCCGAATCTGAAAAGAATCTGGAAAAATAAGGGGAAATAAGGGAATTATACACGAGTTTACAGTACTCACAGGCATATCTGTAACAAACTTCCCCTCACACAGAGGAAAGCCTACTGTAGTTTCCTAAAATTGGTTTACTAGATTTGACATTCAATAAATTGTAAAAAACATTTTCTATTCTCTTTTCTGTTACAAGTTTACTTCAAAAAAATGTAATT
>ERZ773193.3457-NODE-3457-length-14390-cov-25.483014_pt1 | contig 14390 bp, 8 predicted proteins | sample MGYA00511110_ERZ773193 | MGnify/ENA primary metagenome ERZ773193 (study PRJEB29015, sample SAMEA2737784) | human gut metagenome | biome: human gut; feature: human-associated habitat; material: faeces | place: China | collected 2012 ...
ATCAAGTTTATGCTTTATTAACGAGAAGTTTTCTATAGGGTGCTGAGTAGTTACATTTTATAGAGTTTTTGTTATTTATGGCAAAATTACAAATTTTAAAGCAATATTTACCTATAATTTTGTACAATAAACATAGATTATCTTCTTATTCATTGTTTTTCGTTGTTTTTTCGGTCACAATAGAATCCATACCAATTATTATCAGCAATATTCCTTGCTTATTTTATTGATAACAAAAAACCGTGGATGCATGGAGCATCCACGGTTTTTTGTATTTTTATTCAGATATTCATCTTGTTTTCAAGATATTCATCTCATTCAAGATATTCTCTTTCCTACCTTTGCGGCAACAAATGCTATCATCAGCCCCAGGCAGGCTGCGATGCTGATGGCAATGCGGAGACCGGTAGCCTCAGCAAGCCATCCGATAACCGGAGGTCCTACCAGAAAACCGAAGAAACTGATGCTCGAAACGATGGTAATGGCGATGCTCGCCTTGATGGTTCCCAATTTTCCGGCGATACTGTAACAGATAGGAACCGACGAAGAGATGCCGAAACCTACCAGCAGGAAACCCAAGGTGGCAGGAATGAGATAAGGCAAGGCAGCAGCCAGCCACAAACCGCCCAATATCAAACCACCACAAACCTTCAATACTCTGGCTGGGCCGTATTTCGTAACAAACCCATCAGCCATGAATCTACCCAACGTCATCGCACCCATACCAGCCACATAGCCCGCACGGATAAAAGCCTCATCGGGTTTTACTACTGATGAAAAATATACACCACTCCAATCGTAAACAGTTCCTTCACAGAACATGCCGGCAAATCCCATCAATCCCAGGAGAAACAGAATCGGGTCAATGGTCTTGAACGAGAACTTCGGAACATCCTCCTCTTCAGCCTTTGCCGTAGCATCATCTACCAGATATCTGAATCCGATAGCGATAATGAGAAGACTCATCACCAAGACTGCTCCAAAGTGAGCCTCTATCGGAAGCAGAGTGTTGGCAAAGACGGCTCCGATGATACCACCCGAAAATCCACCCAAACTCCACAGACCATGAAAAGAAGACATGATGTTGCGCCCATACATCTTCTCCACCAGACAAGCCTGCGTATTGGTAGCGATGTTCATCAGATTTGCCATCATTCCGAAAGCCACCAGAGAAAGAATCAGCTGGAATACCGTACTACTGCTTCCCATACAGAACAACACGAAAGCATAGAGCACCTCAGCAAGCAGAATCATCTTCCTGCTGCCAAACTTGCTCACCAAAACGCCCGAAAAAGCCATCATCAGAAGCTGACCGATGGGAATGGCGAAAAGCACCGTTCCCAGCTGTCCGTTGCTCAAGTGCAACATCTGTTTTACATCAGGAATACGGCTTGCCCAACTGGCAAACACCACTCCCGGCACAAAATAATAAGCCGCAACAGCCACTCGCTTACGGACCAAATCTCCCAAGTGATTCAAACTTACAGTCATCCCTATTAATATCTTTATTTATATATACCTATTTTATTTGCGGCTGCAAAATTACAAAAAAAAGCAGAAAAAAAACGATATTTGAACAAAAAACATAGCTCGGTATGAGATTTTTGACGTACCTTTGCACTCAGAAAAAGAATTAAAAACAAACTAGCAATGAAGAAACAGACAATGATTACCCTGGCACTCGCCTTGACTTTGGCGATGCCAGCCATGCCCGCCTTCGCCCAGAAGGCGATGAGCAAGAAAGAATTCGCAGAAAAAGAAAAGGCTTTCAAAAACCTTCAGCATCCTTGGAAGGGAAAGAAGGTGGCTTATTTCGGTGATTCCATCACCGATCCAAGAATCAAGGCATCGAAGGTGAAATACTGGGGATTCCTGCAGGATTGGCTCGGCATTACCCCCTACGTTTATGGCGTGAGTGGCAGACAGTGGAACGACATTCCCCGACAGGCTGATCTACTCCAGAAAGAGCATGGCGATGATTTTGATGCCATTCTCATCTTTATGGGAACCAACGATTACAACAACGGTGTGCCTATCGGTGAATGGTACACGGAGACTTTCGACAGCGTAAGAGTAGCCCTTCACAAGCCAAGCGAAATGGTTCAGCGCCGCCACCGCCACTTCTGTATGGACAAGAATACCCTGAAAGGTCGCATCAACATTGCCATGTCGAAGTTGAAGCAGATGTATCCTACCAAGCAAATTGTGGTGATGACTCCTATCCATCGTGCTTACTTTGGAAGCAGCGACAAGAACATCCAGCCCGATGAGATGTACGAGAACGTACGTGGCATCTTCTTCGACGAATATGTGAAGGCAATTAAGGAAGTGGGCAATGTCTGGGCAGTGCCTGTCATCGACCTCAACTCCCTTTCCGGTCTCTTCCCAATCTATGATGCTGGTGCCCAGATGTTCAACAAGCCAGATACCGACCGTCTTCATCCTAATGATGCCGGCCACTCCCGCATGGCGAAGACCATCATGCAGCAGCTCTCTGCATTACCTTGCGATTTCTAAATATATCGTAAATAATTGCGGGAAGCATCGCAAGTACTTGCCCGACTCTACGGGTAAATATGCCCCAAACTACGAGGAAATATAACAGTAACTACGAGGAAATTTGCCCGTAACTATGAGGAAATATAACCGAAGCCTTCGGGCAAAAGTACCCAACGTCTCGGGCACAATTGGGCAATACTTCGGGGCACATTCCTCTAGCTTTGGGGACAGAATCAAGAACGCTTCTGAATGACTTTTCCTGATTTCAGTAGACACTTTTTTACTTTATAAACTAGAAAGGTAGACACTTTCAATTTTATAAAACTGAAATAGTAGACACTCTCAATTTTATAAAACAGAAATAGTAGACACTCAGAATCAAACGCTTCTGAGTGGCAATAAGTGATATAAATAAGACGTGGCAATAGGTGGCAATAAAAATATGCCTTATTGCCACGCCTTTCTTTCTATATATCAACCACTTATATTAAAGTGTGGCAGAAGTGGCATTATTTTAGGAAAACTTTTTCCTATATATACGATGAAACATAGCCATCAATAACACTGAAAACAACGATAATTTTCCGATTTTGTCTTTTGATTGTGCAGGTCAATGAAATGATATTTATGTCATCTCTGTGTTAGTAGTAACTCGAAAATCTCCAAAATAACCATTTTCAATAAATATCAGAAAAACGCATAATAAAAGGGAATAAATCGTTAAAATGGGTGTCTACTTCCTACGAAGTAGACACCTAAAACATAGGAAGTAGACACTTTGACAGGGGAATGCGCCACTTTTTTTGATGAAAAACACTATCTTTGTGCCATGAAAGAAATAATAGAAACTATACCAAGGATAGAATTAGCCCTGATCATTATCGGGGTGTTTGTACTCATATTATGTATTATCTTCGGATATGCCATGATACATGAGTACAGGATGTATCTTGAGAATCATTGGAAGGCTCGCTATAGCTTTCGTGACTTCATCAAGAGAGAACGCTTTTATTTCTTTTTGCTGTTGGCATCCATATTTATCTTCCTGACAAACCTCTTGTATTTCCTGGAGTGAGTTTCGGTTAGAATGGATGAATTAGCTTTATGGTGGATACCTGTCTTGTAATTGGAGACAGATTCTTACCTTTACGATAAAAAACAAATGAATGATATGGTAAATTATTTGACAACAAAAAATCGGTTGCTGGTAGCAATACTAGCATTTATTCTTCCTTTTTCTTTTGCGAAAGCAGAAGTAAAAGAAGTATATTCACCCGCACTTCACGGGAAACGACAAGGGTCTATATGCCACGATGAAAAGGTGGCGTATAGACCCTTGATTATATGGTGACATTCGTAATCTACATCTCCGCTTTCTGTTTTTTTATGAATTGCTCAGATTCTTAATGATTTCCAAAGACAGCTGGGTAGCTTTGGCAACCTGTTCGGCAGAAAGTCCCATTGCCAGCAACCGTTGTGCTGTTTCTGTGTTTGCCTCATGTTTGCCTTCTGCTCTACCTTTTTCCATACCTTTCGCCATACCTATTTCTATACCCTCCGTTAGCCCTTCTTGTTTTGCCGTATCAATAGAATTCTTGATATCCCGATATGCCTTCTTACTAGCTTCATACTCCCTCATTTCCTGAGGAGTAAACTTGGCTATCTCGGCTTCCTCGAAGAGGCGGTCGAAGACTTTATCGCACAGTTCTTTAGGGCGCTGGGTAAGCTTGTAGAGGTTCTTCAGTGCATAAAGCCACTTCTCGTAGAGCGTATCCAGTTGTTCCAGCGTTTTGTTGAACTTGGCTATCTCTACATAGATAAACTCCAGCTTATCGTAGAAAATCTTATGGGTAGCAGTATCGCACAACTGCACATGATGGCGGATTTTCTCCTTGTCGAATGCATCCTCGTTCATGCTGAAGTTGAGCAGGGCTACGGTATAGACATGATTGAGCTTGAAATCCCAGTCATTCCCCTTTGGTGCCTGTTCACGGATAGGAAAGGTTGAGTAGAAGAGGGAACGGTCCTTGAAATGCGCCTGGTAGGCATTCTGCATTTCTACGATGAACTTCTCGCCGTTTTCGCCCTCGCAATATACATCAAAGATGGCTCTGCGGTCGGTATAGACATCTCCTACGTGCTCTGGATTCAGATACGATACGTCCTTCACAACCTGTCTGCCATTAAACAAGCTATTGAGGAAGCAAATTAGCAAATCCTTGTTCATTGCTGTTCCGAAAATTCGCTTGAAACCGAAGTCGGTCAGCAAACTGATATATCTTTCTTCTACCTGCTTCATAATCATCTGTTTTTAATATCCATGCCGCAAAGTTACGACTTTATTTTCATATCTGCAAGGGATTTCTGGGAAAAGTTACGGAAAAAGTTAGGAACCCACATATTTTATGTTATAAGGTAAATATCTGTGTAAATCTGTGACAAGGGTCTATATGCCACGATGAACAGGTGGTGTATATCCCCTTGACCATGTCTTGATACCCGTTCGGTGAATGATATGGCAGTATGGTGGTTATAAACCCAAGCTAGGCGTGGCAATAGGTGACAATAAAATAGAAAAACTTTTTCCTACATATACTGCAAAATCATATCAACCATCGTTTCCAGATAGCCTTTATCATCCTTAAACAGCACATGATTCTTTTGGAATTCACCTTTTTCAAATGGATTCTTCAACCAAAACTCAACCTGCTCCATTGGCGTATTGCTGATAATGAAACTGTTCAACATCAGATGAACGTTGCCCAACTGAGAAGCCACTTCTGTCTGTAAATACTTGAAGAGTTGAATCTTATCATCCTCCAATCCTTTAAGATTGCGAATACCTTTCGGATCGATGAAGGTGATATATTGCTTCTCTCCATCCAATATCCATAAGATAAAATCAGGATAGAAGTTGTTTGCATCAAAGAAACCCAACCCCCTCTTGCTCTCATTGCGAAGCAGATAAACCTGCTTACCAGCCAGCACATCGTCTTGATGAGCCTTACAATATTCACGGAAAGAAGTAACAAAGTTCTGTTCTCCCAAGTTTAATGCCACAGGAGACACCTTCAACTTTGGCTCACCAGTTACAACATCTACATAAGGACGATTACCATTGACATCTTTCTCTGCAAGGAAAACCAAAGGCTTATACAGATGTTCCTCCACATTCAAAGCCTTGAAATAAGGAGGATCAAGAACTAAGTCTTTACCAAATTCATTGGCCTCCACCTGCGCCTGCAATGTTTTCAAATGATCCACCACATTAAGCAGGTCGTTTCGAACCTCTATTTCATATTCATCAGGCATACCTATATTATAATAGGTAACGCGCGTCTCCTTCAGATGCTTTTGCTCTTCCTTCGACTTAGCCTTCTTGTAAGCCATATCCATATAGCCACGGAGCAGACTGATTGTAACATCCTGCCACAACTCCACATTCTTTCCAAAATCATGAAAGTTCAAACGGTCTTCAGGAATTGACAATTCGTACCAGGAAGGATTTGCCATCAGATACTTCAAGTCTTCCAATCGCAATTCCAGATTATACCAACCTCGCTCTGCCTTCATACCCTGCAAGGCAAAGAACACTTCCGTCCAGTCTATCCAATTCAGATGCTCCTGGTCCAAAACACCAATATAGCGACTTGCAGCATTAGCAGTTTGAACATTCTTGCTTCTCAGCAAATCCACCTTTGGATATTTGTCCAGTTTTACATTCACCTTTTTCATCAGGCTTTCATCGGCAGGTTCCACCACGGCAGACTTCTTGAAGTTATAGCCATCCACGACTTTCGGCAATGAAAGATGAAGAGCGTCTAAATCAACTGACTTAATGGTTTTGATAACAATCTTCTCATAGTCTATCTCATTGGTTGGCAAACCTTCATCCTCCAAATATGCCTTGAAGGCTTCCATATAATCAGCCCGCACGCCAAAGATATTCAGAGTCTCTATGGTTGACAAATTCTTTGGAATCATCTCGTCCTGATAGCAGGCATCCAGCATCTTGCTTCGCTTCAGGGAATATCTGTATCCCTTCAGACGAACACCACGACCGAAAAGCTGAATAATCTCAGAACCTTCGCTGCGTCCCACATTCATCAGACCCATCACGGAAACTCGCCAACTGCTCCATCCCTCGGTAAACTTCTTGGAACCAATCAGGATATTGACAGTTGAATCTTGAGAATTGATATTATTGAAGAGGCTGGAAGTTCCGAATGCTTTCGTTTCACAAAGGAATCCTTTATCCTGCAAGAGTTTCAGTAATTCCTTACCATCGCCCACATTGATGACTCCGAAATATTCCTTAGCACTTCCTATTCTCAATCCAATCTCCTCAAAACCTCCTTTTTGAAGATCGATATGAAGTTGGGCACCATGGATATTGGAGTGGAAAAGATTCCGCAGGATAGCATCGTAGATGTTCTCGGCAAACTTCTGTTTGTCATCTTCTACGAGATATCCACCTTTAAGCGCCAGGAAAGAGTTGCCAAATACAGAATAACCATTCTTTGTTTTCAATCCATCTTCCGAACTGAGCAAACGACGGATATAACCTGAAAACTCTGTACGATTCCGGATAAAATCCTGCAAGAACAAGAGTATCTGAGTTACATCCGATACCTGATTCTTATTATCCTTGCTCACAGCCTTTACGCTACTTCCCACAAATATTCCCAAAGGCTTTTCCACCAGAAACCTGTTATGAATCCGCACATCACTCTGATAGATTTTAGTCTGTTCATAAAGACATAGCAAATATGCCGTGAGATACATATTGAGCAGATCATCATCATTCCAGTCGTTCATATTCATGATACGGTAATCCTTGCCATATCCATCGGCATAGAAATAACGATAGGAATAATCAAAAAGTGTTGCCTTACCATATTGGTCGAACATCGCCTTCCGGTCTTTGGCATTACTCTTTGCAGAAATGGCTTGACCAAAGGTAGCGGAATACTCAAAAGAGAAGCCTTCCTCAGTCAACTTCTGGCGATACCCCATCCAGACATCGCCACTGGAACCTTTGTGACCTTCATCTACCAATACCAGGTTGTTGCCCTCGAAAGCCTCAACTGCTACCGTTTTATCTCCATCCTTATCTGCCAATTTATTGATGTCGATGATTTCTACAGCCTTGCCTTGAAATAAACCACCAACACCTTGCTTGCTGAACATAGCAACATCCATATTAGAAGCCTTCAACTCTTCATAATGCTGACGGCTCAATCCTTCATTCGGAGTCAATACGATGATGCGGTTGAGTTTCTTGGCATGATGAATTCTGGCATACTCCTGATATTGCTTGATGTTGACATGCATCAGCAGAGTCTTGCCCGAACCTGTTGCATTCCAATAAGCCAACTTATTCAAGTCATCAACCGTAAAGTCGGGCAACTCATGCCAAGTTTCTGCACGATGATTGAAGTCATCATGCAGAAAACGATTCAGGTTGTCGCAAAGAGCCTGCGGATTACTGAAATACTGGTCGAGATAGATTTCCGTGAACAAGAGGGATAGATACTGGAAGTACTTCCACTTGATAGGTTCACTTCGCTTCTCGTTAATCTCATCAGTAAACTTCACGATATGCTGGTCGTAAAAGTACAACTGTTCTATGGACAAAGGACCTGTAGCATAGAGCTTATTACAAAGCTCATGATAGAGTTTTGACTCGTGGTCATCATTCAATCCTTCGTATGCCGGATCCTTGATGTCACGAGACAAAGCCTCCAAGTCCTTACAGCCAAACAGCTGCAAGATATAATGAAACAGGACCAGTGCCTGCTGCAGTTTTCCTTTTTTCTGTATTTTCTTAGCCATAATAAGACCTATTCAAACATTCTCTTCTTAAATTCTTCCTCAATGAGTACTACTTTCCAATGCTCCTCATCCGTCTTGATATTCGGTAATGTATTATCACCATTTACATAAATCTTATCGAACTCTGAGTCTGTGGTGCAGTAGGCTTGCTTACGGAAGAATTCATTCAAGTCTTCGTTGCTCACCTTGTTGCAGTTTCTCCAAATCACAAGAGTTCGCTCATTGCCGGTATGGGTAGTTCCTTCCACCACACAGTAGCCATCCTTAGGATAACGGAGCGTCTCTACATTCAGACCGATAAGGTAGTTGAATGTTTCCACCATATCAACATGGGTATCTACCAACTCATTATCCTTGGTTGTCTTGATAGACATGGCAAACGGATTCTTAAACCATTCCAGGTTGAAGAGATCTCCCTTGGTTTCTGTATCGAGCATATAACGAAGGAAATAGGTTTCCTCGAAATCTCCCTTGCCATTCTCGTTATCGAAGTCGAGTCGCTGGTTCTTTGGCTGCAAATTATTTAGGGTATCCTCATATTGCTCCAGACGGATGTACTTGAAGCATTGAGAAATGCCTTTACGGGAAACAGGCTTGCCATCCTTCCAAGCATTTTTCTCAAAAGAATAAATAGAACGTAAGGAACGTGTCTTTGTTTTTAAATCAAAGTGCTCTCCCATCTCCACCATAATATACTTGCGATTTGCCTTATCTCTTTGATTACTACAAAGAATTTCATGCAAAGTAGAAGCTGATCCTGCAAAAAAATCCATTATTATAGCATCTTTGGAAAAGTTTGATATTTCAAAAACTTTATCTAGAAATGCTAAAGGCTTCTTGCCGCCAGGGAACTTAACTCCACCTTCATTAGAACAGTTATTGAATTGTGCTTCAAAATCATACAAATTAGGACGCGGTAATCCCTTATCTTCATGCTTCAAAGGAACTCCTTGAAAATAAATACCATTATCACCACCATTTTGTTCTGGTTGCATAATATATCTATATCCTAAACCATCACCACGTTCACCCATACCAATAACTTTATAGAGACAACCATAGCCATCCTGCCCTCTTCGGCTTCTAAGATTACCTTCATAAAATTCACTAGCAGACCCACTTTGAGTAATCAAAGAACCTCGTATTAAATATCTCTTTAATGATTTTGCATTTGGCTCTGTTTTGTTTACTTCAAAATGACCTGCTTTAAACATTTCTATTTTATAATCTGCAATTTCTAAGACTTCATCCGGTTCTGCCAATTCCTTTACCTCATAAATGTAATCTTTAAGAGTATCATCTTCTGCATCCATAATTCTCGATGGATTGAAATTTGGATTTAATTGGATCAAGTATTCTATAACGTCCTGATATTTTATATCCTTTCTCAATATTCGTGCTTCATGTCTCACTTTAATAGAAAACCATGTATCAATAGAATTCAATGAGGACACAAAATTTGTAAACTCATTTGAATTCAAACTAATAAAGGTTGGAGCTTCTTCCTTAACCATACTGTTTGTCCACTCCAATCTATCATTCATCATAGACAACCATGAGCTATGAGGGTAGCCATCTTTATACAAAAAGCCATCAGAGCCAGTATTATAAGGAGGGTCAGAATAAATACCGTCAATTCTCTTTCTATATTTTTTTGCCAATAAGTTTAATGCTTGATAATTATCACTTTTTATCAGCAATCCATTACACTCCTCATCCACATTCTCCATACTCCCCACGAGTTTATGCTTGAACTCGGCACTAAAGAACTTGGTGTCAAGCACAAGGAAAGGATTGTCTTCCAGGAACTTTTCTGTTAATGGCTCACTATAGCCCTCGGTCATCATATCCCCTTTGATTTCATCGATGGCAAAGAGGCGAACCCATTCTTTACGCTGCTCATCATTAGCAATAATCTCTGGGTAAAGGGTACGAGGAATGCGGTCGAGCGTGATGCAATAATCACAACCGACTACAAACTTTTTCTTGAGCCACAACTTCTTTTGGAAGTCTTCGAGCTGGGCAAGGAAGGTGATAATCTTCTCTCCTACCAACTTGATGGCTTTCACTTGTGCCAAATGCTCCATGATATGAATGGCATCCAAATCATCCAAGAACATTACCTCGTTTTTGATATAGAAATCAAGTTCTCTACGAAGGAAACCGCCCAGGTCTTTGTGGATGAAATAATCAAAATTGTTCTTTGCCGTATAGTCTTGCAGATGCTTCATCAGCAAAGTACGTTCCTTATTCTTTTCTGTTGGCACCTTTTCATTAATCAACTCTGCAAAGTCGGCATATTTTCCTTTTTCAGACAAGGAAATGATCTTAGCCTCAGCATCCTTGATAAGTGCATCCTGCTTGATAGTCTTCGGCATCAACTCATAAGTAAAGAAGATGTTTAGCTCACCATCTTCCTCTGCGATACAGTCCTCTTCACAAAGTTGGAAACGGCGCTCCATATTGTTGGCAGCCTTGTTGTTGTTCTGCTCTGTATCCGCATCACGAAGAACAAAGTGTACCTTACGACGGCTGGTCGGCAACACGAACGAGTAATTCTTGAAATACTCAGAAGTCTTGATGTAATACTGGTCGGCATTAGCCCAATACAACTTCACTTCCTCACCGCTATAAGGAATGGCATAGGCATCGTCCTTATAGCGACGTTTAGAGATAAAATCGCCACCCTCATAATAACGGCTAAAGAATTTAGCCAAATGAGAAAACACCTCATTCTCCATGGCAGAAATATCAGTTCCTGCAGCAGTTTGAGCCTTCAAAATCTTTGTAACTTCAGGAACAAGGCGATTGTTCAAGAACGCCTCGATATCCTTACGCTTCTGATTCATAATGCGATATATACCAAAGTCGAGTTCGGCTTGGTCGAGTTGCAGTATTTCTGCAAGTATATCTCTAAATTTCTGTTCGTATTGTGTCATTGTTTATTTCTTAGTTATATTATTTTTGCTTTGATTCCGTTTCATTTCTTTAAAGTCCAATGCACGCAGAAGAGTTCTTCTTCCGTAATATGCTGCTGGATAAATGCCTTCACTTTGTCTATCATTCCGTCTCGCTTCTCCTCTATCTCATCTTCAAGTTCAAATATTTCGGCTCGCTTACGCTTCTGCTGACGAGTAAGGGTATTCAAATCCTTTTCCAGGGTCAATGTTTGCTGTGCATTCTCCGAACGACTCAACAATCTTTTCTTCTCCTTGATTTTAGCCTTGATGTCTTTCAGTTCATTCTCCAAAGTGAGCTGCTGGTCTTCTGCCCATTTCTCGATATGCTGAATTTCAGCATCAAGCAAAGCCTTGTTTCGTTCTTCTATCTGAACGGTCAAGGCTGCTCGCCGGTTATCATACAGGGAAGCCAACTTCTGGCTTGCTTCCTCCTGCACAAGAACATTTCCGGTACTTATCGTTGGAACATTCAATAGTTTTTCAGCAAACTCCTGACCCAAAGCCGTTCCATCTTCCGCAAGTGCCGTCAGCACAATGTGCTGTTCCTGTTGTCCTTCGGATATAAAAGAAACAAGATGAGCCTGAAGCCATCCACTTTCATAAGCACATTGTTCTATATCTGCCACCTTATAACGATATAGGCTATAATCGAAGAGGAGATTCTGCTGGCTTTGCTCATTCTGCTTACACAAGGCAATGACCTTTTGAGCCAAAGGATGCGACAAACGATAATTGATGTATTGCGATTGCAGCGTCGTTATCTGATACATGCCACATTCTGCTGCCACATCAGGATAAGGATTGTGCTTCAAGCGAAAGACGAGATTGGTTTCATCAACCACTTCTACATTCTCCTTACCAAGCGTAGCAATGGTTATCGCCCAAAGCCAACGATGGAACTTATTCAGATTTCCCATATCCTTGCCTTGGCGAATCTTCAGCAGTCCCACCACATCCTCATCAAAGTTTTCAAGCAGTTGCTTGCGCGTATCTTGCATCGTTGCCTTGATACTTGCATCCATCTCTTGCTGAATCTGGTCGAAGGCTGCATTGATTTCTTCAGGAGTACGGCACTGCTGATAGATGTTGAGCATCCGCTTCTCGAAGTCAACCCCCGACTCGATGCTGCCCAGCACCTCATCACTGGAACCGAAGACACCATCAAAGAGATGGAATTTCTCAGAAAGCAGTTGGAACACACGCACATCAGCTGCATTTGCCTTGTTGATGAAGTTGAAAACCACCACATCATTCTTCTGTCCATAACGATGGCATCTACCTATGCGCTGTTCCACCCTTTGAGGATTCCACGGCAAATCATAATTCACTATAAGTGAACAAAACTGAAGGTTGATACCTTCGGATGCCGCCTCGGTAGCAATCATGATTTCGGCTTCGTCTCTGAAATAATCTACAATAGCCTGGCGTTTGTTTGCCGACAAAGAAGGGATAAAGGCTGATGTGCCTATATTCCGCTCTTTCCATGCCTTATATATCTTCCGGGAAGTTTCATCATTATTGGAACCATTGAAGAGGACTATCTTGCCCATATAACCATTCTCCTCTAAAAGCTGTTTCAGATAGAGCTGGGTACGGGTACTTTCCGTGAATATCAATGCTTTGCGGTTGGCTCCCAACTCTTCCATCTTCTGAAAGCCGGTATGGAGTGCCGACAAGAGGCAATCACCTTTTTTATTGCTACTGATACTATTAGCAAGATCATATAGACGTTGGAGTTCCTTGATTTCATTCTTGATACCTTCTATCTCATCGGAAGTAAGGATTTCTCCTTCCTGTTCGTTCTCATCCTGCTCATTCCATTCATCCCAATCATCGCCCAACATATCTTCGGCAACCATAGCTATTTTTCCATCTTCCCCATACCAGCCTTGCGGATTATCGGCAGAATATGGAGCAATCTTGGTCTGCAAACGATCGATAAGCGTTTTGAGCGTATAGCCGATGGCAAAGGTTGAGGAAGACATGAGTTTGCGGAATATCAGCGTAATCAACTGACGTTGACTGGTTGGTAATCCGTAAGTATCATCACGGCGAAGATATTCGCTGATTTGATTATAGAGTTTCTGCTCTTCAACGGCAGGATAATATTCCTGCGCCATCGGGATACGGGAAGTATATTTTACATACTCCGTAACCTGTTTGCGAAGCGTGCGATGCACGATGGGGCGAAGACGCCTGCGAAGATCACCAAAAGCAATATCATCGTTTTTGTTACTATAGCAATACTGAGCCTTGAAACTCTTCAAGTCACCAAAGTAATGGTCATCGATGATACTTACCAGACCATATAATTCCTCCATGTTATTCTGGAGCGGAGTGGCGGTAAGGAGGAGTTTATGACTATCAGAAAAAGCTGATTTCAGACGGGAAGCCATCGAAGGGGTTGACTTATAAACATTGCGCAGTTTATGAGCCTCATCATAAACCACCAGGTCCCAATGAGTGCGCGACAAGATTTCGGCTTGTCTGGAAGCAAACTGATAAGAGCAGATATAGATTTGCTTGCCATCGGAAAGATGGTCTAAAGAAATCCCCTTTTTCTTTTCGAGAATAAAAGAATCCAGAAAGAACTTTTCCTCCAGCTCCATGCTCCACTGTCGGCGAAGGGTAGCTGGAGCAACGATGAGGATACGACGCTTACGTTCAGCCCAAAACTGGCTGATAACAATACCAGCCTCTATCGTTTTTCCCAATCCCACCTCATCGGCAAGGATAACACCTTTGGAGAAAGGAGATTGGAATGCAAAAAGAGCCGCCATCACCTGATGGGGGTTCAGATCGACACGTGCCTCCGACAAGACACCCGTCAACTTATCATCATCTGCACCGCCCCTTTTACGTGACAACTGCCAGGCATAATACAAGAGCTGCGCAGATGAATAAGGGATTTCCTGTTTCATCGTCGCTATAGAAAACTATGAGCGTTGAACTTTATTCTGGAAGTACGAGCCACAAGCAAAAAAATACCTGAGAGCATGATACAAAAGAAGCGTGAGCTTCACTTATCATACTCTCAGGCAGTAAGCATCCAACCCCTATAGCAATACAACTCCATCCCCAGTGTTTACTGGGGAT
>ERZ773193.3458-NODE-3458-length-14389-cov-13.274522_pt1 | contig 14389 bp, 5 predicted proteins | sample MGYA00511110_ERZ773193 | MGnify/ENA primary metagenome ERZ773193 (study PRJEB29015, sample SAMEA2737784) | human gut metagenome | biome: human gut; feature: human-associated habitat; material: faeces | place: China | collected 2012 ...
CGGCGATGTTAAAGAACGCTTCCATGGAGAACGCACGGACCATATTCGGTGCTTCAATCGCGCTCAGATGAGAGCGGCTGATGCTTGCTTTTTCGGCTAACTGTTCCTGCGACCATTCTCGGTCGCAGCGCTCCTTCATTACTTTTCATGGTGCGCTTCGAGATATTCTGTTGTCGGCAGGATTTTCTGCTATATTTTACATGATAACGTTAGAACAAACGTTTGTCAATGGCTCTTTGCAGAAAATTTTTTCTTGCTGGTGCCACTTCTGAATCGAATAGGCGTTCTGCACCAAAAAGCAAAAAATCGGAAGCCTTACTTACCAGATTAAACATTTAAAACTAAGTCGTAAAAGGGAAAAGGATATCCGAAAATAGATTGGAGGTCTGAAAATGGAATATGGATATGCACGTGTATCTACAAAGGAGCAGAACGAGGAGCGGCAGCTGATCGCGCTGGCTGCATTTGGAATTCAGAAGAGAGATATTTTTGTGGACAAGCAGTCCGGAAAAGACTTCGAGCGGACGCAGTACAGGCGGCTGATACGCAAGCTGAAAGACGGCGATACGCTTGTTGTCAAGAGCATCGACCGTCTTGGGCGCAATTATGAGGAAATTCTGGAACAATGGCGCGTGATCACAAAGGAAAAGCGCGCCGCAATCGTGGTGCTGGATATGCCGCTGCTGGACACGCGGCAGAACCGGGATCTAACAGGCACGCTGATTGCAGACATCGTCTTGCAGCTTCTTTCTTATGTTGCGCAGACCGAGCGCGAGTTCATCCGGCAGCGGCAGGCCGAGGGGATCGCGGCGGCGAAGGCGCGCGGCGTGCGTTTTGGAAGACCGCCAATGCCTCGACCAGAAAAATTTTCGTTGCTGCGGCAGCAATGGGAGCGCGGTGAGATCTCCGCAAGACAGGCAGCAAAGCAATTAAAAATCGCTCACAGGACGTTTCTCCTGTGGGCGAAAGAAAAAATGGATACATAAGTACAGCTTAATAGCCATAGAGCCGAGTTTCCGCGTATAGCTATATAAGCGATTCTATGTTAGCATTTCCAACAAAAAATTTCAAGAGTGTTTCCAATATTTCGTGGATAAAAAGCTGTACTTTTTTAGCCACTCCACAAAAATAGCATTCCGCATGGAGAATGGCGGGCGGCAGCTGCACCGGAAAAGCCGGTGCGATCAGTATCCAAACCGCAGAGCGCTGCGGAAACATAAGATAGTAGGAGGACCAAAATGAAACGCAAAGTATTTTCTCTCATTCTTGCGCTTGCAATGGCAGTCAGTCTGTTCACGGCAGGCGTAAACGCGGCATCGCTAAGCTACAGCGACACCACTGGACACTGGGCCGAAAGCGCCATTGAACGCTGGAGCGGCTATGGCATCGTACAGGGCAGCAACGGTCGGTTTGATCCCAACGGCCGGCTTACCTGCGCACAGCTTGCGACCATTCTTGCAAACCTTTTGCATTTGCCCGAAGCATCTGACGCGGGCTTTACGGACAACCTGCCCGGCGCGTGGTATTATGATGCGATCAATCGCTGCGCGGCTGTTGGCATTCTCAACGGAAACGGCAACGGCACGGTAACGCCGGAAGCATTCATTGCCCGTGAACGCGCGATGGTCATGCTGGCACGTGCACTCGGCTTTGCTGCGGAGCGCGACAACATTCTGGGCGTGTATGCCGATGGCTACGAAGTCAGCGCGTACGCGCGCGGATATGTTGCGGCGCTCGTCAGCGCCGGGGCTGTCCAGGGCAATCGTGACAACCGCCTGCTTCCGAAGAACACCATCACCCGCGCCGAGATGGTCACCATGCTTGACCGGCTGGTCGCACATTATGCGGCAGAAGACGGCATGAGCGTGAATGCGAAGGACGGCGGCCTTGTCCTCGTGTCAGGGAAAAATGTCCGGGTCGTCAGCGCACCTGCGGGGACCAGGATCGTTGTCGCGGACGGCGCGACCGGCCTGATGGTCAATGAGAAGCCGGTCGCCGACGGCCAGACCTATATCGTTCCCTCTACGGTGATCGGCATCATTGCATCCGGCGGCATCTATACGCCCCCGGCACACACCCACACCTGGAATGCAGGCGTCGTGACGAAGGAACCGACCTGTACAGAGGCTGGAGTCAAGACCTACACCTGCACGACCTGCGGCGCGACCAAAACCGAGGCCATCGCCGCATTGGGTCATGTCTGGGGCGCGTACACTGTTACAGAACACGCTGTCAACGGGAACGACGGTGAGAAGACTCTTACCTGCAGTCGTTGCGATACTACCGAGAGTGTACCTCTCCTTTATAAGTTCTACCTTGGAATTGAATCCGGCAGCACTGTCGATATGACGGTCGGCGAAGACTACACCGCCGTGTTCACCATGCCTGCTGCGGGTGGAACGGTCAACACAGGCAGCATTGCCCTGACGGCAAAAATGCAGGACGTTGCATCTCTGGGCGTGGAGGGCGTGAAGTCTCACACCACGACCATCAGCACCGGCCTTGGCGGAACAGAGGTCACTCTTAATACTTGGCTGCCGAAGTGCTATAGCTTTAGCGGCGCTAACATCACCGCCAACGTTAACGGCAAGAGCTGCACCTATAACTTCTCCGCATACGAGGATGGCAAGATCACTGCGACCACCGATACCGAGGCTGCCCACGCTGCTTGGCAGGAACTGACCAAGCATGTCACCACCTCCACGCAGGATAGTAATGACAGCAAGATCGTTATCAAGAACGGCGCTTACCTGATGATCGGCACCGAAAAGCTGGAGTTCACGAGCCGCGAGGTCGGCGATCTGACGCTGGACAACTTCAACAACATGAATGCCCTCAACGAGACCATCCGCGAGCATATCAAGTTGACGACTGGCTGCGAGAATCAGGGCGGCAAGATCACCATGTACCTGCCTGCCGAAACACAGCTGGCGGTGGGCGGCAGCGTCGCAACGCTGAAGGACAACTGTACCATCACCATTACGCTCGATGCAGACGAGATGGGCGGCCTTTCCACCGCACTGTCCTCTCTGAAAAACAAGACGGATGCGACAATGATGGTTAAGGAACTCGTTCAGCAGTTTGACAACCTGGTTGGCGCGATTGACGCAACCAGCGATGCTGTTGCTGTGAACATCAGCTTTACCTGAGCGGCATAGACGTAAAAAGTTTTTGGACGGGAGCATATTGCTCCCGTCCAAAGGTACTATTTCAAAAGAAGAAAGAGAGGGATGCGAGCCGTGAAGCTTTTAAAAGCGACCAAAAGGCATCTTATCCTCGCCGCGCTTCTCTGCGCGTTGACCATAAATACGGCGGCCTATGACAACTATCAGTCAATCACAGGCTATCAATCACCGGCTGATCTTACCGTGCAAACAGGCGGCGACCGCCTTTGGACGGTGGCGGATGGAGCATTGCAGTCCGGCAACACCGGGGTGAGTAGCACCGTTTCCACCATCAAGGTAACCGTTCCTCAGGCGGGTGTGCTGCACTTCCAATATAAGGTTTCTTCCTCCTATAAAACGGATGACACAGGAATCCCAGATGGCGCATTGACGGAAAACAATCCCGACTCTCTGGTCATCTGCGTGGGGACGGAGATCACGGCAAACATATCATATTCCGGTCTGCCGGAGGGATACCAGCGCTTCTATGGCGAGCTTGGCTGGGCGGACGGCTCCGTCACAGTGAATGGCGCATCGGACGTTTACTTTGCCTATAAGAAAAACGGCAACACGGATTCCGGCTCCGACTGCGCATGGCTGCGGAACATCACTTTTACCACGGATACTGCAGCGATGCTGACGGTGGAGTATGATACCAACTGCGGCACCGTCACTAAGGATAAGGAAACCTATCAGGCCGGTGATTCTGCGACGCTGACCGCCGTGCCCAATGCCGGCTGTCAGTTCTACGGCTGGGTGGACGCCGCCGGTACGTTCCTTTCGGACGAGCTGACATACTCGATGACCGTCAACAACAATATGAAGGTCAGCGCTGTTTTCGCGCAGACTGGAACCTATGAAGCCCGCCGCGGCAGCGTGTTCTTCGAAAGCCTTTCCCTCGCGCTTACAGACGCGCGATCCGGCAGCACGGTATTTCTGCTCAAGGATACGACCCTGACGAAAGACGCCGAGATCCCATCCGGCGTAACGCTCTACATCCCCTACGAGGCGCATTACACCACGGATTATAAAAACGGCGGCGTCAGCAATGACAACAAAATCACGGCAACGCCTTTCCGCCTGCTGACGGTCAACAGCGGTGTGACGCTGACGGTAAACGGAACCCTGCGGCTTGGCGCTGAGATGGGAAAAACGACTCTTTGCTATCAGGGCCATAACAACGGCGCCTATGGCGGCGTCATCAACGAGGGAACGATCGCCGTGAACGGCACCTTGGACAGCTGGGGCCTCATCACCGGCTCCGGCACGGTAACGGCTGTTGGCGGCGGCAAGGTTTATGAGCCGTTCATCGTCTGCGACTTTGCCGGCGGCAACAACCTAAAAAATCTCTATCAAGCAGACGCGGCGCCCTTTAAGCGCTATGCCATGCAGAACATTCAGTGCACTCTGGTGCTTGACAGCGGCAGCACCCTGTACGGACGGGGCTGCCTGTATGGCGACAGCAGCTACAATGAGGTGGAGATCCCCATTGCTGCCTCCGGCGGACTGTTCCAGCTGGCGGACGGCGCTACCATCACCCGAACCTATGCCCCTGAGCAGCAGGTCTCCGAGTTCCCCGGCATCGGCAGGGAGAACTGGACCGTCAGCGGCGGCATGACCTTCGGCGCACTGGAAATGAATGTTTTGGGCGTTCAGATCAGCACGGGGGAATGCGGTTTCCCGCTGCCCTATAACATGGCGATGACGCTGAGCAGCGGCGAGTATGCCATCCCGCATCATCTGCGGGTCATGCCCGGCGCGGCCCTGACCGTAGGACGCAAGGCGACCCTGACGGTGGGCGGCTCCCTCTACGTGCTGGACGGCTTGAATCAGGGAAGTATGAGCGGCGTGCGCTATGCGTCTACGGAACAGTTGAAGAACAGCGGTTTCTCCGCCTGCGGCGAACTGACGGTGGACGGCGGAAAACTGGCGGTCAACAGCGGCGCATCCTTTGGCGGCGTGGTGCAGAGCACCGGCGCCGGAAGTATCTCCATTGCGGAGGGCGCTTTGCTTACCAACAGTGTGCAGGACGGCGGCGTGGGCTTCTACTCCGACAATACCGCCATCTTTGAAGGCTTCACCGCTCGCGCGTACATAGGCGGCGCATTGCAGAACCTGACGGCAGAGGAGTACCACGCTGTCGGTACTAATGCCTTTACCCTGCTCAGCTACACGGTGAAGTATGTCACCAATGGCGAGAGCATCAACGGCAACAGCGGCTATGTGCCGGAGTATACCACTGAAACGGTTAATATCAACCAGCCCATGACCGGCGCTTGGGCGGCGGGCGAGTCCGCGCCGTCCCAGTATCAGATCACGGCGGTCAACAAGACGTACTATGATGCGAATGATAGTAGCTGCGCCAATGTGGACTATGACTTAACCGGCGACACGCTGACCTTCACTGTGGAGACCCTCAAGAGCGCATATACGCATCTGGTGCAGGTGCAGATGGGAGACGGCGTAGCTGTCACCTTCAAGCCTGACGAAAAGGGAACCTACACAGTAACTGGAGTGAGCGATGATGTGACCATCCTTGTGACCAGTGTGTTGAAGGGCGATGCGAACCTGGATGGCACTATTAACAATCTGGACATGGTTCGTATGCGCAAATATATCCTGAAAAGTGCAACGCCTAAAAGCGAAGTTGAAGCACTTGCTGCAGATATCAATATGAACGGCACAATTGAAAATTTGGATTTTGTACGTTTACGCAAGTTTATTATGAAGAATATTCCAGAACTGTAAACAGCAGGAGGGTTATAAATCATGAAAAAGAGAATTCTGCCCTTATTGTTGTCTTTGGTAATGCTGATTTCATTATTCCCTGTTGAAGTTATGGCAACTGAACCTGAGATGACAATTACCGCAGGTACAGTGGAAGTAACAGCGGGAGATACCGATGTGGAGATTCCTATTTCCGTTGTAAACGCTGTTCCTGTGATGATGATGGGTCTTGAGTTCATTCTCCCAGAAGGGGTGACGCTGAAAAAAATGACAGCAGGCGAAGCTGCCACAACGGCGGGTGCATCTGTAAAGACGTATGTAAAAGCGGGCACAGTGAATTTCGAGGCTGATAACAATATTACATTTCAGGATGGAACAATTTTGACACTTATAGTCGATGTGTCCAGTGCCGCAAGCGGTTCCTTGACGATTCAGGCACGTCCAATCGACAATAACGCTGGGATGATTGCTAATGAAGAGGAAGAAATTGTCCCCGTGACCTTCGTTCCCGGCACGATCACGGTGAAGGCCAACACAACGGATCGGACGGTCACCTTTATGAACGGCACGGAGGCGGCGGCGACCAAGACCGTGGCTAACGGCGGAAAATTGACCGAAATCCCGGCGGCACCCAAGGCAGTCGGTGGTCAGAGCTTTCTTGGCTGGTATGCGGTGGAGGGCACGAACTATGTGCTGAGCTCCGTGAATGATACGATCACTGGCACGGAGGCCAGCACCGGTACAGTCATTACGGCGGACACCACCTATCATGCGATCTGGGCCAGCAGCGCCATGATCGCCGCGGGCTACGCGGCTGACGCAAACGGCAAGACGGCCATTGGCGTTGTGGCGGCCATCAGCGGCTTGCAGAACTTTGTCAACGGTTATACCGGCGGCACGGTCAAGCTGCTGAAGAATGTTGACCTGGCAAAGGGTTATGTGATGATCCAGTCCGGGACAACCGTCACACTGGACTTGAACGGCAAGACCCTATCAGCGAATGGCGTTTATGATAAGGCGACTGATGGGTATTACGGCCCCATCGTCAATTACGGTAACCTGGATCTAATCAGCAGCACTGCCCTGACGGACAAGGGCGTGGTTCAGCTGAATGAGACGGAGACTGTTTCTTTTGATGGTTACGGCGCACTGACCAATCATGGAACGGTCCGTATGGAAAACATCAAGCTCGTCAGTGTGAGTACTTTTGTTGATGAGGATTGGATGTTTGTCCCTGCCTGTGCCTATTATGGCAAGGAGGACGCCACGATCACAACGATTCAAAACTGCGAGCTCCACGCCAACAGGACCGCTGCCTTGTATCAGTACAATGGCAGCATAGAGAAGCTCTCCGATTCTGTCTTTGAGGGCAGCGCAACCATGACGGGAAAGCCAGCCGCTGTGTTCTTAGAGGGGTTTGGCGACCCACATTACGGCACGATTGAAAACTGCACCATTACGCTGCATTGTGATGATCCGGATTATAGTGTAGCGGCATTGGATGTGAAATGCGGCACACTTGAAAGCGTGACCGGCTGCACCATCACCGGCCCCGACGGGATTCTGCTGGAAGACTTTGGAAGCGACGACTGCATCTCTCCTGAGATCCGGGCTTTGAACAGCACGGTTGAGGGCACTAACGGCTACGCAATAAGAACAACCCCGGATCTTTCAAGCTATGGTGATACCTACAAGGATAGAAAGCCCGTCATCAACTTCACCGGCGGCCAGTACAAGGGCACCAAGGGCGCGGAAAAGTATGAGGGCAGCGCTGCCATCACCTACCCTGCGGGGCAGAAGCTGATTGCCGGGGAAGACGGCTGGTACACGCTCCAGAATGCATACACCGTGACCTTCCTGAATGCGGACGGCACCCTGCTGTGGCAGACCTCCTGCAAGGCGGGCGAAGCTGTCACTTACAGCGGCTCAACGCCCACCAAGGAAACCGATAAGGACTATGTCTACACCTTTGCTGGGAAGTGGAATACCGCAGCAGACGGCAGCGGCACGTCGTACACCGGCGATACCATTAAGAATGTGACCTCCGACATGACGCTCTACGCCCAGTACACCACAGCCTCCGCCAAGGTGGTAACGGTGACTGGTGGCAGCGGTGATCCCGACCTCGCGGGCAACTACGCCAGCCTGAAGGAAGCAGTCACTAAGCTGAATGCCAGCGCAGGCAACTATATCGACGTGGTCATCACCCTGAATGAGAACACCGTGGAGACCAGCACTGTCGAGGTCAAGAAGAGCGTCACCCTTGACCTCAACGGCCACACCCTGACCATCGACAACAACGAGAACGGCATCACCGTCTCCGGCGGCGTGACCCTGACCGTAAAGGATTCGTCTGCGAACGGCAGCGGCGTTTTCACGCACACAGCGACAAGCGTGGAAAAATCCGCGATCCTCGCCAGCGGCAGCGGCACGGTGGTGAACATCGTGAGCGGCACCATTGAGGCCACGACGGGCAATGCCCTGACGGTGGACGACGGTGCAGCGTTCCATGTTTCCGGCGGTACGATCTCCGGCGGGCAGAACGGCATCTGCGTGAAGACCCAGAACTCGAGCCCGGAGTGCACGATCTCCAACGGTAAGATCCTCTGCAGCGGCAAAGGCTATGCGCTGTATATGGATGAATCGGTTGCTCCATATATCAAGCTCTCCGGCGGCGCATTCAAGAATACGTTCTCGAATGATGGTACTAATCTGATCCGCTATCAGAACAAGTGCACCTTCCTGGGCGGCAAGTCCCTCTCCCCCTCTCCGAACACCGAGAGATTCTACGAAGTACGCGAGGTGGGCACTTACACGTTCGTGCTCACGGCTGACAAGAAAGACTACAACTACAACGCTGGGGAGACCGTCACCGTCACTGTCTCTGCCTATGGCCCCGGCAGCGTCAATTCCTTCGGCTTTACGCCCAGCTATGAAAGCGACAAACTGGAGCTGAAGAGCGTGACTTCTGCTAACGACGGTATCTTCTCTGTGAACGAGAATACCGGCGCGAGCGGCTATACGGTGAACGGCAACGGCATCACCCTCGGCAAGGCATCCAACAGCGCCACCAAGCTTGTGACCATCACCTTTACAGCGAAGGAGAACATTAACGATACGACGACCACGACCATCACGCTCGAGAATCCGGAGATGACCCAGAGCGGGAGCGCGACCAGCGGCAAAGCCGTCGTGGAGAAGAAGCTCACCGTCAACCTGCACAACATTCGCGTGACGCTGACGGCGGAGAACGGCACCATCAACGGTGTGAAGGACGTGACCCTCTATGCCAAGTACGGCGAGACCGGTCTTTGCAGCGATACGGCCCGCGAGACGCCGGCCAGTGTCCGTGTGAGCGCCGATGGCGGCTACCGCCTGAACGACAAGACCGGCGAGAAGCTCTGGAAGTGCGGCAATGACGGCTATACCAGCTTTGACGACATCAAGGTCCTGTCCTTCATAGAAAGCAAGACCTTCGCCCTGCAGACCACCAAGGTCTGGACGATCAGCTTCAACACCACCGACATGACCGGCGGCAGCCTGAGCCCTAAGGATCCGATCACGGTGGATGACGGCACAAAGCTGAGCGCGGCGGGTCTCCCGACGCCGACGGCAAACACCGGCTATGCCTTCACCGGCTGGAAGGTCGGCACCGATAGCATCACGGTCGACACTAACACTTACGCAGTCGAGAAGAACATCACCCTGACGCCGGTGTTCACCGTGCAGAGCTATGACTTTACCACGACAGCAAATCAGTCTACGGTAACTGTTACCCGTGGCGTGGAGAATAATAAGGCCACTTACGGGCAGAAGATCACCTTCACGGTCACGCCGAATGAAGGGTATGTGGTGACCGATGTCCGGTATACAGTGGGCAGCGGCGCTTCGACGCCCCTCACGGCAAACAGCGGCGTTTACACCATCCCCGGCAGCATGATCACCGGCAACGTGACCGTGGAAGTGGTCACCGTGAAGTATGTCACCGTGACCTTCCAGGCTGGGACGGGCAACACCCTGACCGGTGGTGGTGGTGCAGTCGCTTATGCCAAGAGCGGCGTAGCTGGCCTGTATACGGATACGACCTTCATGACCCAGTTCACCGTTCCCACCCCTGCGGCGCAGGAGGGCTACCGTCTGGCAGACCAGACCGGCGAAGCGCTCTGGAAGGATGGAAGCGGAAAGGGTTACACTGCTGAGAGCGTCAAAACGGCGACATTCAGCGCCAATACCACGCTGACCGCGCAGAGCGTCAAGACCTATAAGGTTACCTTCGTGAGCGCGGAGCCCGCGAAGGCGACCGTTACCGGCAGCCAGACTTTGGACGCGGACAAAATGATCACCGAAATTCCCGCAGCGACTTATACGGCGGGCTACACTTTCAAGGAGTGGCGGATCGGCGAGACTGCCTATGCAAGCGACGAGGCTTTGAAGGCTGTGGCAATCAACGGCGATACCACTGTGACGCTGGTCGCCAAGGACAATAGCTATACAGCGACCCTGACCGGCGGCGCCGCAGCGGATGTCACGGATATTACCGGCATCTCGGAGGGAACGGCGACTCATGGAACGAGCATCACCTTCAAGCTGACCGCAAAACACGGATACAAAGTGACGGCGGTTGCCTATCGAATCAACGGCGGCTCTGCTGTGACTCTCGAACCGGCGAACGGCGTGTATACCATCCCCGGCACTGCCATTACCGGCCCTGTGACATTGCAGTTGACCAGCAATGAAACTGTGACGGTCACCTTTGCGGCAGGCGCGAACGGCGCTGTGGGCGCGAATGCTTTCGTTCTGGACAAGGGCGGCAAACTGACTACGGATCAGCTGAACGCCGTGACAAAGACCGGCAACGCTGGCTATACCTTCAAGGAATGGCAGATCGATGGAGAAGCAAAGAGTGATGCGGAGCTGCTCGATATGCTCTTCAATGCCGACACCACGGTCACGGCTGTGTTTGACGATGCGACCTACAGTGTCACGGCGGTCGACATCTCGGGCGTGCCCAAGACAGCCACCCACGGCACAAAACTCACCTTCACCCCGACGGTCGAGGGCAAGGTCGTCACCGGCATCACAGCGAAGATCGGCGAGACCGCTGTTACGGTCACGAAGAACGTGGATGGCTCCTACACCATCGCAGGCGATGCCATTACCGGTAATCTGACCATCACGGCGCAGACTGTGACCGGCAGCTGGAGCTTCATCGGCAAAGACACGTACATTGCGTTGAGCAATAATACCAAGATCGCTTTGCTGACAACTGATCAGCTGGCAAGCGGCAATTACCTGCTGGACAACCAGGGCATGTACTGGTCTTCCAAGTACAAAGCCTACGTCAAGATCGTTGGCAAGGATGAAACCGCACAGACGCTGACGGCCAAGCTTGCGTTCAATGCAAGCTTGGCTGCGCAGACGCTTTCCTACACCGGCGACATCAACGGAAGCAATACGGTAACGCCCGCGGACGGCGGCATGATCAACGATGAGCTGCACAGTGTCAAGCGCGAGTATACGCTGACGGAGAAGGAACGCCTTGAAATGGATGTCAATGGCAGCCAAGAAGTTTCGACAGAGGACATTATGAGCATCCTGAGAAAGTATGTCGGTTTGGAATGACAAATGATCAGCAGGCAGGCGCATCTGCGCCTGCCTGCCCCATACGGAGGAAGATATGAGAAAAATACTCTCTTTGCTTGTCGCGGCTGTTCTCTGCTGCTCCCTCGTGAGCACAGCCTTTGCCGCGTCAGGCGATTATACGTTCAGCGTACAGACGGAAGGCTCTCCGGCAGTCGGAGATACGATCACAGTGACGCTGAGTCTTTCTAAAAGCGGCGCAGGGGAATTCGACCTCTACGCAATGCAGGATTATGTGCGCTTCAATCCCGCGTACTTTACTTATGTGGATCAGAGTCTCTCGGTATATACCGTGAAAAACGGCGAGCAGGAGCGTGCGGTATTTTCCGCTTCACCGCTCGACTTTGATGAGGATGGCGTGATCGACCGTGTCTATGTCAATCGCGCCAGCACCAACGCAGAAAAGGTTTCTTCCGGCGTTCAGGTAATGCAGTTCCAGCTGCGCGTCAAAGCGCAGGGCAGCACCGCGCTGACGCAAAGCGGCGTGGAGATCTTTCAGGATCCCGCAAAGCCTGATTCCTATCATGCAGCAGCTTTGAACATCACGACCCGCAGTGCCGACAGCACAGGCGGTTCCAGCGGTTCAGGCGGAAGCGGTGGCAACGAGTCTACCTATCCGGTCAGCGTAGACAATTCTGTTCGGAACGGTGGAGTGACGCCGAGCCGGCGTTATGCCAAGCCCGGTGAGCGCGTGACCATTACGGTTACGGCGAACAGCGGTTATGTGCTGAGTTTGCTGTCCGTCATTGATGCGGAGGGCAATGAACTGGCGCTCACAGACAACGGCGACGGAACGTTCACCTTTACGCAGCCTGCCAGCAAGGTCGTGATCAAGGCCGTCTTTGCGAAAAAAAGTAATGCACAGACATCCTTTGCAGACGTTCCCGCGGGCAGCTACTATGAGGATGCAGTGATTTGGGCGGTCGGCAAGGGCATCACCACCGGCACCAGCACCACGACCTTCTCCCCCGACGGCATCTGCACCCGCGCCCAGGCCGTGACCTTCCTCTGGCGCGCGGCGGGCAGCCCCGCGCCCAAGAGCACGGCCATGCCGTTCACCGACGTTCCCGCAGGCAGCTATTATCACAGCGCCGTCCTGTGGGCAATCGAGAACGGGATCACCAAGGGTGCCAGCGACACGACATTCTCTCCCGACGCGGACTGCACGAGAGCGCAGATCGTGACGTTCCTGTGGCGCGCTGAGGAGTCCCCCGCAGCGGGCAGCAGCAACCCGTTCACGGATGTTGCCGCCGGCGCTTACTACGCCGACGCGGTGCTGTGGGCCGTCGAGGAGAACATCACCAACGGCTCGGCCCCCACGACCTTTTCTCCCGATGCAAACTGCACCAGAGCGCAGATCGTGACGTTCCTGTACCGCTGCATGAAGTAAGCGGCAGCGATGCGGACTGGTTCGCAAAAGGTTTTTGAGTACAAGCGGGAGATCGCCGAGATCTCCCGCTTGCCATAAAATCGCTTCATTCCGCAAGGGACGGCACTGCGAGCGCGCCGCCCCTTTTCTCGTGATGCGCGGCACCACAAAAAAATGATTTTTTTGAAGCACAGATGGGAACGACGTAACCGTCAAAGCTGAGGGCGGCTGGACAGGCATGAGACAATAGTAACGGGACGTTGCGAAACGTTCCGTTACTGTCATATTGGAGGTATAATCTACAGTCTGATTGAAACGGCGAAGGAGAATGGCTTGGATCCATACCGCTATCTGCTTTGGGTTCTGAGAAATGCGCCGCAACTGAGCGAAACTGATGAAGCATGGGCTGAAAGCCTGCTTCCCGCAAATGCCCCGGAAGAATGCTATGTGCTGCAAAATAATTGACCGCCATCTCGGTGAGCAACAGTCTCCTTGAGATGGCGGCCTTTTATACGCGAGGAGGTTTGACGCTTACTATCTTGCGGTGCAGGAGGCAACCAACGGCCACGAGTTCAAGTGCAAGAGCGCGGTCAACGAGAAGTGGACGAAGCTGACGAGTACCCCCGACTGGAAGCTGTATCAGTAATACAAAAAGGAATTTTCGGAGCAGCGGCTCTGAAAGAAAACAAAAGCCCCATTACTGTTACTTTCAAGACAGCGAATACTTATCTCGGCGTCGTTCGTATATGCAGACTGACCTGCTGCATCCACACCTGTGTTTTCGCTGTAATCGGATGCGATTCGTTTCTTGTAATTTTCTCAAGTTTTAATCAACATGCCTGTCTGCTATAATACTCCTGTATTCCAGGTCAGAGTATAATAATTTCTTTCATATAAAATCTCTACTACCGTACTTCCATCTGCATTTACAGTTGCCTGACTGATAGCCTGTGGTGTAAATCCTGCATACTCTTTTGCTTTGGCTTCAGTTGTCAGTCCGGTTTCACCTGGCACTATTTCTGTATCTGCAGGTGTAGCTGGCTTTCTATCATCTACATTTAACAGATAATGATTTACTGTGTAATTAACTATTGCACCTTTGTAGGTAACGTTCACAGTCTGGTCTGTTGTATATGCATCATTAAAGGATACACTTGTCTGATCTGGTGTGAATCCCTGGATTGCAGGAGATTCTGCTGTCAGGTTACAGGAAACACCGGATTCTACATGAGAAACCCACGGCTGTGCTGCCAGACTGCCATTGCTGTACACATAATTTACAGTAAGGCGTACCTGACCGGCTATTGGTGCATAACCAGCATAAATATCCATATCACCAGTTACTTTACTGAAATCTGTATCCCAGCCCGTAAACATGTATCCATCACGATCCGGCACTGCTGGCGCCTGTGCTGCATTTCCCTCTTCCACGTACTGCGGACCGGAAATAAGCACATCTTTTTCTTCTGCATCTTTATAATAGAAATTT
>ERZ773193.3477-NODE-3477-length-14296-cov-2.815462_pt1 | contig 14296 bp, 13 predicted proteins | sample MGYA00511110_ERZ773193 | MGnify/ENA primary metagenome ERZ773193 (study PRJEB29015, sample SAMEA2737784) | human gut metagenome | biome: human gut; feature: human-associated habitat; material: faeces | place: China | collected 2012 ...
CCTTTTCGGAAAGGTCGCCCACCAGTACCGTAAGGTCGTTCTGCACGCCATTGAGGGCCGCGTTTTCGCCTGCCGTGCGCACGCACATCGGGTCGATGTCCACGCCTTCCGCTTTGGCCGCGCCCAATTTCAATGCCGCAATGGCAAGAATGCCGGAGCCGCAGCCAAAGTCGATAACCGTTTTACCGTTAAGATCAAGACCGTCCAGCCATTGCAGGCACAGAGAGGTAGTGGGGTGCGTGCCTGTACCAAACGCCAGACCCGGGTCCAGCATCACGTTGACAGCATTCTCATCCGGGACATCGCGCCAGCTTGGGCAAATCCACAGACGTTCACCAAAGCGCATCGGGTGGAAGTTATCCATCCATTCGCGTTCCCAGTCTTTGTCTTCGAGCTGTTCGATTTTATGCGCGAAGCCTTCACCCAGCAGCGGGTGCTGTTCCAGGATGGCAACCACTTCTTTCATGTCGGTTTCTGCATCGAACAAGCCGATAACGTCGGTATCACCCCACAGGCGAGTCTCGCCCGGCAGAGGTTCAAACACCGGCGTATCATGCGTATCCTGGAAAGTAATGGAAACGGAGCCCGCTTCCATCAGCGCATCGCTCAACTCTTCAGCGTTGGCACCGGTTGTGTTCAGTTTCAGTTGGATCCATGGCATGGCAAAACTCTTTATTTATCAGTAGTCAATATGGCAACTTGCGGGACGGCAGAACCGAAACGGTTGCCAATCAGGAAAGCCAGCAAGCTTATCAGTAACGAAGGCACAATAGGATGGAAGCCCAGGTACTGAACGTTAAAGGTAGCGAGTACGGCATACAACACGCCGCCGACAATCATCGCGCTCAACGCGCCTGCTGCGTTCGCCCGCTCCCAGTACAGGCCCAGCACCAGCGGCCACAGGAAGACCGCTTCCAGCCCGCCAAACGCCAGCAGGTTAAGCCAGATAATCATCTCTGGCGGTTTCCAGGCGGCCAACAGCAGTAACGCGCCCAGCAGCAGGGTAATCACTGCAGACATGCGCTTGAGTCGGGTTTCGTTTTCCAGCTGTTCCGGGCGAAGGTTCAGGTACAGATCCTTAATGATCGTAGCGGAACTTTGCAGCAATTGGGCATTGATCGTCGACATAATCGCAGCCATAGGTGCGGCGAGGAAAATCCCGGCAGCGACCGGCGGCAGGACTTTGACCATTAGCGTAGGGATAACCAGATCCGGTACCGTCAGGTCAGGGATTACCGCCCGTCCCAGGGCGCCCGCCAGATGCATACCAAACATCAGGATCGCCACTACGATGGTACCGATGATAATACCGCGGTGTACCGCTTTACTGTCTTTATAAGAGATGCAGCGTACCGCCGTATGCGGCAGGCCAATCACGCCAAAGCATACCAGCACCCAGAATGAGGTCATAAACGTGGGTGACAAAATGTCATCAGCGCCCTGCGGCGAGACCAGTTTTGGGTCGATAGTCTGCAGGGTTACCACCGCATTGCTAAGGCCACCGGCAGCATGAACGACGCCGACCAGCAAAACGATAGTACCAATCAGCATCACCATGCCCTGCATGGTGTCGTTCAGTACGCTGGCGCGAAATCCGCCGAACGCCGTATACAATGCGATACTGACGCCAAAAATCAGCAGTCCAGTTTCGTAAGGAATGCCCGCTGCGGTTTCAAGCAAACGTGCGCCGCCAATAAACTGTACGGTCATTGCTCCGACAAACGCGACTAACAGGCTGAGGCTCGCCAGCCAGACCAGCAAACGGCTCTGATAGCGTGCAAACAGCATATCGTTAAGGGGGACGGCGTTGTAGCGTCGCGCCAGAATCGCGAATTTCTTGCCGAGAATCCCCAGCGACAGCCAGACGGCAGGCAGCTGGATCATCGCCAGCAGCACCCATCCCAGCCCGTATTTGTAAGCGGCGCCAGGACCGCCTATAAACGAGCTGGCGCTAATGTAGGTTGCCGTTAGCGTCATCGCTAACACGACCCCGCCCATGGAGCGGCTGCCAAGGAAATATTCATTCAGGAAGGTACCGGTAACTCTCTTACGCATGGCATAAACTGAGAGACCGAAGACCACCAGAAGATAGGCGACCAGCGGTAAAATAACTTCAAGCTGCATCGTCATCCTCCAACGGAATGTCGCGATAGATAAACTTCACCATCGCCCAGCACAGCACGATAAAAGCCAGCGGCGTTAGCAGGCAGGCCATTTCGAACCAGTGCGGTAAGCCGGTAAAACCCAGCGTTGAATCAGGTAAGTAAGCGGCCACTAACCATGTGACCAGATATAAAAGGGTTAGCCACAGCGCCCAGCGCGCCTCTTTATGGGCCTGAACAAAACGAGCGTCCATTTTTTGTCCCTTGTGGATAAAGAAAGCGGGGATTGTACCTTATGGCACGTGCGGGAGGGGAGAAAAACAAAAGGCCGGAATTTCCGGCCTTTTCGGTTAACGCACGCTTACTTTTCCTGAAGTCCGAGTTTTTTCTCCAGGTAGTGGATATTGGTTCCACCGTGCTGGAAGTGCTCGTCATTCATGATACGGATCTGCAGGTCAACGTTGGTTTTGATACCGTCGATGATCAGTTCCTGCAATGCGTTTTTCATACGGGCGATAGCGACGTCGCGGTTTTCGCCATAGCAGATCAGCTTACCGATCATTGAGTCATAGTACGGAGGTACGGTGTAGCCTGCGTAAATATGAGACTCCCAACGCACACCAAAACCACCCGGCGCGTGGAAACGCGTGATTTTACCCGGGCTTGGCAGGAAGGTGTTCGGGTCTTCGGCGTTGATACGGCATTCTACCGCATGGCCTTTAACCACAACTTCGTCCTGCTTGATGGACAGCGGTTGACCCGCTGCGATGCGCAGTTGCTCTTTGATCAGGTCAACGCCGGTGATCATTTCGGTTACCGGGTGTTCAACCTGAATACGGGTGTTCATCTCAATGAAGTAGAACTCGCCGTTTTCGAACAGGAACTCGAAAGTACCTGCCCCGCGATAGCCGATATCAACACAGGCTTTGGCGCAACGCTCGCCGATGTAGCGACGCAGTTCCGGGGTAATGCCCGGTGCTGGTGCTTCTTCGACAACTTTCTGGTGACGACGCTGCATGGAGCAGTCACGTTCTGCCAGATAAATCGCGTTACCCTGACCGTCTGCCAGCACCTGAATTTCGATGTGGCGTGGGTTTTCCAGGTATTTCTCCATGTAGACCATGTCGTTATTGAAAGCGGCTTTCGCTTCCGCTTTGGTCATGGAGATGGATTGTGCCAGTTCGGCATCGCTGCGCACGACGCGCATACCGCGACCGCCGCCGCCGCCGGAGGCTTTGATGATAACCGGGTAGCCGATGCGTTTAGCATGAGCGCGGTTAGCGTCCATGTCATCGCCCAGCGGGCCGTCAGAGCCTGGGACGGTTGGTACGCCCGCTTTCTTCATCGCGGTGATTGCAGACACTTTGTCACCCATCAGGCGGATGGTGTCGGCTTTCGGGCCGATGAAGATAAAGCCAGAACGCTCTACCTGTTCAGCAAAGTTGGCGTTCTCAGAGAGGAAGCCATAGCCCGGGTGAATTGCCACCGCGCCGGTGATTTCAGCGGCGCTGATGATAGCCGGGATGTTCAGATAGCTTTTTACGGACGGAGCCGGGCCGATACAGACCGTCTCATCCGCCAGCAATACGTGTTTTAAATCGCGATCCGCGCTTGAGTGCACAGCGACAGTCTTGATGCCCAGTTCTTTACAGGCACGAAGAATACGCAGGGCAATCTCGCCGCGGTTGGCGATAACAATTTTATCCAACATGTTCGCCTCGTTATTCGATGACGACCAGCGGCTCGTCAAATTCTACCGGTTGACCACTTTCTACCAGAATCGCTTTAACTACGCCGGATTTGTCGGCTTCGATCTGGTTCATCATTTTCATGGCTTCAACGATGCACAGGGTATCGCCCGCATTCACTTTCTGTCCGATTTCGATGAACGCTTTAGCATCCGGGCTCGGGGTGCGGTAGAACGTACCAACCATTGGGGAGCGTACGATGTGACCACTGATTTCCGCTGCTGCCGGAGCTTCCATACTTGGAGAGGCAGTTTGTGCGACAGCGTTAGACAGAGCTGGTTGCTGCATCACTGGTGCAGCATAAGCCTGTTGCATCATCGGGAAACTTGCAGCTGGCGCTGCACGGCTGATGCGTACAGATTCTTCGCCTTCAGAAATTTCCAGTTCGGAGATGCCTGATTCTTCAACCAGCTCGATCAGTTTTTTAATCTTACGAATATCCATGAGTGGGTTCCGTACTCTTTGTTTAGTGAGATTGTGACAGGCGTTTTACCGCCGTCTGTATAGCATTTTTATAACAGTGAGTGACAAGATGCCACGCATCTCAGGCGCTGCACTGGGTGCTGCTGCCATTAAGTGAGATTGCCAGACTTGTTAGTCATTGTGCGGCTATCTTCTGCCATTTTCGGGTAAAAGACAAAATATACCTTCAATATGCGATTGTCACCCTTTCAGCGCCTTAAAAACGCTACCGGGGATAGCAAAGTCGCACATTATAACTATTTCGTAGCAATTGGCAGCTAAATACTGGTCTTATCAGGGAAGATAATCAACCGTTAACATGTAAAGAAAATCGGATCGTCCGTGTTTTGCAACGCACTGCACATATCGTGAAACTACCGCCACCACTGGCGAAACTTCTTGTAACGGCACGCTAACAGCACCGCAGCGATCGCTGCATAAATAATCGGTTGAGGGGAGATAATTTTAACCGACCACAGATAATGTATGGGTGCCAGGATCGCCACAAGATAGACGAAGTTGTGCAAATACTGCCAGTTTTTACCTAGCTTTCGCTGTGCAGCCTGCGTAGACGTTAAGGTGAGGGCGAATAATATGACCCAACTGGCAATGCCCAAGGTTAAATAAGGCCGCGTAATTAATTCCCGCCCTAACAACGCCAGATTATTAATGCCCAGTTCCAGTAACGCGTAGCTGGTTAAATGCAGTGTTGCCCAGGCGAAACACCATAGCCCTAACAGGCGACGTGTGCGTATCAATAATGGCTGTTTAGCGTAGCGCGCGAGTGGAGAGACCAGCAAGGTCGCCAGCAAAAATTTCAGAGCTGTCCTACCGGTAAAGTGCTGGATATCTTTGACCGGATCGGCGCTCAGGCCGCCGTGATTTACCGCCCAAAATAGCCAGATAAACGGCAAAAAACCGGCAAGATGCAGGCAAACTTTCAGCCCGGTAATGTGCTTTGCGGTCAGTCGCACTTAAAAATTCTCCTGCAAATTGAGTCCGCGATACAGTGACGCAACCTCTTCGGCATAGCCGTTAAACATCAGCGTGGGCTGACGCTGCACGTCCAGAATACCGCCAGCGCCAATAAAACGCTCAGTGGCCTGGGACCAGCGGGGATGATCGACATGCGGATTCACGTTGGCATAAAACCCGTATTCATTGGGCGCGGCCAGATTCCAGGTTGTCGGAGGGCGTTCGCGCGTGAGTTTGATACTCACGATCGACTTAATGCCTTTAAATCCATATTTCCACGGCACAATTAAGCGAATGGGCGCGCCATTTTGTGGCGGAAGGGCTTTTCCATAAACCCCCACGGTAAGCAGTGTGAGTGGGTGCATCGCTTCATCCAGACGCAGTCCTTCAACATAGGGATACTTCAGCCCGCCGCCAATAAAGCGATCTTTTTGTCCTGGCATTTCCTCCGGTGCGTACAGCGTTTCGAAAGCGACATACTTCGCATTGCTGGTGGGTTCCACCTGCGCCAACAGTTTATGTAACGGAAAGCCAATCCATGGCACGACCATTGACCAGGCTTCCACGCAGCGCATGCGGTAAATTCGTTGCTCCAGCGGGAAACGGGTGGTCAAGGTGTCGTGATCGAGAGTGAGTGGTTTGGCGACCTCACCACTGATTTTTAACGTCCACGGATCGGTTTTCAGGCTACCTGCGTTGGCTGCCGGATCCGCTTTGTCGAGACCGAATTCATAGAAGTTGTTGTAGCCAGAAACTTTATCCGCTGGGGTTAAAGGAAGCGAATTTTGCCAGGCGGCGGGCTTGCTGAAATCAAGCGGCTTACCCGCGGGCGCGGGCGGGCGGTCATTACCCTTAAACCAACTCAGAAGGTCAGCCTGCGCAGAGTGGGGTAAAGACAGCGCGGCTGCGCTGATCCCCAATGCTTTCAGCACCTGGCGACGCTGCATAAAAAAAGCCGACTCGTCAGTGACGTCGGCTTCTGTAAATGGACGTAATTTCTTCATAACAGACTCCCGGCTTACGCGTCATAACTGACAGGGGACGCGTAGTTAATATGGCAGGGAGTCTGTAGATGTGCCGCGAAATTTCGTTAATTAAGTGTAAATTTCTGCGCCAGGGTCTGTTACTTCACCTTCACCAGCGTACGGCCTTGCACCTGGTTATTGATGATGGCATCGGCGAACTTCGGCGCATCCGCCAGCGTAATTTCTGTTGCCGCCTGAGCATAGAAAGATTCCGGCAGATCCTTAACCAGACGCGCCCAGGCTTCTGCACGGCGTGCCGGCGGGGTCATCACCGAGTCCACTCCTTGCAAACGAACGTTACGCAGAATGGCATCACCGTGGTCGGCAGAGCGAAACCGCCCGCCAGACCGCAGGCGGCAACACAGCCGCCGTAGTTCATCTGCGCGAGGACTTTCGCCAGAACTTTGTCGCCAACGGTATCCACCGCGCCAGCCCACAGCTGTTTTTCCAGCGGACGAGACTCGGCAAACTCATCGCGACCAAGAATACGGTTTGCGCCCAGGCTTTTCAGGTAGTCGTGGGTGCTTTCACGGCCCGAAACCGCCGCAACCTGATAACCCAGCTTATGCAGTAACGCAACGGCCGTGCTGCCCACGCCGCCGCTGGCGCCAGTGACGACAATCTCACCGTCTTGCGGACGAATTCCTGCATCTTCAAGCGCCATGACGCAAAGCATGGCGGTAAAGCCAGCGGTACCGATGACCATAGCTTTACGTCCGTCCAGCCCTTGCGGCAAGGCAACCAGCCAGTCGCCTTTCACGCGTGCGCGTTCTGCCAGTCCACCCCAATGATTTTCACCCACGCCCCAACCGGTCAGTAAAACCTCCTGACCCGCATGAAAACGGGGATCTTCGCTTGCGTGCACGGTACCGGCGAAATCGATACCAGGAATCATCGGAAAGTTACGAATGATTTTTCCCTTGCCGGTGATAGCCAGGGCGTCTTTATAGTTCAGGCTTGACCAGTGGACATCCACCGTCACATCGCCTTCCGGTAGCTGATTTTCGTCGAGGGGTTGAACGGATGCGAGGGTTTTTCCGTCCTGCTGTTCTAAGATCAAAGCCTGCATAACCTGTCCTCAATTCGTATAGTGGATTGGAAAATTAATAATGAAGACTATACTCGCTAATCAAAACATGATGCCGATTCTGCGCAATAAATTGCCAGATATACCTGATTTGGTAGTATGCCCTCACAGTTTGTATAAATTGACGGATTTTGCCTTCAGTTTTGCATTTTAGAGTCGATTTATTACTTTCAGGCCTGTTTCATAACTGTCGGAGTTAACACAAGGATGCGATTAACGACGAAATTTTCAGCTTTTGTCACGCTGCTTACTGGGTTAACGATCTTCGTGACTCTGATCGGCTGTTCGCTGAGTTTCTACAACGCTATTCAATATAAGTTCACCACGCGCGTTCATGCGGTCGCGACGGCGATTGATACGCATCTGGTCTCCAGAGATGTCGTTGCGTTAACCCCGCAAATCGATGAACTGATGGTTTCTGTTGATATCGTGCGCATCGAACTGTTGCAGGGCGAAAATGTGGTGTATGACCACTCACGTACCAGCAGCTACCGACCGGCAGGGACGAACAATCTTTACCGCGAGATTACCGTACCGTTGGTCAAGCATCCGGGCATGTCATTGCGTCTGGTTTATCAGGATCCGATGGGTAACTATTTCCATTCGCTACTGACCACCGCACCGCTCACGATAGCCATTGCTTTCATTATTCTGATGCTCTTTTTGTCTGTGCGCTGGCTTCAGCGTCAGCTTTCGGGTCAGGAGCTGCTGGAGATTCGTTCCACACGTATTTTGAACGGCGAACGTGGGCCGAACGTGCGGGGAACGGTCTATGAATGGCCTGCGCGCACCAGCAGTGCGCTCGATATGCTGCTGACTGAAATTCAAAATGCCCGCGAGCAACGCAGCCGCCTGGATACGCTGATTCGTTCCTATGTCGCACAGGATACAAAAACCGGGCTAAGCAACCGCTTGTTCTTTGATAACCAACTGGCCACACTGCTGGAAGATCAGGAGAAAGTAGGCTCGCATGGCGTCGTGATGATGGTGCGCCTGCCGGACTTTACGCTGCTGCGCGATAGCTGGGGAATCACCCTAGCGGAAGAACAAATCTCGACGCTGATCAATTTGTTGTCGACTTTTATGACCCGCTATCTGGGCGCGTTGCTGGCGCGCTACCACCGTAGCGATTTTGCAATCCTGCTGCCACACCGCACGTTGAAAGAGGCGGAAAGCATCGCCGGGCAATTATTAAAAGCGGTAGATGCACTTCCGGCTAATAAAATGATCGATCGTGCCGATATGGTTCATATTGGCATTTGCGTTTGCCGTAGTGGTCAGTCGCCAGAGCAAGTGATGGATCATGCTGAAGCCGCTACCCGGAATTCGGTATTGCAGGGCGGAAACAGCTGGTCGGTCTATGATGACTCGCTGCCGGAAAAAGGCCGGGGCAACGTACGCTGGCGAACGCTGATCGAACAGATGCTCAGCCGGGGCGGGCCGAGAATTTATCAAAAGCCTGCGGTAACGCGTGAAGGCCGGGTGCACCATCGGGAGTTGATGTGCCGTATTTTTGATGGCAACGAAGAGGTCATTTCGGCGGAATATATGCCGATGGTCCTGCAATTTGGCCTGGCTGAAGAGTATGACCGTTTGCAGATAAGCCGTCTGATCCTGCTTTTGGGTTACTGGCCGCAGGAAAATCTGGCGATGCAGACAACGGTCGAATCGCTCATTCGCCCACGTTTTCAGCGCTGGCTGCGTGATACGCTGATGCAGTGCGAAAAATCATTACGCAAACGCATAATTATTGAACTTGCTGAGGCAGATGTCTGTCAACATATCAGTCGGTTACAGCCCGTCATCAGATTGATGAATGCGCTGGGCGTGCGTATTGCCGTTACGCAGGCGGGGTTAACACTGGTGAGCACCAGTTGGATCAAAGAGCTTAACGTTGAGTTATTGAAGCTGCATCCAAGTCTGGTGAGGAACATTGATAAGCGAACGGAAAATCAGCTTCTGGTTCAAAGCCTGGTGGAGGCCTGTTCGGGAACACCCACGCAGGTTTACGCCACGGGCGTACGTTCGCGTAGTGAGTGGCATATGCTGACAGAACGCGGAGTTGCAGGTGGGCAAGGGGATTTTTTTGCCGCATCACAACCACTTGACACTAACGTGAAAAAATATTCGCAAAGATACTCGGTTTAACCTGCCGTTTAATTTGTTTTCACGTAGAATAACGCGCGCTGTGCCTTCTGGGGGTGTGCTTGCCTGCTCGCCAGGTTGTAACAGCAAACATGCAGGTGAATGACCTTTGACAGGTTGCAAACAAAAGCGAGGAGTGCTGCTGATTTATTCAGCCCTGATGGACTCAGGCCGGTTTTGTAACAAAGGAAACGAACTGCACTAATTTTCACCGTAGCAGATGATTTTTGCGCCTTGTCGCTGCTGCGTGTGGTTGGTAAAGTAAGCGGATTTTGTTTTCCGCCCCAGCTTTCAGGATTATCCCTTAGTATGTTGAAAAAATTTCGTGGCATGTTTTCCAATGACCTGTCCATTGACCTGGGTACCGCGAATACCCTTATTTATGTAAAAGGACAAGGCATCGTATTGAATGAGCCTTCTGTTGTGGCCATTCGTCAGGATCGTGCCGGTTCGCCGAAAAGCGTGGCTGCAGTAGGTCATGATGCGAAGCAGATGCTGGGTCGTACGCCGGGCAATATCGCTGCAATTCGCCCAATGAAAGACGGCGTTATCGCTGACTTCTTCGTGACTGAAAAAATGCTCCAGCACTTTATTAAGCAAGTGCACAGCAATAGCTTCATGCGCCCAAGTCCGCGCGTACTGGTGTGTGTACCGGTTGGAGCAACTCAGGTTGAACGCCGTGCGATCCGTGAATCCGCTCAGGGCGCAGGTGCTCGTGAAGTCTTCCTGATCGAAGAGCCGATGGCGGCCGCGATCGGTGCGGGTCTGCCAGTTTCTGAAGCAACCGGTTCAATGGTTGTGGATATCGGTGGCGGTACCACTGAGGTGGCGGTTATCTCCCTGAACGGCGTGGTTTACTCCTCTTCTGTCCGTATTGGCGGCGACCGCTTCGATGAAGCCATCATTAATTATGTTCGTCGTAACTACGGTTCTCTGATCGGTGAAGCGACCGCAGAACGTATTAAACACGAGATCGGTTCCGCTTATCCGGGCGACGAAGTGCGCGAGATCGAAGTTCGCGGTCGTAACCTGGCTGAAGGCGTTCCGCGCGGCTTTACCCTGAACTCTAACGAGATTCTGGAAGCCCTGCAGGAACCGCTGACCGGTATTGTGAGCGCGGTAATGGTTGCACTGGAACAGTGCCCGCCGGAACTGGCTTCCGACATCTCCGAGCGCGGCATGGTGCTCACCGGTGGTGGCGCACTGCTGCGTAACCTTGACCGTTTGTTAATGGAAGAAACCGGCATTCCAGTCGTTGTTGCTGAAGACCCGCTGACCTGTGTGGCGCGCGGTGGCGGCAAAGCGCTGGAAATGATCGACATGCACGGCGGCGACCTGTTCAGCGAAGAGTAATCGGATGCAGGCAGGGGAAATGTCTGTTTACCCTGCCTGGTCTGATACGAGAATACGCATAGACTATGAAGCCAATTTTTAGCCGTGGCCCGTCGCTACAGATTCGCCTTATTCTGGCGGTGCTGGTGGCGCTCGGCGTTATTATTGCCGACAGCCGCCTGGGTACGTTTAGTCAAATCCGAACGTACATGGATACCGCCGTCAGTCCTTTCTACTTTATCTCAAATGGTCCTCGTGAATTACTCGACGGCGTGTCGCAAACGCTGGCTTCGCGTGACCAACTCGAACTTGAAAACCGGGCATTACGCCAGGAACTGCTGCTGAAAAACAGCGAACTGCTGATGCTGGGGCAATACAAGCAGGAGAACGCGCGCTTGCGTGAGCTGCTGGGATCGCCATTGCGTCAGGACGAACAAAAGATGGTGACGCAGGTCATCTCAACGGTTAATGACCCTTACAGCGATCAGGTCGTGATCGACAAAGGGAGCGTTAACGGCGTCTACGAAGGTCAGCCGGTTATTAGCGACAAAGGCGTAGTAGGCCAGGTCGTGGCGGTGGCTAAACTGACCAGCCGCGTGCTGCTGATTTGCGATGCGACGCATGCGCTGCCCATTCAGGTACTGCGTAACGATATTCGCGTGATCGCTGCCGGTAACGGCTGCACCGACGATCTTCAGCTCGAACACCTGCCGGCCAACACCGACATTCGCGTTGGCGATGTGCTGGTCACCTCGGGTCTGGGCGGACGTTTCCCTGAAGGTTATCCGGTTGCTGTTGTTTCTTCCGTTAAGCTGGACACTCAGCGCGCTTATACCGTGATTCAGGCTCGCCCGACCGCGGGTCTGCAGCGTCTGCGCTATCTGCTGCTGTTGTGGGGTGCCGATCGTAATGGCGCAAACCCGATGACGCCGGAAGAAGTACACCGCGTTGCTAATGAACGTCTGATGCAAATGATGCCGCAAGTTCTGCCGGCACCAGACGCCATGGGGCCGCCTGCGCCAGTGCCAGCTCCCGCAACAGGCGTGACTTCTGCGCCTGTGGATACCACGCCGCCACAACCTGCTCCGCGTAAGCCGGGAGGACAGTAAGTGGCAAGCTATCGTAGCCAGGGACGTTGGGTGATTTGGCTCTCGTTCCTTATTGCACTGTTGCTGCAAGTCATGCCCTGGCCGGACGACATTCTGGTTTTCCGGCCAAACTGGGTGCTGCTCATCTTGTTGTATTGGATCCTGGCGCTGCCGCATCGCGTAAATGTGGGCACGGGATTTGTGGTGGGTGCCATACTGGATCTCATCAGCGGCTCCACGCTTGGCGTGCGCGCATTGTCGATGAGTATCATTGCTTATCTGGTCGCGCTGAAATTCCAGCTATTCCGAAACCTCGCGCTCTGGCAACAGGCGCTGGTGGTCATGTTGTTATCACTGGTCGTGGATATTATTGTTTTCTGGGCCGAGTTTTTAGTGATCAACGTCTCTTTCAGACCTGAAGTGTTCTGGAGTAGTGTAGTGAATGGTGTGCTTTGGCCATGGCTATTCTTACTGATGCGTAAAGTCCGTCAGCAGTTTGCGGTGCAATAAGGTTGATATGAATACTCTGTATCTTGCTTCAGGTTCTCCACGTCGTCAGGAGTTGCTCGCTCAGCTTGGTGTTACGTTTGAACGACTGCTCCCTGGGATTGAAGAACAGCGACACCCGCAGGAAAGCGCGCAGCAGTATGTTTCCCGTCTGGCGCGCGAAAAAGCGCAGGCTGGCGTAGCGCTGGCACAGCGCGATTTGCCGGTATTGGGTGCGGATACCATCGTTATCCTTAATGGCGAAGTGCTGGAAAAACCGCACGACGCCGCCCATGCCGCAGCAATGCTGCGCAAACTGTCGGGCAAAACGCATCAAGTTATGACGGCCGTGGCACTGGCCGATCGCCAGCACAGTCTGGACTGCCTGGTAGTGACGGAAGTGACATTCAGAGCACTAACCGATGAGGACATCGCGGGCTACGTTGCCAGCGGTGAACCAATGGATAAAGCAGGTGCATACGGTATTCAAGGGTTGGGTGGCTGTTTTGTCAGGAAGATAAATGGCAGCTATCACGCCGTAGTCGGCTTACCGCTGGTAGAAACGTATGAGTTGCTGACCAATTTTAACGCACTGCGTGAGAAAAGGGATAAACATGACGGCTGAATTGTTGGTAAACGTAACGCCATCGGAAACTCGGGTGGCTTACATTGATGGCGGTATTCTGCAGGAAATTCATATTGAACGTGAGGCGCGACGCGGAATCGTAGGCAATATCTACAAAGGTCGTGTAAGTCGTGTACTTCCGGGTATGCAGGCGGCTTTTGTAGATATTGGACTGGATAAAGCCGCATTTCTTCACGCTTCTGACATCATGCCGCACACCGAATGCGTGGCGGGTGAAGAACAAAAACAGTTCACTGTACGCGACATTTCTGAACTGGTGCGCCAGGGTCAGGATCTGATGGTGCAGGTGGTAAAAGATCCGCTGGGAACTAAAGGCGCACGCCTGACAACGGACATCACGCTGCCTTCCCGTTATCTCGTCTTTATGCCGGGTGCTTCGCACGTTGGCGTATCCCAACGTATCGAAAGCGAAACCGAACGTGAACGCCTGAAAAAAGTGGTAGCGGATTACTGCGATGAGCAGGGTGGCTTCATCATTCGCACGGCGGCGGAAGGCGTATGCGAAGAGGATCTGGCTTCGGATGCTGCCTACCTGAAGCGCGTCTGGACGAAAGTCATGGAGCGTAAAAAGCGCCCGCAAACGCGCTACCAGATGTATGGTGAACTGGCACTGGCACAGCGCGTGTTGCGTGACTTTGCCGATGCGCAGCTTGACCGCATCCGCGTCGACTCCCGTCTGACCTATGAGGCGTTACTGGAATTTACGGCGGAATATATCCCCGAGATGACCAGCAAGCTGGAACATTACAGCGGGCGCCAGCCTATTTTTGATCTCTTTGACGTAGAGAATGAAATCCAGCGCGCGCTGGAACGCAAAGTTGAGCTGAAGTCCGGCGGTTATCTGATCATCGATCAAACCGAAGCGATGACCACCGTCGATATCAATACCGGCGCGTTTGTTGGGCATCGTAATCTCGACGACACTATCTTTAATACTAATATTGAAGCAACGCAGGCCATTGCTCGTCAGCTGCGTCTGCGTAACCTCGGCGGCATTATCATTATCGATTTTATCGACATGAATAATGAAGATCACCGCCGCCGCGTGCTGCACTCGCTGGAGCAGGCGTTGAGCAAAGACCGGGTGAAAACCAGCGTTAATGGTTTTTCGGCGCTGGGGCTGGTGGAGATGACCCGTAAGCGCACGCGTGAAAGCGTCGAGCACGTGCTGTGCACCGAATGTCCAACCTGTAGCGGTCG
>ERZ773193.3478-NODE-3478-length-14294-cov-3.192780_pt1 | contig 14294 bp, 17 predicted proteins | sample MGYA00511110_ERZ773193 | MGnify/ENA primary metagenome ERZ773193 (study PRJEB29015, sample SAMEA2737784) | human gut metagenome | biome: human gut; feature: human-associated habitat; material: faeces | place: China | collected 2012 ...
CGGTCAGCTGATGGAGAAAATCCAGACCGGATCATCAGAGTTTATCAGTGAAAGAGACTCTATGTTGATTGATTTGTCTTCATGGTATAAAGGCTCTCTTGTTCCGAAAATCGAAGTAATCCAAAATGCAATAGAAAACAGGCATACTATACAGTTTAAGTATTATGCTCCATCTGGAGACAGCAACCGAAGGATAGAACCGTATTATCTGGTTTTTAGGTGGTCAAGCTGGTATGTATGGGGATGGTGTAAAAGCAGAGAAGATTTTCGTCTTTTTAAATTAAATCGTATGGACAAAGTGCATCTGTCCGGGCATGTTTTTTCCGATAGAACAGCACCTTTACCGGATTTGAGAGACGAAAGAATCTTCACTGGTGGAATTAAGGTAAAAGCTTTGTTTGAGGTGGATTGTAAATGGAGACTGGTAGAAGAATTTGGACCACATTGTTTTCAAGAACAAAAAGATGGAACGCTTCTATTTCAGGCAGACTATACAAATCAAGACAATTTGCTTACCTGGTTATTATCTTTTAGGGATAAGGTGGAACTGTTGGAACCGAAAGAAATAAGAGAACAATTATGCCAAAGTATTTTGCAGATGAAGAAAAAATATGACAATGTGGCGGATGGCTGAGGAGGAATGTGAATGGAATCAAGATGTGGTATTTTGTGTAGCAGATGCAATTGGAAACAGACTGAAAAATGTAAGGGTTGTGCTAATATTGACAATCCTTTCTGGGGAGCATGTCCGGTAAAAAGTTGTTGTGAGGGTAAAAAATTAGAACATTGTGGAGAATGTAAGGAATTTCCATGCACACAATTAGAAGAGTTTGCTTATGATGAAAAAGAAGGTGACTGCGGAGTGCGACTGGATCAGTGTAAAATCTGGTCTGCATTAACAAAGATGAGATATGCTTGGATTGACGACTTCCTTATGAAGAAAGCTGGTGTGACCAAGCTGCCACCGCAGTGGAACTGGATCCGATATGCGGTAGGAGAAAAAATGTTTGCAGCGGTGTGTCTGGGAGAAAATAATCAACCATATTATATAACTGTGAAGTTAGAACCAACTGAGGGAAGTTTTTTGCGTCAGCAGTACGATGATATTATACCGGGCTATTACATGAACAAGCAGCACTGGAATTCTATCAATCCTAACGGTGAGGTCGAAGATGATTTGCTAAAAGATTTGTTAGATAAATCGTATAATCTCGTGCTTGGGGGCTTCAGTAAAAAGAAACAAAAAGAGATTTTAGAAAGTGGGGATGCGATAAATGGCATTTGATAATGAACCCGAAACGGTGGCAATGATGGACAGGTATCTTGAGGAGAGCGGTTATGTGAATGATTTCACTGGCAAACGGCGACATCATGAAATTTATTTGTCAGACCCAAGGAAAACGGCACCGGAAAAATGTAAAACGGTTATTAGGCATCCGATAAGGAAACTGTAAATTTATATTTTTATATTGATTTTTATTAAATAATTGCATATAATATAAATGAGCAAGAACACTTGCTTGATTTAAGTGCGTTGCTACTTTGAGTGCAAACCTTTAATTTAAGTGCTTCACTACTTTGAATGTGAACCTTTAATTTAAGTGCTTCGCAGCTTAAAATGCGAATCGTTAATTTCGGGGAGATAAGATTCTTATCTCCCTGTTTTTCTATACTACGGAGGATAAAATATGGATTTTTATCGAATAAATGAGGAATACAATCAGTATCTCCAGAAATATGAAAAAGAAAATAGAGGGGTTACAAAGGTTCCTAATATTAGGTATACTGATCGCAATAAATTTGCATTTGGCGCAGTTATGCAGGTTCATGGTATGAACTATTATGTATCTGTATCCTCTTTTGACAAGAAACAGGAAGCTAATATTTTGATTCGTGTACCAGGAGATGAAAAAGAGATCAAAGGATCTTTGCGATTCAATTATATGATTCCTGTGCCAGAAGAGTGTATTGAAAAACTAGTTATCAAAAATGTGCAAGATAAAAAATATCGGTTGTTATTGAATAAGGAATATCAGTTTTGTGTGGACAATGCTGAGCGTATCAGGAAAAAAGCAAATAAAATATATGAAATGGTTACAACAAATAGAAAACAGAAATTAACTGACAACAGTTGTGCTTTTAGCATTTTGGAACAGGGATATCAAGAATATGTTGAGAATATTTTGAAAAAGAAATCCTAATATGCTTAGTTGTTAAAAAAATAATACATAAAAGAGAAGTTATATTTTTGCGTCAAATGTTAGGAATAGCCATAACTGTTGATTGTTATAGTCGTTCTGGTCAAGAATATTTCATAGAAAAATAATCTAGATACAAAGTTAATATAATTGCTTTTAATTTTGGAAGACGAAGGAGGAAAAGTAAATGACTTTTGCAAATGAGATAACAATATCGGATGTTACTTCTACTGTTTCTATTATATTAGTAATTTTAGGGGGGATATTTGGATATTATCAATGGAGAAAGAGTGTTTTGTTAAAAAGAGCAGGCTATATTAATGATTTAATTGAAAAAATTAGGACAGATGAATACATAAAAGATGTAGTTTATATGTTTGATTATAATAAAAAATGGTATTATGAGTCATTTCACCAAAGCGGAGAACTAGAATTAAAAGTAGATAAAACTTTATCATATTTTTCGTATATTTGTTATTTGAAAAGACAAAAAATTATAACTGATAAAGAGTTTGATTTTTTTAAATATGAAGTTGAGAGAATATTAATGAATCAGCAAGTACAAGATTATTTTTATAATTTATATCATTTTTCTAAAAAATTTAAAACGCCATTTACCTTTAAATATTTATTTGAATATGGGGAAAAAGGAAAAATGTTTGATGATGATTTCTATGATAAAAGTGCGTATGAAAAAAGCAAAAAATATCATCGATATCTAAATTTTTGACAATAAAAATCAACGCTTCATATGACATAGAGGATAAACAATTTTTTCACCTATTTAATATTTTTTCTTTCTTCTACCAGAGATCTTTGCACCCATTTAACAATTAGAATCGTGTATTATATAGAAAATGATCATTTTCTATCAAACGAAGAAATAGAACAGGAGGGGGTATTTGCCATATGATAAAAACTTATGCAGGAATACCGTATGAAGAGATTGTAAGACGATATGCAGATGATAAAACCTGGTTGTGTGTTGTTTGGACGCAAAATGAAGAGGCTGCGAAGGATTGCTTTCAAAATACTTTTCTCAAATTGTATATGACAAAGAAAAGTTTTCGAGAGGAAGAACATATCAAGGCATGGCTTTTCAAGGTTGCTAGAAATGAATGTAGAGATTACCATAAGCAGTTTTGGAATCGCAATGTTGATATAGGATATGACCCAAAGCAATATGAGAGACAGAGTGTATTGCATGTGAAAGATCCAGACACAGAGCAGCTTGTAAAGGCATTGCGGAGCTTATCATTTAAATATCGTGAAGTGTTGGTGTTGTACTATTATGAGGAATATAACACTAGCGAAATTGCAAAGCTTTTAAATGTCAGTGTGAATACAGTCAAATCAAGACTACGGAGAGGAAAAGAGAAACTAGCTGATATATTAAAAGAGGACTAGAGGATTGGAGGATTATTATGGATTTGAAAAAATTAGATTATATTACAGCACCAGAGGAATGGATAGAGGATATTTTGGAAAAACCCTTAAAAACATCACCAAGTAACGCATTTTGGAGAAAATATGGTTCGATTGCAGCGATGATTGGATTTTTTCTGCTTTGTTCCACTTCAGTAACAGTTGCAGCAATGAAATCTACAGCTTTTCAGACATGTCAGAAGTGTTTTTTTACTATGATAAGGATACAATATATGGAGCAAGAACGGATGGAGATAAAAAAGAATATTTGCTGAAGATTAATTTATCTCAAAATACGGTAGAGAAAATATCGAACGATTATATGTTGTGTAACTTTGTGATGTCACCTTCCGGGACAAAGTTGTTGTGCAACCATAGAGGCGATGCGTACTGGTCTGTTTTTGATGTCAAAACACATACGGAGAAAAAGATTGACACGGCATTGGTTAATGGATACGCAAGAACATCCGATATCGAATTTTTGGATGAAGATCATATTTTAACTTACGGAGAATCGGTTTTTATGGGGGAAGATGAAAATTACGAAACTTATTGTATTAATCTTGACACCTTGAAGATCGAAAAGAAATATAATGGCACAGGTGAGATTAATATGAAGTGGGATTATCGTTATGATAAAAAGACGAAAACCCTGAAATTTTTGGATTTGGTAAATGGCACTTCGGTGACGATACCAGATGTTTCCACTACAGGACAGCTTGTAGCTGCTAAGGGGGATTATGTCATATTTGGAGATATTGATATGGAGGATGATACCTTCTATCTCGTAAATCTTTCCAAGAAAAGCTGGAAAAAAATTGATATTCCAAAAGAGTTTAGAAAGAATATGGAAATGCATATTGTGAATACGCAGAAAAAGATTTTAATCACAAATTCTAAAAAAGCATATTTGGTAGATGTGTCTTCGCTGTAAAGAGCGGCAACAACACGATTCTTCAGGCAAAAAAAGAAGCAAAACGCTGGTTTTGCTCTGCAAGAATTGCTAAAGCAATTCTTGGTGGCATAACACCACATTATGAGTAGTTTCCTATTCAAAAAAAGATTGCAATGTCTGTCATCATAGGCATTGCAATCTTTTTGGATTTCCTAATGATACGCACTGTCGGTTTTTCGATATTTGCCCGGTGTGGTATCATAATATTTGCGGAAAGAAGTTTTGCTAATTATAACAATTATAGCAGTGCAGCTAGAAAACGTCAGCAAAGAGTGTGATAATTTTTTATCAATAAGAGGCGGATCTTGTTTCGTGGACACAGCATGTGAATGGTATAGGATAAATTCAGAAGTTTTGATTGCAGAGTTAGTCGCGTCTGGTATAATATGATAAGTGAAGGGGGAACGAATTTTATGCAAATTGCAAACTCTGATATGATGAGAAATTTGCAGAAAGATGTACATAGAGAGGAAAAACGATTATGACTTTAGATGTTTTGGGATTATTGGCAGCTTGTTCCTATGCACTGGACTGCGTGGAAGCAGAACTGGTTCATGTGACGAACAATCACTCAAAACGAGTGGCTTATATGAGTGTTTGCATTGCAAAACAGATGGGAATACAAGAGGAAAGCCTACAAGATTTGGCAGTGTGCGCATTATTGCACGATAACGCATTGACGCAGTATATCCAGGAAGAACTTCATAATGATATTTCGCAAATTGCCGTAACGCAAGAGGTACCAAAGTTGGGAGCACATTGCATTTGGGGTGAAAAGAATGTCGCAGAACTTCCGTTTCACACAGATGTTTCCGATGTGATCTTATACCATCACGAAAATGCTGATGGCAGTGGTCCGTTTGGAAAAAAATGGGATGAAATTCCTCTTTTCTCGCGTATTATTCATTTGTGCGATTTGCTGGATATCGCCTGTCGCACTAAAAAATTTGCGGAAGGTACATGGAAGGTGGCAGAGCAGTTTGTTCAAAACTCAACAGGAACAATGTTTGATCGGGAATGCAGTGATGCATTTTTACGTGCATTTTCAGAGGAGCAGTTTTTATCACTTGATAGAGAAACTTTCGAGGACCAGTTGTGGAAGATGGTTCCTCGGATAAAACAGGATCTTGATTCTTCGCAGATCAAAGCACTTGCTGTGTTTTTTGCTCGGATCGTAGACTACAAATCGCCATTTACCAGTACGCATTCTATAGGTGTCGCTGAAGATGCGGAAAAACTGTCACGCCACATGGGATTTGATGAGGAAACTGTGCAGAAAATGTATCTTGCAGGGGCATTGCATGATATTGGAAAAGTAGCCATTGGAAATGAAATTTTGGAAAAGCCGGGAAAATTGACAGATGAAGAATTTAAGACTATGAAGCATCATGCGGCGTATACTTACTACATCCTGTCCGATATTGATGACTTTGAAGAGATTCGTGATTGGGCGGCTTTCCATCATGAACGGCTGGATGGCACGGGATATCCTTTTGGAAGGTCGGCGGCTGAGTTGAACACGCAGGAGCGCATCATGGCTTGTGTGGATATTTATCAAGCCTTGACGGAAAGTCGTCCGTACAAACAGGGCATGACACATGAAAAGGCAAGCGGTATCTTGTGGGATATGGTGAAAAAAGGATGGATCGATGGAGATATTGTCAGAGAGGTTGATTCTTGCTTTGTCACCATTTAATTTATAGGGAGGAACAAAAATTATGGAGAAGGATGTATTGGAAAAATACAAGATGAATAGCAGGGCGGAAGCTGTCGCATTTTTGAAAAGTCTATGGAACGAGACACCACAGCCTTGCCCATTATGTAATGGCAAATTGGACTTTCTTCATAAAAAAGCCAAGAAGAATAACAGTGATTGGAAATGCACTGGTTGTGGGGAACGCTATGATGCCATCAAATTGTTGAACTTATTAAATGAGGGTTTTGGTCGGTAAGATTTGATTTTGCCTATAGGGAGATGGATTTGCAATGCAGGAAAAAGAGATAGATGGGAAGGCGATTTGGAGTTATGGGAATTCGGAGGCTGAGAAGGTCTTGATACAGCTTGTTGGAGAGCATGAAATATCTGGAATTGAGCAGGAGTTTCATGCAATTCAAGACAGAACTTCAGAAGAATTTTATATGATTGCCTGGAGGGTGAATAACTGGAACGATGAGTTATCTCCTTGGAAAGCACCACCGGCATTTGGAGAAGAAGGATTTGGCGATGGTGCATCAGAGCTTTTAGAAAAAATATTGGAGTATTGTTCTGATAAGAGCAAGACATACTATTTGGGTGGGTATTCGCTTGCCGGATTATTTGCTCTGTGGGCATCTTGCCAGACGGACCGTTTTGTGGGAATTGCAGCAGCCTCACCGTCAGTATGGTTTCCAAACTTTTTGGAATATATGCAAGAAAATAGGATACAAAGCCGTTTGATCTATTTGAGCCTTGGCAACAAAGAGGAAAAGACTAGAAATTTAATGATGTCTGCGGTCGGAGATTGCATCAGAAAGCTATATGCATGGTTGCAGGAATGTGACATCCCATGTATTCTGGAGTGGAATCCGGGGAATCATTTCCGTGAATCGGAAATTAGGACAGCTAAGGCGTTTGCCTGGTTGTTGGAAAAATAATAACTAAAATATAGTAGAATCTGTACGATAGTACAAAACTATGGTAAAATCGGTGGAGGGAGCATCCCTAAATTATAACAAGAAATGAGGTTTATTATGAACATTGAAGATATGTTAGAAATTAATGACTGCCCGTTATGCGACGGTGGAGCACTTTTGGAAGAGGAATGTGGCTGCGGCTATTATGTGATGTGCCTTGAATGTGGCTGTCACTCTGTTACGATAGATTTTCACTCGGAAGAAGAGCGGCTGGAAGCAGCGAAAAGAACGGTTATGCTTTGGAACACCGGCAAGGTAATATCAAGTAGTCCGGGAGAATGATCCCAACATGGTTGATATTCGTTTTTAATCTTTAATAGCAAGGCAGGAATACGAAGCGCACTTGGATTTTGAAGAGACAGGATTGTTTGCTTTATATTCTGCCTGCAGGCAAGCAGGACTAAAATGCTGTTAGATGCGCTGGCTGACATCTGCTGAGAGCGCTGGAGGAGGAAATAATGAAAAAGGAGAACTGATGACAAATCAACATATTATGTCCATTGCTATGCGGCAATCGGCATTAGATCTTAATGCTGATATTTCTGACTTTACCAAAGAGGAAAATGTATTTGTAAAGTCAGGGTTAGGGGCTTTGGCAAGAAAATATTATAGCGAACCAATAGCATGCAATTTGGTTTCCTACGGAAGTAATATTGTGGCATCTGTAAAAGAGGAATACAAAGAAATGGTAAAAGAGTATTTGAGTAAGTTTGAATTTTATCATTGCTTTGAAACGCCCAATATGCATTGGCTGGATGAAAGAATGAGAGAACAGGGACAAAGAGTCTGCTTCATGGCAGAATATTTTTTGCCGGATGTCAATTCCCTCAAAAGATTATCATGCCAATATGAGCTTAAGGTGCTTACGCAGAAAGACTTTGACAGTTTATATTTGCCTATATGGAGTAATGCTTTGTGTGATGCGAGAAAAGAGCTGGATGTTCTTGGTGTTGGCGCATATGATAATGGAAAATTGATCGGACTTGCCGGTTGTTCGGCAGATTGTGACGATATGTGGCAGATTGGAGTTGATGTATTACCGGAATATCGCAGAAAGGGGATAGCATCTGCGCTAACCAGTAATTTAGCAGTTGAGATTATAGAGCGTGGAAAAGTGCCATTTTACTGTTGTGCATGGTCTAATATCAGATCTGCAAAAAATGCGATACGAAGCGGTTTCATGCCTGCTTGGGTGGAAATGACGGTCAAACCTGCCAGTATGGTGGCTGAGATGAATCAGTAAAGTCCATGCAAATTAAATATGAAATATCGTTCAGTTAATTGATATGGAGGAAAAGAAATGACAGGAGACAGAATCATAAGTGCTCTGATTGGATTGGTGGGGGCAGTGTCGAACAATGGAAAAACCGAACAGACAGATGTAGTGGTTCGGGAGGCTCTTTTACACCGAAATGATCCGACAATGGAAGAGTCACTGGTACAGAAGATCCACGAGTTAAAGGATGTTATTGCACCGGATTGTGCGACTTGCAAAATGCCCTGTGGAAATACATCCGACTATGACATGACACAGTTTTATAGTGCGGATGAGAGTGTACTTGCAGCCAAAAAGGAACTGCTGGAGACGCTTTGTACCGTTCTAGCAAATAATGAGCAGGTCACAGATAACATTTACCGAGGAATCGCATATCTGGGATATCTGGTGACACCGGAAGACTGCGAAAGAATCCGTGAGGAGATCATAGGATAACGCATTTTATAATAGGTCAAATAGTGCCTTAAACGCTTTCTTTTGCTCCTTCTTGCATACCCAGTAATAGGTCACAGTGGCATCCGCATCTGAAACCGGGATATAAATACGGTCGGCGTTTGTGATCTTATTTTTTTGGACAGATCCGATGATAGGCATCATCCGTAGGCTCTTCGTGTACGGTGATCAGCTGATAGGTGTCGTTTGCCAGTCCTTCATAAAGCTGTTCCTCCGGGAGAGTCCCTGTTTGCAGTGACATTTTAGGATAAGTATTCGTAACTTCCTTTCTACTGTCTGATGAGTATAAATATCGTTTATAGAACGGGGAAAACACTATATTGCGCCGGTGACCGAAAAGGACCGGGCAGCCCATCGGGAATATTTGAATCATAGGGCGAAAATGCCACCGGATGCATTTTCCAATTTATATCGTGTCACAGAAGATTGTATCGGGAGTGAAATATGTACGAAGGTATGTCCGGAGAATTGTTTTACGATGGAAGGACATAAGAGTGTTTGGAATCCGGATCACTGTATTACCTGTATGGCATGTATTCATGCTTGTCCGATGATGGCAATTCAGATGAATATACCGGAGAAAAATCCAAAGGCAAGATATAGGAATGAAAACATCAGCATTTGCGAGATCGTAGATGCTAATCATCAGAAGAGATTATAAAGGCGTTAGAGGGAAGAGTGGCAGAGATTATTAGATTCACCGCAGGCCGGTGAATTGAAATATAAATATTTTGGACAATAAAAGTTTCAAGCGGTCATTAATCCGCAGGTGTTGCTAAGAAGGCTTTATTTTTGCTGAAAGGGATGTGGAAATTGTCGGATAGAGTTTGATTTGAGTGGATTAATAAATAAATTGGTGGTAAGATATATATTGATGGATATGATATGGTGCCAATAGCACAGATTTTTGCAGGTGACTATGTATGCTTAGATTATAGGGAAAGCAGTGGTCATCCATGTGTGTGTGTATGGAGTCATGAGGAATCAGGGGAATTTGATCCTGTGACATACAAGATTGCAGATTCGTTTACGCAATTCATAGAAATGTTATTTTAGTATTTAAATTATGCCCTGTTTTATGAGAAAGCGAGGATAATTATGCGATATTTACCGATTTTAGAGGAACTTTGTTCGTCAGATAGTGTTTTATTTATGGTAGCAGGAGTTATAGTTGCATTAGTTATTAGCGTGAAATTTTGTGATACAAAAAGAAATTTGATTGGATTGATCGGAAGTTTTGTTGTATATGCAATTTGCGAGGTGTTAACTAATTTTTATACAAATTATATGCTGGAGATTGCATTGCTTTTTGCTGGTACATTGGCGTTGGGGGCTTTTACCGGATTCCTGATAGGGAGTATTGTTTCGGTAAGATCAAGGGGGATAGATGGAAAGGTTTGATGGATTGCAATGAATAAGCAGGAAGTATATCAATAAGTAGAGCACAACATTGTGGACGACATTTGCGATGTAACAATGAAATCTATAGTATATATAACGAGAGACTAGAAAGGCAGGGACTCTTACTATGGAAATAAGAACAGCCTCTTTGCAGGATTTAGAAGATATTGCAGCCGTAGAAGCAGCATGTTTTCCGGTGGCGGAAGCAGCGACGAAGGCAGAATTTGCAGAACGGATCCAACATTATGGAGATCATTTTTTCCTGTTGTATGATAAGCAAAAGCTGATTGCGTTTGTGGATGGTTTTGTTACAGACGAGCAGAATTTAACGGATGAAATGTATGAAAAAGCGTCTTTACACAACGAGAATGGTGCGTGGCAGATGATTTTTGGCGTAAATACCCTTCCGGAATATCGAAGAAATGGGTATGCGGGACGGTTGCTTCGCTGTGCCACTGATACTGCGAGAAAGCAGGGGAGAAAGGGCGTTGTACTTACTTGTAAAGAAAAGTTAATTCATTACTATTCCGGGTTTGGATTTGTAAATGAGGGGATATCAACAGATTCTACTCACGGCAATGCAGTATGGTATCAAATGAGATTGACATTTATAACAGGGAATGACAAATTTTAACACATTTGTTATACTAACGGTATTGTTAGGAGGTAAGAATTCGTCATGCATACATTAAAAAAATTTATACCGTATTATTCACCATACAAAGCAGTGTTCGTTCTGGATCTGATCTGCGCAGCGATGATCAGTCTGATCGATCTGGCATATCCACAGATCTTGCGGACTATGACGAAAACAGTCTTTGCCGGAAAGTCATCAGCAATTTTGCAAGTTTTGCTGCCCATTGGTGTCGCAATGCTTATCATGTATATCGTTCAGGCGTTGTGCAAATATTATGTCAGTTATCAGGGGCATATGATGGGTGCCAATATGGAACGGGATATGCGCCAACAACTTTTTGACCATTATGAAAAATTATCTTTTTCGTATTACGATCAGAACAATTCCGGACAGATGATGAGCAAATTAGTATCGGATCTGTTTGATATTTCAGAGATGGCACATCATGGACCGGAAAATTTATTTATATCATTGATAAAAATTATCGGTTCGTTTGTATTTTTGTTTGTGATCAATCGCTGGCTTGCCATTCCGCTGTTGGTACTTGTGTTTTTTATGATTCTATTTTCCTATAGCCAAAACCGCAGAATGCAGGCAACCTTTATGGACAACCGACAAAAGATCGGAGATATCAATTCCAGTCTTCAAGATACCTTAGCAGGGATTCGGGTCGTGCAGTCTTTTGCAAATGAGGAGATAGAGCGAGACAAGTTTCGACACAGTAACGAGAACTTTTTGCACTCCAAAGACGCCAATTATCGTTGCATGGGAAGCTTTATGAGTGGTAATTTGTTCTTTCAGGGACTTATGTATCTGGTTACGCTTGTGTTTGGCGGATGGTTGATTGCCAAGGGACAGATGGAGACGGCGGATCTGGCAATGTATGCGCTGTACATTGGAATCTTTATCAGTCCGATCCAAATACTGGTAGAGCTGACGGAAATGATGCAGAAAGGCTTGTCGGGATTTCGTCGATTTTTAGCAGTTGTAGAAACAGAACCGGACATTGTCGATGCAGAGGATGCTAAGCCGTTAGAAAATGTGAAAGGAACAGTTGAGTATAAAGATGTTTCTTTTCATTACAGCGATGATGATACACTTGTCTTGTCCGATGTTTCCTTTCGGATTGACGCTGGAAAATCTATAGCGTTGGTAGGACCGTCCGGAAGCGGAAAGACAACGATCTGTTCATTGCTTCCAAGATTTTACGATGTGACCGGAGGAAGCATTCGGATCGACGGCAAGGATATTCGCAGTCTGTCGCTAGAAAGCCTTCGCAACAATATTGGTCTTGTGCAGCAGGATGTGTATCTGTTTTGTGGGTCGATAAAGGATAATATTTCCTATGGCAAGCCGGGTGCCTCTATCGAAGAGATCATCGATGCAGCCAAGAAAGCGAATATTCATGATTTTATCATGTCCTTGCCGGATGGATACGATAATTATGTGGGAGAGCGTGGAACCCGTTTGTCGGGAGGTCAGAAGCAGCGTATCTCAATTGCACGGGTATTTCTCAAAAATCCGCCGATCTTAATTCTTGATGAGGCAACCAGTGCCTTAGATAACGAAAGTGAGCGCTGGATTCAACATAGTTTGGAAGAACTGGCCAAAAACAGGACAACCATTACCATTGCACATCGCCTGTCGACGATCCGAAATGCGGATGAGATTTTGGTGGTTGCAGATACCGGTATTGCGGAACGGGGTACCCACGAGGAACTTTTGGCGGCAAATGGGATTTATGCACATTATAATGAGATAGCATAAAAAAGCAAAGCCGGCGCTTTGCTTTGCAAGAATTGCTAAGGCAATTCTTGGTGGTGCATCGCTACACAGTGAGCAGTGACATATATCAGAAATAAAAGCAAAGCCGGCGCTTTGCTTTGTAGGAATGACAAATTTCATAGTATTTGATATACTAGCTATATTATTTGGAAAGTGGGTGAGCATATGGCACAGAGCATTAGCATAGGAAAGCAGGATTTTGCTTTTTTAAGGGAAAATAACTGCTTTTTTGTTGATAAAACGAATTTTATCAAAGAATGGTGGGATAATGTCGATGAAATTACGCTGCTCACCCGCCCGCGACGCTTTGGAAAAACTTTGAACATGAGTATGCTAAACTGTTTTTTCTCTAATAAATATGCAGATCGGGGAGATCTTTTTGAGGGATTGTCTATTTGGAAAGAAGAAAAGTACCGTAGTCTGCAGGGAAAATATCCGGTTATTTTTTTGAGCTTTGCCGATGTAAAACAGACGAATTACAAGGATGCAATTCAGAAGATTAAGAACTGTATTGTAGAGGCTTATCGAAATTTTCCACAGCTTATAACATGGACTGGTTTTAGCGAAGGGGAACGCCACCAGTTTATGGCGGTAACTTCGGAAATGGACGATGTGACAGCACAGGATGCATTGAAAAACCTTTCTGCATGGCTGGAACACTATTATGGAAAGAAAGTTATCATTTTATTAGATGAATATGATACTCCTATGCAGGAAGCTTATGTACATGGCTATTGGGAGCAATTCACTGCGTTTATCCGCAGTCTGTTTAATGCCTCTTTCAAAACGAATCCTTATTTGGAGCGCGCACTGATGACTGGGGTGACAAGGGTTTCAAAAGAAAGCATTTTTTCAGACCTGAATAATCTTCGTGTCATCACAACTACATCTGATCTGTATGCAGATTGTTTTGGATTTACGGAAAAAGAAGTGTTTGATGCTTTAGATAACTATGGTATGGGCGATAAGAAAGAGATTGTCAAACAATGGTATGATGGTTTTACTTTTGGTCAATATCATGATATCTACAATCCATGGTCTATCACGAATTATCTGAAAGAAAAAAAGCTGTATCCATATTGGGCATCTACAAGCTCTAATGGCTTGGTGAGCAATTTGATTCAAGCGGCATCGGCAGATATCAAAGAAAAGATGGAAGACCTCCTTAACGGAAAAGAGATTTTGGTGACTTTTGATGAGCAGATTGTGTTTGACCAGTTGGATCAGGATGAAAACGCGATTTGGAGTCTTATGCTCGCCAGTGGTTATTTGAATGTTAATGATGTGGAATATAGGGGAACACTTTTGGAGCCGTGGTATAGATTATCTATTACGAATTTGGAAACAAAAAGCATGTTTTCAGGGATGTTTCGAGGCTGGTTTAAGTCATCGCATGCAAATTATAATGGATTTGTAAAAGCGTTGCTGCAGGGTAGCTTGAAAGAAATGAATATTTATATGAATGATGTGGCATTGGCAACATTCAGTACA
>ERZ773193.3479-NODE-3479-length-14294-cov-2.673011_pt1 | contig 14294 bp, 8 predicted proteins | sample MGYA00511110_ERZ773193 | MGnify/ENA primary metagenome ERZ773193 (study PRJEB29015, sample SAMEA2737784) | human gut metagenome | biome: human gut; feature: human-associated habitat; material: faeces | place: China | collected 2012 ...
GCGATGACGAACAGCGCGACGCAAGGCAGCAGACCGTTCCAGCCGATTTGCTTGAAGAGCAGGAGCAAGACACCGCCCCCGATCATCGAACCTCCGAAACTTCCCATCGACTGCATGCTGTTTGCAAGGCTTTTATCTTTCCGGCTGAAAGCGAGTACCGCCAACGCGTCGGTCGCGATATCCTGCGTGGCGGAAGCGACGAAGGATATGATGATCAAAGCGACGATCGTATAGAAGTCCGTATGGAAATCAAGGAAAGCGACGGCGAAGATCAGGCCGGCGTAGATCAGTTCGGAAGAAAAAATCCACCGTTTATAGTCGCCCGTCGTCACGGCATGGCGGTCTACCATCGGCGACCAGAGGAATTTCAGGATCCAGGGCAGCTTGATCAGCTGGAGAAGCCCGATGGCCGAGAGTGAAAAGTCCTCCTGCCGCATCATGACGGGGATGACGGTGGAAAAGAAGCTCATCGGGATCGTCTGCGCAATGTAGAGGCAGAAGAAGGTCGCGAGGTTGTATGTTTTATCTTTCTGTATCATAATATCGTTATATAATCATCCGGCTTCCGGACGAGGCTTTAAGAGTTTTCAAAGTGTCGTCCGAACTTCGGCCGGGACTTTTGGAGTTTTCAAAGTGTCGTCCGAACTTCTGCCGGGACTTTGGGAGTTTTCAAAGTGTCATCCGAACTTCGGCCGGGACTTTAAGAGTTTTCAAAGTGTCGTCCGAAGTTCGGTCGGGGACTTTAAGAACTTTTAAAGTGTCGCCCGAACTTCTGCCGAGACTTTTAAAAACTCAATTGTATATTCCCGCCGATCGTGAACGGCCTTCCTTTTTGTGCCAGGCCCTTTCCGCCTGTCTCGAAATAGAAAGCCGAATAGTCTGCACCGGTCATATTTTTCGCCCAGATCGCAAAGGTAATAAAATCTTTTGTGGCAGATACTTTTGCATTCAACAGTCCGTAATAAGGTTGCGAAACCTTGTTGTCTTCTTTCCACAGGATGCGTCCCGTCCCGGTGTAGTTCGCGCTGACCGTGAAGCGGTCGATGTGACGGCAAGGGTTCGGGATCGTATAATCGGCTCCGACAGCGAAAGTGTGGCGCGGGACCATCGGCAGGAAATTCCCGCTGTAGTCAATGCCTCGCCGTTCGTCCTTGTAATCTTTGAAGGTGGCATGCGTGAAGCCGTAGTTCACCTGCACCATCAGCCCGTTGACCGGATTCCCTTGCAGACTGACCTCGACGCCTTTGCTCTCGCTGCGCCCGGCGTTGCGCAGGAATTGCCCGTTCTGGGTGGCGAGCATTTGGTAAATCTGTTGGTTCTTCCAGTCGATCCAGAAAAAGCAGAACTCGGCGTTCAGGCGGTTGTCGAGGAACGGGTGTTTGGCTCCCAACTCGTAGTTCCAACTGGTTTCGGGGCGGAACGTGCGGTCTTCCTCACGGTCGAAAGAGGTGTTGAAGCCGCCTGTCTTATATCCCTTCGTCACGGTGGCATAGAGCATGCCGGTGGAGGGAAACATATATTGCAGGGCGATCTTCGGCGTGACCTGGCTGAACTTGAGCCGGCTGTCGAAGGCGTCCATCTGTTCGCTGCCGCCGTCCGTTTCTTTGTAGAAAAGGAAATCGTTGGAGGTATGCTCATAATCGTAGCGGATACCGAAAGTCAGTGACAGGCCGCGCGTCAGCAGGTCGTCGATTGTGGATTGGTGGTAGAAGGCGACACCATAGGCCGGCGTGTCGTACAGCTTGAGTGTCGCATAGTCTTTGGTGAAATAATCGAGTGTCACGGTGTTGTCGATCCCCTGCCAGAAACCGAAGGCGCCGAACAGCCATTTGTAACGTCCGGGAGTCGTCGATTTGATGTTCAGCTCTTCGGAAAACATTTTCTGCTTCATATCCTGACGCGCGAAATAGATGCTTCGGGGAGAGAAATCCTGGTCGATGCCTTGATGGTCCGAGAGATATTGGAAGGCGGTCCGGCTGTTGATGCTGTAGCCCGTCCCCTGGTAATCTGCCGAGAAGCCGGTCGTCGAAAGCGTCCGTTTGTAGAAACTGTAATCGTTGTAGTCGACTTCGCCCGGTTTATGCGTGACCGAATCGCAGACGGCGTAGGGATAGCCGCCCTGGACTGAACGGTCGAACGAACTCATTAGCCCGAAAGAAAGGTTCTTCTGAGGCTTCCATTCCAGGCGGATGCGGGCGGAGCCGGACTTCATGTCGTCCGCTTTCTTGTCTGTAAACAGGTTGGTGAAGTAGCCGTCGCTGTTCCGGTAATCACCGGAGATGGCATATCCGAACTTTTCTCCGATCTTTTTATAATGAGAGAGGGCATAATTGCGGTAACCGTAGCTGCCGTTGGAAAGCCAGACATTTGTCCCCTCGTATTTCAAAGGCGATTTCGTATAGACGTTGATGATGCCGCCCATCGTGTTACGGCCGTAGAGCGTCCCTTGCGGACCGCGCAGCACTTCGATCCTGTCCACCTCGTTGAAATCGAAATCGAAAGCCGATTTTTCGAAATAGGGGATACCGTCCACATAAAGCCCGACTGAGGGAGCGTTGATTTTCGATCCGATCCCGCGGATATAGACCGGCGAGGTCAGTTTCGATCCGTAGTCCGGCATAAAGAGGTTCGGGATAAAGGAACTGAACTCTTTGATCCCCGTGATGTTCCGGTTCTGGATCGCCGTCCCCGTCACGGCCGATGCCGACAGGGGTTCCAGCCGGAGATCGCGCTGTTGCTTGAACGACTGCACGACCACTTCGTTCAGTTCGACATTGCGGATCTTCGCCGTATCTTTTTCTATCTCTTCCCCTCTTGCCGTATAGGCGAGGCAGAGCAGCATCGGGAGGCAGTATAATAGTTTCATGTCTTAAAATGTAACGGTGATTTCGCCGCCGATCTGGAACGGTTTGCCTTTCTGGATGAACGACTGGTTGAACGATTCGAAATAGAACGCCTGGTAGTCCGTGTTCGTGATGTTACGGCTCCACAGGTTGAGGTTGACGATTCCCTTGCGGACGCCCACTTTGGCATTGACGAGGCCGTAGAACGGCTGGCTGATGTCGTTCTTCTCCGTCCAGAAAATCTTGCCTGCCCCGGTGAACTGGGCGGATGCGGTAAACTGGTCGACCATTTTCCGGTGGAGTAGTCTCGTGTATTGCAATCCCAGGCTGACGGTGTGGCGCGGCGTGTAAGGAATGAAATTATCCTTGCAGTCCGTTTTCACGATCTGGCTGTTCTCGTCCTTGTCCGTGAAGATGTAATCGCGGAAAGTGGCACGGGTAAAACCGTAGTTGAGGTCTGCGGTGAGTCCGTCCGTGATACGGCTGCGCAGGCTCAGTTCCACGCCGTAGCTGTTCGCCTTTCCTCCGTTGGTGATCATGCGCCCGCTGCCGTTCTCGGCAAAGCTGGTGAGTTGGAGGTCGCGGATGTCCATGTAGAAGAAGGTCAGTTCCGCACTCAGCCTGCCCCGGACCAGTTCGCTGCGGATGCCTGCTTCGTAGTTCCAGCTGTGTTCCGGTTTGTAGGAAGCGATGTCTTTCACTTCGCCCGGCTGTTCGGCCTTATCGGGTGCGAACTTCGACATCAGGTCGTATTTGGCTTGTGCCTGGACCAGGTCGCCGAACATCTGCACGTTATAACCTCCTGTCTTGTATCCTTTGGCGACCGAGAGATACGTGAATGTTTCGGGTGTGCACTGGTAACGGAGCGAAACCTTCGGCAATACTTGCAGGAAATCCTGTGAGATGTTGCCGTCCATAGTCGTCGTGACTGGTAGCGTCATTTTCATCGGGCCCATTTCCACACCGATCTTCATGCTGTCTACTGCTGAATGATAGTCCAGGTTCGCTTTCTCGTAATCCAGGCGGATACCGGCGGTGATGGAAAGCCCTTCGACAAAGAGGTTATTGTAGGTCGATTGGTGGAAAGCCGCGAAGCCGTAGGTCGGTGTGTCGAAGTTTCCGGGGAAATAAATCTGGTTCAGTTCGTCCCCCTGGACAGTAAGCTTCGGTGCTTTTGGGTTATTCGCCAGTATGTCGTCGAATGCTTTTTGCAGAATGCCCGTCAGCCCGTCTTTCTTGAAGATCACAGGGCCGTCCGTGTTCAGGCTGTTATAAAAACCGTAGGCGCCGAAGCTCCATTGGTAATTGCTTTTTGTATTGGATTTGATTGCCAGTTCTTCGCTCCAGGCATATTGTTTCTGCTTTTGGTGAAGGGTAAAAACAGACTGTTCCGTATAGTCCTGGTCCATCTTCATGTCGTCTTTCAGATATTGGTAGGCCGTGGTGGAAGAGAGGACGAAACGGTCTGTTTTCCATTCCAGATACAGGCTGTTGTTCAGCGTGCGGCGCCAGTAGGAACTCGGATCGTTGATGCGGATCGGCTGCACAGTCCCGGTCTGCGGGTCGTACTGCCCGTAGGGGAAGGCTTTTTGCGTTACATAGTCATAGTTGAATGTATATTGCGCCTTCAGATGGTCCGTAATATACCCCTCTAATTTGAATCGGCCGCCTGCCGATTCCTCCTTATCGGCCTTTGTGCCGTTATATTCGTTGATGAAAAAGCCGTCGTTACGGTCGTAATACCCGTTTAACGAGATCCCGATGTTTTCTCCGATCTTGCTGTATTGGGACACTTTGGCTTTTGCCGCCCCGTAATTGCCCATCGACATCGTGACTTTTGTCCCTTGGTAATCGAAGGGGGAGAGGGTGTAGATATTGACGATACCCCCCATTGCGTTACGTCCGTAGAGGGTTCCCTGCGGTCCCCGTAAAACTTCGATGCGTTGGATATCGTTCAGCTCGAAATCGAAAGCGCTTTTATCCAGATAGGGGACATTGTCGACATATAATCCGATGGATTGTCCACTGCTCCGCGCTCCGATTCCGCGTATATAAATGGCCGAAGTCATTTTCGAACCGTAGTCCGGCATATAAAGGTTGGGGACGAAAGCGCTGATATCCTTGAGAGCATCTATCTGCCTGGTTGCTATCGCTTGGGGCGAGAGGATGGAAACGGCTCCCGGAAGCGTGCGGAGATCGTTCGTCTCCTTTGTGGAAGAAGTGACGATCACCTCACCTATATTATAGGTCTTGATCGTGTCGTTCACATTTTCATTCACCCGTTCGGCTTTAATCGGTTGCAAACACGTAAGCGCGCCTGCGACAAGGATATACAGATAGCGTTGATTCATCGTATTAATTGTAAACTATTAGTATTTTACGGTTGCAAAGGAACGGTAAAGATGAATGGGAATCAATCACTACATGTAGTGATTTTAAAGTTCGATGTCGTCGCCTGAAATAATGCCGTTCATGATGGCATAGAAGGTAAGTCCCGATACTGTTTTGATGCCGAGCTTGGTCGTGATGTTCTTGCGATGGCTGAGGACTGTGTTCAGGCTGATGTTCAGCTTGTCTGCAATTTCTTTGTTGGTGCTGCCTTTGACGATTAATTGGAGGACGTCCGTTTCGCGGGTGGACAGTTCCTTGTTGTTGTCGCTGGAAATACTGTTGTTTTCTCCGGTAAAAAGTTGTTCCAACTGCTCGATGATGACTTCCTGCGAGGCCTTGATCGTGATATGGCTGGTTGCCGATAGTCCCCCTTCGCCTTCAGTCCCGTCGATCAGGACCATCGTCTTGCTCCGGCGGGGAAGGAAAAAGTCTGCATAAAGGACAAATAAAGCGGCATTTGTAAAGTAGTAGTCGAACGTATCGTTGCCGGAAGTCGAAAATGCCTCGAACGTAGGGTAGTGGCTGATCTCTACCGGTGGAAAATAGTCGATCAGCATGCTTTGCAGGCCGATGCTTTGTAGCGTGTCGGGTAATATGATTGCTATTTGCTTGTTGCGATGCATCCGGCTGTTTGTTAAATACACAACTTTTCCATAGCCGAAACCATCGGTGTCAATATCCGGTAGCGGATGCGGTTGTGTTGTTTGATATCTTTTTCCAAACTGCTGATGGCAAATATGACGGCGTAGCATAAGTTCTCGTTATAGTCGCCGGAAAGATGCTTGACCATGATGCTTTTCAGATCCGCCAACAAGGCCTCTATCGGATCTTCCAATCGCTGTTCCGTTCCGAGGTGCAATGCTTCGACCTGCCCGGAAGATGGATAATCTTTCAGTTTTTCGCTTAATGACAGGCAATAGGGGAACCAGACCCGGTCGTCCTTTTCGATCCGTGAGGTCAGCTCTTCTTTGAAGGATGAGAAAAACTTCCCGATCAGGTTGAGCGTGTTGTTTCCCGGCGTACTCATCGATATGAATGAACCGAGATGCCTTTCTATATTCGGGATTTGGTAGCGTTGGTAATACTGGTTGGTTTTGGTCAGATAATCGATAATCTGTGAAGTATGGAAAGTTTGTAGCTTCTTTTCCGGGAAGTATTCCTCGTTGAGAAACGTGTTGATTACCGTCAAGAGGAAGTCGGTATCCAGCCGGTATTCTTCACAAATCGCCTTTACCGATTTGTCGCCTAAGCCCAGGCGGATTCCAAAACGGTTAATGACAGGAATGAGTGAGGGGTGCTCTTCCACCACCTCACTCATTTGCATATTAGGATATACTAATGGCATATTTTATGCTTCTTCCCATTGTTTTCGTAATAGTTCCACTGCGGCAGGGACCAAAACGTTCCGGTCTCCCTGGCATCCGCATTCGAAACTTACATATTTGTCGTAATCCAACATCTTCAGACCTTTGAAGCCGTTAACGTAGTTATCTGCTTCTCCGTCTTCACCCGGCATGCTGCGGCGTTTACGGCTGGCAACGTGCACGTGTTGCAGATATTCGCCTGCAGAAAGGAAAGCTCCCATGTCGGAAGTCTCTTCCCAAGTCATGTGCCAGAAGTCACCCATACAGCGTACACCCGGATTGTTGATGTCGCGGCAGATGGAAGCTGCATCCGCTACCTGACGAAGATAGAATGCTTCTTTCCTGTTGAGCGGTTCAAAGATAACTGTAGTCCCGTGCTCTTTTGCGAAGTTACCCATTTCATTGAATTGTTCGCATAAGAAATCCCGCGTTTCCTGCGTATGAGGCATAGCCGGTTTTTGACCGTTGAAAGCCGGGACGATGATCACACCCGTAGAACCCAGTTCGCCAGCAGGAGCAATGATCTCTTTCATCGTATCCATGCACTGTTTGCGGATAGCCGGATCTGTCGAGAGGATGAACCCCTGGAAACCAGCACAGATGGCGCTCACTTTGATGTTGCGTCCGTTTAGTGCTTCCTTGATCTCTTTTACACGATCTTTCAGGCCACGTCCGCCCGGTTCGAAACCAACGACACCTAACTTTTCCATCAAGTCAAATTTCTCGTTGAGATTAGCTCCCGGTGCAATCCCTTCCTGAAAGGATATCTTCAACTCGGCTTTGCTGTTTGGACATGATCCCTTTTCTGCCGGACAACCTTCTGTAGAAGCAGCCTTGCCGCCACAGGCAGCAAAAGCTGAACTACCGGCTGCAACAGCCGCGCCTGCCAGAGTTGCTCTTAAAAAGTTTCTTCTGTTCAGTGCCATATTTTATTTTTTCTTTTCATCACGAGGTTTTCCTGGAACCGGAACTGTAAATCCACTCATATCCATCTTGCCTAAGTTCAGGTCTTTCGGAGTATAATCCAGAGGAGAAGCAGTCATTGCATCCCATGTCGTTTCTGCACCGGTGTATGCTGATTCACGTCCCATGATAGCAGCCATGTTGGCAACAGCTGTTTCTGAAGCCTGTTCGATAGGTTTGCCGCCACGGATGCAGTTTACCCAGTTTACATGTTCCAATACATATGGATTTGTCTGTGTATGTGCGTTCTTTTCTGCTTCACCATCGTATTTCCAGATGACGTTACCTGCATTGTCCTTGATTTCCATTTCAGCACTGTTCCAAGAACCTTTTGTTCCTTGGATAAATTCGCTGACGTTAGTGGCACAACCATCAATCTGGCGGCACATACTATGCAAGTGGATGCCGTTTTCCATTGTGAAATCGATGCTGAAGTTATCATACTGGTCGCCCGTGATACGGCGTTGGCGAGAACCGAAACCGACAGCTTTAACCGGTTTCAAGCCGCTGAACCATGTGAATACATCGATGTTGTGCACATGCTGTTCCACGATATGGTCTCCGGATAACCATTTCCAGTTTACCCAGTCCTTGATCATGTATTCGCAATCGTTCCAGTCTTTCTGACGTTCGCGGAACCACAACATGCTCTGATTCCAGTAAACTACACCACCCGTAATTTCACCGATAGCACCTTCCATGATCTTCTTGTAAGATTCGACATAGTTGCGCTGGTGATGACGCTGTGTACCTGTTACGACACATAGATTCTTTGCCTGAGCCTGTTTGGCGGTTGCCATAATCGTACGATAGCCTACCGGGTCGACACAAATCGGTTTTTCCAGGAAACAATGTTTGCCTTTTTCAACCGCATATTGGAAATGTACCGGACGGAATACGGGAGGAGTTGCAATAATGACAACATCGACACCGCTATCGATCAATTGTTTGTATGCATCCAGACCAACGAAACGTTTGTCTTCAGGAATATTACATCCTTTTTCTTTCAGCTTGTCGGCCAAAGCGTCTACACGTTCTTTGAATGTATCGGCAACGGCAACGACTGTCACGCCGTTTGCAGCATCCAAGAAGTTTTCTGCTGCACCGGAACCGCGTCCGCCACAACCGATAACACCGGCTTTCAGTTCTTTTCCGTCAGTAGCCTTATCTGGCAATTCCGGAATATAATAAGTTCCAGGTTCTTTCAGAGGTTTGTTTGCAGCTGCACTTTCGCCGCCGCCTGCACATGAGGTTAATACACTTGCACTACCTGTACCGATTGCACCCAGTGCTCCGGCCATAGCTGTACTTTTTAAAAACGATCTTCTGCTAATACTGTTTTCTTTCTTCATGATATAGTAATTTTTAGGTATCAATTAAACATCTGTTATTTCGCTCCAATTGCCGGGTCCGGTTCGCAAACCACACGGAAACCGATACCGCGGATATCCGAATACCACCAGATACTCTTCGGTTGTTGCGGATCAGTCTTCAACCAGGCATCATGCTTTGTATAATCGCGGGCTGCAGAACGAACGTCTGCCGCATCGGAAGTGTAGTTACCGCCGCGTACAACCCATTCTTCTCCTTCTGTGATTAACGGGTTGGTCACGTTATCGCCCCCTTTGCTGTAAGCCTTCGGATCATATTTGTCGGCACAATATTCCATTACATTACCCAACATATTCTTCAAACCGAACGGGTTCGCTTTCACTTCGCCCGGCTCTTGAGTTCTGTTTTTGCTGTTCTTCGCGTAAATCACGAATGAACTGATGCTGTCTGTTTTTGCATCGAAGAACTTACGCCAGAATCCCTGGTCTGAAAAATCTTTCGGGTTCCCGGTGAAGAAATAAGGAGTTTCCGTTCCTCCACGGGCTGCATATTCCCATTCTGCCTCGGTCGGCAGGCGGTATTTTTTCCCTGTTTGTTTGGACAGCCACTGGCAGAATGTTTCTGCAGCATAGTGTGTCATCGTGATAGCCGGACGGTCACCTGCGCCCCATCCCTGGTCGGGGAATCCGAACGGAGGAGTCGGGCCGGAAATGGCATCGACATCCGGATTGCTGTTATTTGCATATACGGTTTCGGGCGGAGTACGTCCTTCGCTCATGGTTTGTCCGTAGAATGCCCAATACTGATCCCACGTCACTTCTACTTCAGCCATAAAGAACGGACTGACCGTAACGTTTCGAACCGGAGCTTCATCTGCCTTATGGAACGGTTCTTTATCGGTGCTACCCATTTTGAATGTACCGCCCGGAATGGCGACCATTTTGAATGCAACGGCCGTACCCGGAATTTGTTCCGTAAAGATGTGACAGGTGTCGCCGTCTTGAAATAAAGGCTGGTATCAACAGTAGCCGTGGCGGCTCCGGGAATACCTGTTAATTTGCCGTGTTTATAATCCGGATTATAGTGTCCGGCGTCGAGGTGGCAGCTGATACACTGTAAATCCAGTTTCTTTTCGTTTTCGTCATAATAAAGGTGAGCGGTAATGCCGTCCTGGTTAATCCCTTCCGGGAACAAGTTCTGATGGCATTCCTTGCAGGATTCGTTCGGAATATATTTGACGGCATGTTCCAGTTCCGACTTGGTGTTCCAGTCGAAATCCGCACTGTCTTTTGTCATGAAGGACCATACGTCTTTCAATCCCAATTTGGCTTTAGCCGTATAATGATTCCAGGTGTCGCTTTGAGGCGGAAGGTGACAAGCCACGCAATGTGTTTTAACGCCGCTTCCGTTATTTACGTGTTTGGAGAGCTTCCAGCTGTCTTCCGCATGAGGATGAACATGGCACATCATACAGGATTCATCGGAAGAAAAATAAACGGATGTTTTATATACGGCAACCATAATGCCTGCCCCGAGAAGTAATCCGACCAAAAGAATGAAGGTTTTTCCTTTGAAAAATCTCCCTTTTTCGGAAGGATAGCGATTAGAATTGTTGTTAGTAGCCATTTGTTTTTATGGTAAACGATTTTACAATTAGTCCTGAATTAGATTTAAAAATCGGCAATAAAAGTAGTCTTTTTCTACATAAAATAAAAGTTTGCACCCACTATTTAACGAAATATGCATAGTGATTATGCTTTTTTACCAATTTTTGTAAAAATAGGAACTTGTCCCCGCTTCTTGAATGGAAATGCGGGGACAGCTCCCTTCATTTATTGCTGTTTATAAATTAGATTGAATCGGTTTCATGATGAAAGAGAATTCATAATCTCCGTAATGGATACGGTATTGTTCCAGTGGAAGCGCTCCCCAGCTGTTGACGCAACCCAATCCCATTTGTACCTTGTCAATACACATATTGGTGTAGTTTGCCTGAGGTACAAGTTCGGAGTGTCTCTGGTCTTTCTGTACTCCGTCGTCAAGTGATTCGATCGAATAATTCAAGGCTGAAGCCGAGAACGGAGCTTCCGAAATGAACATGAGTCCGTTGCCGCCTTTGTTGGTCTGTTTCCACCAACGGATATCCGTTTTGGTTCCTGTTTCCTGCGGGCGGATATAAGAGTAGAACTGTTCGTCTACAGTCTGTCTGTAATTACCCAGGTCGGTGACGTTGTTACGGTCGGAATAGTTCTCGATCGGACCTCTGCCGTAATAGTTGATCTGATCCAAGCATTTAGGCATCTGCATCTGCATGCCGAAGCGGAACATATCGGAAACTTCAGCCGATTTGTCGGCTACCATTTTCTGTGTGACTTTCACTGCGCCTTCGTTGTTGATCGTATAAGTCAGATACAATTTGGCTTTTACTGCATCCATCGTGTATTCGGCATTGACAGTAGCCATGTCGTTTTCGATTTTGTTTGTCAGAGAAACCAGTTTCAATCCCGGTTCTTTCCAGGCGGCATATTTGTTTTGCAGGTTGGCTCCCATATCGTTGTCGGTCGGAGCACGCCAGAAGTTCGGAGTCAGTTTTCCGTCTTCTTTCAGCATCGTCATGCCATTTACATCGTATCTGCACAAGAAACCGTCATGCTTATCGAAGTCCATGCGGAAATTCTCTCCTTCGACGATCAGATAATTGATGTCATTATCTTTAATGGTCGGAATGACAGTCTCAATGTTCACTTGGTGTACATTCTGCAAATCCAGTTTCGGAGCATTGTACGGGCGGATCGTCAACTGGTTTTTGGCTACCGTATAACCGGCAGGCAGCAATGTTTCCGCTTTTTTCAACTTAAAGGCCACATTCAGCAAGAGTTCTTTGCATTTGCAAATGCCCTCTGTGCTATAATTCAGTTTTATGGACTTGGTCTGTTGCGGAGCTACTTCCAGGTCTTTGACCATGCCTGTCTGAACCACTTCGCCGTTAGCCAGCAATTCCCATTCTGCATAGTAACCGTCCAGGTTACGGAAGAAGTTTTCGTTGTATACGTTTACGACACCGTTAGCCAAGTCGGATGGAGTCACCCAGATGGACTGGTAGATATGCCCGACTTCGTGCATATGCGGATTCGGTTTGCGGTCCGGGCTTATCAAGCCGTTGTCCATAAAGTTGTTGTCGGAAGCGTCATATTTGTTCCAGTCGCCGCCATAAGCATAGAAAGGAACGCCGTCTTTTGTTTTCCAACGCAAAGACTGATCAACGAAATCCCAGATAAAGCCACCTTGGTATTTCGGATATTTGCGGATCAGATCCCAATATTCTTTGAATCCCCCTTGAGAGTTGCCCATCGCGTGCGCATATTCGCATTGGATAAGCGGTTTGTCGATGTCTCCCTTGCAATATTCTTCACTACCTTTATAGTCGCGGTACATCGGGCAATAGATATCGGTGAATTCGCTTGTCCGTGCCTGTTCGTATTGCACGGCACGTGATTTGTCTTCGTTCTTGATCCAGGTATAACAAGCTTCGAAGTTTGGACCCATGCCGGCCTCGTTGCCTAATGACCAGAAAATGATGGACGGGTGATTATAACCACGCTGGACGTTGCGCCGGTTGCGTTCCATATGTGCTTTGGCGAACAGCGGGTTTTTAGCCAACGTCTTGTCACCGTATCCCATACCGTGCGATTCTACATTTGCTTCAGCAACGACATAAATACCATATTTGTCGCAGAGGTCATACCATAAATTGTTGTCTGGATAATGACAAGTACGTACGGCATTGATGTTGTATTCCTTCATGACCTTGATGTCCTGGATCATGCGCTCCGGCGATACGACGTAACCTCCGTCCGGATCCATTTCGTGCCGGTCGGCTCCCTTGAACAAGACTGGTTGTCCGTTTACCAATATCTGGGCGTTTTTCAATTCGATCTTGCGGAAACCGACTTTCACCGGAATAACCTCAGTCGTGTTGCTGCCGTTTTTCAAAGTGGCGATCAGTGTGTAGAGAACCGGAGTTTCGGCAGTCCATTTCTCAGGATTGCTTATTGCCATGTCGGTGGAAACTTTGCCCGAACCTTTGACCGACGAAGTAGCGACTTCTTTGCCGGCCTTATCTAACAGTTTCAGGTCGACTGTCCCGCTGCCTTTCAGGTTCAGGGAAACATTTAAAGTACCGTCTTTATATTGTGCATCCAAATCCGGAGTCACGCGGATGTCCTGAATGTATTTCGGAGTGCGGGCATAGAGGTAGCAGTCGCGGCCTACTCCGGAGAGGCGGAGGAAATCCTGGTCTTCCAGATAAGTCCCGTCGCACCAGCGGAACACCTGGAATGCGATCAGGTTTTTCCCTGGTTTCAGGTATTTGGTCAGATTGAATTCGGCTTCAAGTTTGCTGTCTTCACTGTAGCCGACGAATTGTCCGTTCACCCAAAGATACATGTTTGATGTGACAGAACCGAAATGAGCGAATATCTCTTTCCCTTTCCAGTCTGCCGGAACCATGATCTCTTTACGGTAAGAACCTACGTGGTTGTTTTCCGTAGGAACTTCAGGCGGGTTGTTCTTGAACTGGCTTCTCCAAGGATACCCGACATTCACATAGATCGGGTCGCCATAACCGTTCAGTTCCCACAAGCCGGGTACTTTCAGATTATCCCATCCCTTGTCGTTGAAGTTCACCTGGTAAAAATCTGTCGGGCGCATATCTGCATTTTTTACCCAGAAGAATTTCCAGTTACCGTTCAAGGTCATAAAATTCCCGGATGATTCCTTACATCCTTTCAATGCACTGTTTTCGTCTTCGTACGCGAAATAGTTGGTGTGCATGGGAGCTCTGTTGATCTCGTTTACGTTAGGATCTCTCCACTCGTTTTTTTGAGCGAAAGCTGCCGTCCCGAGCAGGGACAGGCAGCAAGCAAGTACGTTTAGTTTCATAAGATGTTATTTATTTACGGTTTTTCAGGATTTCAATCAATCCATTTTTGCCATTTTACATTATCGTTATATCCGGCTTCCACCATTGTTTCAATGAATTGCATACCTCTTACGCCATCGTATACGGTCGGGAAATCCAAGCAGTCTCCACTGGGTGTTTCTCCGTTTTTGATAGCTCTGACGGTAAGTGAGAAATTGCGGTAGATATTGGCAAAAGCTTCGATAAAACCTTCCGGGTGTCCTGCCGGAGTTCGGGTATTCCACAGGGCTTCGGGGGTCAGGTAGCCGTTGTTGCCGATATCCAATATTTCAGTCGGACGATCTCTCCATCTCAATGTCAGCGTGTTCGGCTCCATCTGGCGCCATTCCAGTCCGCCTTTTTCACCATAAATACGGATGCGGATATTATTGGCTTCGCCTGTTCCGATCTGTGTTGCGGTCAAGACGCCTGTCACACCGT
>ERZ773193.3499-NODE-3499-length-14233-cov-4.554380_pt1 | contig 14233 bp, 9 predicted proteins | sample MGYA00511110_ERZ773193 | MGnify/ENA primary metagenome ERZ773193 (study PRJEB29015, sample SAMEA2737784) | human gut metagenome | biome: human gut; feature: human-associated habitat; material: faeces | place: China | collected 2012 ...
TCCGGTGTATCCATCACTGTCAGAATTGTCCTGCAGGCAAGTACTACGATCAGGGTAAGTACCACTGACAGGCCAATACAGAGCCATGCGCCATTCGTCACATACCGTCGAAGTCTGTGTTCTTCTTTTGCTCCGAACATCTGAGCCACGGGAATTGCAAACCCATTGCAGACACCCATACAGAATCCGATGATCAAAAAGTTTAAAGATCCGGTGGAACCTACCGCTGCAAGTGCATCCACACCGAGAAATCTTCCGACAATGAGTGTATCCACCAGATTATAAAACTGCTGAAACAGATATCCAAACAAAAGTGGAATGGAGAAACCTAAAATCAGCTTCATCGGAGAACCATTCGTCATATCTTTTGTCATATTTCATCCTCTTTTCCCTTATATTTCCCCACAATGTTTTTCAAAAATCTCAAAAAAACTGTCCGTCTGTATACCATCTGTGGTATCTAATGTGAGTTCATCCCACATATCTTTGTTGATACTGGAATTCAGTCCCGCCACAAACTGGTTATAGACATCATCAAATGCCTCTTTTTCTCTTTTTTCCACGATATTGGACTTGTTTGCCTCTGTCAGTTCCTCATTATATTTATTCAGGCATTTAATAAAATAAAACCCTTTGCCTGCCTGGATCATAGACGACGTCTGTCCATTATCAAGATTAAACGCAACCTCCTCGACCTCTTTGGGCAGTTCATCCCTGGCCACCGTAGTCTGTATGGAAGAAAGTTCATTATAGTTATTTGCCACAGATGCAAAATCATCTCCACGCTCTAACTTTGCTGCCACATCACTTGCCTTTGTACTGTCTGCGACAAATATCTGCATGATCTCGATCACACGCGCCTCATCGTCACTGACTTCCTCATTTACACTGTTTGTCAGCGAATTATAAAGTTTCTGTGCTAATGCGTAATGCTGATAATATTCGCTGATATCGCTCTCCGTCACTTCAAGATAAGTATTTTCTTCTTTTGAAAGTGATGCATAATACTCTGCCGCCGCCTCTGATATTGCAGAAAGCTCATCCTCTGAAAGTGCAACTTCCCTTGACTGTGCAAGCAGATCCATGCTGACCACCTGGGTTAATTCTTCCATTGTGACCGCTTTGATATATTTTACCAATGAATCATCCCCGAAATCATGTTTCCAGAGATCCACACCATATGCCGTCCCGTAGATATTCTGATAATTCGTCAGATAAACCCGCGCCTCTTTCAAACTGCAGACGGTTCCCTCGATCTTGAATACCTGACGGTCATTTAATATATTCGAAACCACAATATTTTTATTTCCAATCCGGCATCCGGTCAATAACAGCGACATGCCACACAGCACAGCTGCTACCCTTGTAAATTTTCTCTTCATCCTAATTTACCCAATCTGATAGAAAGTCCTATTGTTCCATTGATTTTAAGATACTTCTTGCAACGGAAATTCCGTTTGCAGATGCCTGCTGTAATCCTCTCGTCACAGATGCTCCGTCTCCGATCGCACGCAGTCCTTTTACGCTGGTTTCAAAATCAGAGTTGACCACTACCTTGTTGGAATAGAATTTTACTTCCACACCGTAAAGCAGTGTCTCGTCGCTGGCAATACCCGGTGTTACCTTATCGAGTGCCATAATCATTTCCTCAATATCGACCATGATACGGTGCGGGAATACTAAGGAAAGATCACCCGGCACAGCATCCTTTAAAGTCGGGATCAGGTTATTCCTGCAGAGGCGTTCCTCCGTTGTTCTTCTTCCTCTCTTGAAATCACCAAATGTCTGTACTAAGATTTTTCCGTCGCAGAGCATGTTGGAAAGCTGTGCGATCTGTTTACCGTACTCGATCGGTGTCTTAAATGGTTTGGTAAAGTTTTTGGAAACCAAAATTGCAAAGTTGGTATTGTTGGTCTTTAAATCTTTCGACTTGTATGCGTGACCGTTTACCACCGCAAGTCCGTTATCGTAGTATTCTGTTGCGACCTCACCGGACGGGTTGGTACAGAAGGTACGCACCTTATCATCAAATGTCGGTGTATGGTAAACCAGTTTTGCCTCATAGAGGTTCTGATTTAAAAATTCCATGACCTCATCACGCACCTCCACACGTACACCAATGTCTACGGTACCTACCTTTGTTTCAATATCATGCTGTCCGCAGATATGTGAAAACCAGTCAGCACCCTCTCGTCCAACTGCAGAAACAACCTCTGCTGCAAGATATTCCTCATCTTTTTCGGTAATGATCCCTTTGACCTTGTTATCCTCAATGATGATATCTTTGACCATGGTGTTAAATTCCATCTCAACGCCCTGCTCTAACAGATGCTCCTGCAGTCTGGAATAGATTTTGTAGCCTTCCTCTGTTCCAAGGTGGCGGATCGGACATTCGATCAGTTTTAAGTTTGCATTGATCGCTTTTCTGCGGATCTCACGGATCTCTTTTTCTTTATCCACTCCGTAAACTTTTGTATCTGCACCGAATTTTAAATAAATATCATCGGATTCTTTTAATAATTCCACGGTTTTATCATAGCCTAAAATTTCCGGCAGATTTCCTCCGACATCCGGGGAAAGTGACAGTTTACCGTCAGAAAAAGCTCCCGCTCCGGCAAATCCGGTCGTGATGGAACAAGGTTTACATCCAACGCAGACTTTTGTCTTACGTTTCGGACATTCTCTCTTTTCGATTCGTCTGCCCTTCTCGATCATTAAAATTTTCAGATTCTTCTTTGCATGGATCAGTTCATATGCACAAAAGATACCAGATGGACCGGCTCCAATAATAATCACATCATATTGTTTCATTCTTTTTTCCTCTTACCTGTCTATTTGTCCTGTTTACCGATTTCTCACACGCATCTGTATTTTGGCATAGCGTATTCCATAAAAACGTCATTCCTACGCTTCCACGATCAGATATCTGCCGTCCGGGATTGCAAAAACTTCCTCTGCCTCTGCTAAATCCGCATTGCTCATTCCGGCAATATCTGCGCCCTCATCTTCAAAATAAGCACGGACTTCTTTGATATTTTTGCAGACAACTGCCATGCAGTCCTCTAAAAATTCTTCGGCCTCCTCCGGCGATTCTGCAACATTTTCTTTAAAAAGCTGCATCTGATGTTCCAAAAAATACTGTACTACCGCTTCATCGTACATAATAATCCTCCATTCTGTGCAGTGTAAAAATCTCATTTTTCACACTGTATTTTCCCGCTTATCTACCATGTATATGGGTCAATTCCAAGCCGGTCAAGCTCTCTGTAAATCGCTGCAACCGGAAGTCCTACCACATTATTATAGTCACCGTCGATTTTGTCAATATAAATTGCAAATTTTCCCTGGATTCCGTATGAACCGGCTTTGTCCGACGGTTCTCCTGTCGCAATATAACGCAAAATTTCACTTTTCTTTAACTGTCTGACAAAAACGTCAGTCTTTTCATAAAAGATATGTTCCCCTGCCCTGCCGGTCCGGTCGATAAACACAAAAGCAACCCCCGTGTAAACCGAATGGCTTTTCCCTGACAATAAAGAGAGCATGCGGAAGGCATCTTCCTCATCTTTTGGTTTTCCTAAGATTTCGCTGCCTGCGGCAACAATGGTGTCTGCACCGATGACTAAAGTATCCTGCGGTGTCATCAGCGTCCGATGCTCATCTCCATATGTTTTTAACATGGATGCGACTTCTCTCGCCTTCTGTGCTGCAAGTTCCATGACAACCTCTTTTGGCTCTTTTTTTATGATGATCTCCTCCCCCTTTGCCGGACAGACCTCAAAGTTAAGACCGATCTGCTCTAAAAGTTCACGGCGTCTTGGGGACGCGGATGCTAAAATAATCTGTGACATGGTCAAATTTCCTTTCTGCTGCATGCTTATCTGCTTCTTAACTTTGCACAAAACTCCAATCAGACTGGCTTTTGTACAATGTTTTTAAATTTTCTATACCGGGATCACTTTCCCAAGCCGGAAGGAATACAACAGTTTTTCCTTTACTTTCAGCGGATTTCCGGCTGCATCTTTCTCATTTTCATAGACTCGGTTTAGCGCTTCCTCGTAAAGTTTTAACTGTGCCGCATAACGCTCGGACAATTCCTTTTCCGTATCCACACGGTCTGTTTTATAATCAAGAAGGACAATACCGTCCTTTTCAATCCAGAATACATCGATGATTCCCTGGATCAGGGTCAGCTCTTTCCCTGTATATTCCGTTTCTCCTATATTTCCTACACGCCCCATGCTTTTTACCTTTTCCGCCTGTTCCGTGTTTTCAGCAAAACCAAACTCGTCTAACTGTTCATCCGTAAATCCCATGACAAATGGTTTCTCACGGTACAATTTTCCGTCTTTTTCAGCTGCTCCCATCCGTTTTCCAATATCTGCATTTACAAAATATTCAACCTGCGGTATGCGAATCAGTCCATGCATCTCCGGTGTGATCTGTTCTTTCTCCAGCATCCCGGCGACCTGCTCTTTTGCGGACACACCGGAAGAAAACTGGTAGCACTCCATGATGCGGTGCATTGCCGTTCCGCGAAGTGCTCCAGGGCTGGCATCCTCACTTTGCTGCTCTATTTCTCTTGCAAATGCAGGCACATACGGCACAACCTCCTCGTATTGAAAAACAGGAACTGCCTCCTCCTCTTTTTCAAACGCCTCCCGCATGGCACGATGTTTTAACTCCGACACGGAATACTTATTTTTTCTCTGCACATCATTTTCATATGCATACCGTCTGTGAAAACGCTCCGAGAACTGCTGCACTTTTTTTTCATCTGCCTGCGCAGCTTTTTCCATGCAGGCTGAACGGTTCCAGTCATCTTTGATCTGTGTTTCCAGTTCTTCCTGCACCAGTTCTGCCGCCCGCATCAGACGTATCTGATATTTATCCTGACAGGATGCAGCCGCAGGCAGAATCCAGTCCAAATAACCGGCTGCACTCTCGCGTCCCAGATAAGATAACAGTTCCTCTGGAAATGCTTTTATATAGGAAAGTGTCTCCTCTGCCTTTTTCAGACTTCCGGTTAAGATCAGCTTTTCTTTCGCTCTCGTTAATGCCACATAAAGGACACGCAGTTCCTCGCCAAGATTTTCCATATCGATCTGCTTTGCGATAGCACGTTTTGCGATCGTCACTGATTTTACACGCTGTTTTCCGTCCATATAGTCAAGACCGATGCCAAGTTCCGGGTGCAATACCAGACGGCTTCTTGTATCCTGGCGGTTAAAGTTTTTTCCCATCCCGGCGGCAAATACGACCGGAAATTCCAGTCCTTTACTCTTATGGATACTCATAATGCGCACGACATTTTCGTTTTCCCCGATCAGATCTGCCTCGCCGAAATCCACATCGTATTTCTGCAGTTCATCAATATAGCGCACAAAATGAAACAGTCCCTTGTAACTGGTATTTTCATAGGCGATCGCCTTCTCCACCAGCATTAAAAGGTTTGCATGACGCCTGTCACCGGCTGGCATTGCTGCGGCATAATCGCCGTAACCGGTCTCCTTTAACAGCAGTTCGATCAGCTCATGGATCGGTGTATCCGGCACAAGCTGCCGCAGTTTTTCGTAGGTAACATAAAACCGGTATAACTTTTCTTCGGAATCATCCCTGCCCTGTCCCGGATTTTCCTCCGCTTCCTGTTTCAGACGCTCACATTCCTCCAAAACACACTCGTAAAATCTGACATCCTTGTCTTTTAAACGCAATTTTGCAAGTTCCTCATCCGAAAGTCCTGCGATTGGTGAACGAAGCACCGCTGTCAGCGGGATATCCTGTCTCGGATTATCCAAAATACGAAGCATGGAGAGCACGGTCTGCACCTCCACCGTACTGAAATATCCTGTCGCCGAAACAGTATGTGCCGGAATTCCTGCATCATTTAACACAGCAGCAAAACGGTCTGCATATCCGCTCAGGCTTCGCAGCAGAATGACCATATCCGAATACTGCACCGGGCGCAGTTCCCCGGTTGCCTTGTCGGTCACCTTCTGCGTTCCCATAAGCTCTTTGATCCTTTTTGCAATCATCCGTGCTTCTAACAGTTTCTTATCATCCGCTGCAGCATCATCCAACAGTTCATCATCCCCGTCCACCAGTAAAATTTCCGGTGTGAACATGTCCGTTTCTTCCTGATAAGAAGCTCCCGGATAAAGTGCTGCATCCGCATCATATTCCACATTTCCAAGATTGCGCTTCATGATGCGGTAAAAAATATCGTTGGAAAAATCGAGTACTTCATTTCTGCTTCGGAAATTTTTATGCAGGTCAATGCGCTGCATTTTTGCATCCGTCAGGCTGTAAGTATCGTATTTTTCCATGAATAGTTCCGGTCTTGCCAGACGGAAACGGTAGATACTCTGTTTGACATCCCCGACCATAAAAAGGTTGTATTCACCGCGCTCCTCCCGTGAAATTGCACGTAAGATTGTCTCCTGCACCTCATTGCTGTCCTGGTACTCGTCGATCATGATCTCTTTGAAATTATCCCGGAACTCCTCGGCAGTCTTTTTGACTTTGCCGGTCTCCTCATCGACAAAGATATTTAACGCAAAGTGCTCAAGGTCATGGAAATCCACCAGATTTTTCCGCCGTTTTTCTGCCGTAAACGTCTCGTCAAATTCCAATGTCAGACGCACTAACTCTGCCGCCATCGGCGCCGTCTTTTTCATCTGCTCCGCCATGATCTCCGGTGATGTGAAAAAATACTGGCGGTTTATTTTTTTGACCGCATCCTTTCCCATCTCTCGCAGTTTTTTGACCAGCTCTAATTTTTCTTCGTTTCCGTCAAATCCACGGGAGGAAGCAAGCCTGTCATAGGATAAATTGCGGTAATTCTGATAAAAATCCGCAAAACTTTCACTCGCAGCGATCTCCTTATATTTTTTCAGGTCGCCCTCTAATGCTTTCGCATACATATCCGGCCCGTCATCGTCCTGCGTCAGTTTGTATGCCCGCCCGGAAAGTGCCACAAGATCCTCTGACACCCGTTTTAAGTTCTGAAGAAGCGACTGCATGAAAGCTGCGCTTTCCAAAGATGCCTCATCCTCTATGCCATAGCTTTCTGCCGCTGCAAGCAGCCATTTCTTTGGCCATGGATAACTCCTTGAAAACTCATAGAGCTGTAAGATCATGCCGGAGAGCGCCGCATCATTTCTGCCGGATGCATATCCGTCCACAAATGCTAAAAATTCCGGCGCACTCTCCTCATAATTTTTCAACAGCACCTTTGCGAGCACGTCCTCTTTTAACAGTTTCAACTCGCCCTCATCCCCGATTCTGAAATTCGGTTCGAGATCGATCTCATGAAAATGATTACGGATCACATACAGACAAAAACTGTCGATCGTCGTGATCTGGGCATTGTGTAAAAGAGAAAGCTGACGCTGTAAATGTTCGTCGTCCGGCTGTTCTTTTAAGGCATTCTCCAGTGCATTTCCGATTCGTTCACGCATCTCTGCCGCAGCCGCATTGGTAAATGTCACGATCAAAAGACGGTCAATGTCCACCGGGTGCTCTTTGTCCGTAATGATCTTTATGATACGTTCCACGAGCACCGCAGTCTTACCGGAACCTGCTGCCGCGGAAACTAATATATTTCTGTCTCTGAGTTCGATGACCTTTCGCTGGTCATCTGTCCATGTCATTCCCATGTTTTGCTCCGTTTCTGACTTTTTATTTTTGCACCTGTCACATCACATTTATTCACCGTCCGGATTTTTTCCCGGCTCTCCAATCTCTTCCCGGATATGTGCAAGGATCTCCTCACTGCTGTCAAATTTTTCAAACTGCTGATAGGAAAATCCCGGCATGCGTACGTCAAATCCGCAGATCGTGTGATATGGACAGTAATCGCAGCCGCTCCTGTCTCCTAACAGGTAAGGTTTTACCGCCACATTTCCGGCAAAGATCTCTTTTCCCACATGCTCAATCTTCTTTCGCACATAATGGGACATCAGTCCAAACTCATAGGTGCTCGCCGTCTTAGATGTCGCCTTTAAGGAGCCGTCCGCTTTTAAGGCTACCGGGATCACTGTCGATGTGCCTGAAAAATCAGTATCCATCGCACCATAGATTTCCGGATCTTCATTGACCAGACCTCCCACTTTAAGCTGTTCTAGAATACTCCGTCTGATCTCCTCCTCGGACTCCTGACCATCCGCATCCACCATCGGATCTGTGATGTGATAATAAAAAATACCTGCAGGTTCCGTATCTTTTCCCTTATATTTTTTCTTTGTGAGTTCCAGTGCCGCATTCATGTAGACGACAAGCTGGAGCTGCAGTCCATAATAAAAATTTAAAAGTGAAAAAGTGGTGTTGCCCGATTTATAATCAATGATTTTTACATAGACCTTATCGTCTGTCTCGTAAGTATCAACGCGGTCGATCCTGCCGCGCAGACGCATTTTTTCATCTTCACCCAGTTGAAACTGCACCGCATCCAGCCGCTCGGCGCGCGAAAATGACACCTCAAAACCGCTCGGCACAAACTTTCCTTTCCGCACCTGTAACATCAGTGCCCAGATCGTCCGTTTTGCCGTTGCCTCCATCCGCTTTAACAGGTAACTGTTTCTTGCGTCCTCGAATACGTCCCCGATCCCGCTGCCTGCGATCGCATCTTCCATGCTCTGGGAAAGCAGGGCTTCCTGCGCTTTCTCCGGGATATCAAACCAGGTATAATCCGACAGCTCTATGCCCTTTGCAAAACGCTCTAACACATCATGATAAATATTTCCCATATCCACACTCGCAAACTGCTGCAGTTCCCGTTCTTTAAGCCGCAGTCCATAACTTAAATAATGAGCAAACGCACAGGCAGCAAACTGTTCGAGCCTTGTCACGCTGTTTTCTAAGGTATTCCCATATAAAGCTTTCGTGACTGCCTTGCTGATCGCATCATCTTTATGGGCGCCAAACGCCGCATCAAAAAGCTGCATTACTTTTTCCCGTTCACCCTCATCCGACAGGTACCATGCCAAAAGTGCAGTCCATGCCTCTTCATCCTCCACCGGTTTTGTCAGCCCTTCCATCAGAAACGGCAGGGCACTTTCCGCAGTCAGTGCACCTTCTAATGTCTCCTCCTCGGACGGTTCTTCCACCGCAAGCTGTGGGAACAGTTTTAAGAGTGTCCCGATCAGATACGAACGCCGCAGTGCTTTTCCATCGGAGTTAACGCGGCAGAATGTCACATACAGCCGCTCGGACGGTTTTGTCATATTTAAATACAGGTAAAACTTCTGGATAAATACTTTTTCCCTTGCGCCCGGCGCCAGTTCCAGGTGATATTCTGCCATCTTTTCACGCTCAAACTGGGAAATAATGCCACCCTGATTCCCTGCTTTCGGCACAACTCCGTCGTTGACACCGACAAAAAATAAGATTTTTACATGGTTCAGACGGGTTCTCTCGATATCCCCGACTGTCACCGTGTCGTTACCCGGCGGGATAATACCGACTTTTGCCGCCTCAAATCCGGCATCTAAGATATCACTGTATTCCCGGATCGTCATCGTCTCATCGCCCAGCAGAGACGTCACTTTGTCGAGCAGATCCATCACGATTTTATAGATCTGGTCATATTCCTTTGCCCGCGCCTGATTGCCATGCGCCTCGAAAAAGTTTCCACGCTCCTTTAATAACTGCTCCATGTCAAGCCGTCTGATCAGACTGTATAACTCATAGGTCTGTGTGCTGACCGTATTGTCTTTTCCACGGAATGCCTCAAGCAGCGGCTTAAAATTCTCATAAACCGCCTCACGGATCTCATTTAACCGTGCCATATCCTCCAATGTCCCATCCGGCATTACAAACGTCCACGGTCTGCTCCAGCGGGATGCACCGCGGATGCCCCGTGCGAGGACATAATTTTCCAGGCGGTCGATCTCCTGTTCTGTAAGTCCATGGGATCCTGTTTCCGGCTGCTGCGTCAAATCTTCCGTTGCAGCCGGATCTGGCTCCTTGTCGGAATTTTTTGCCTCGGTCACGACTCTCGCTGCAAGCCCGCACCGCAAAAACCGGAACACACTTTCATAAGAAAAATCATATTCGATCATCTCTAAGATCGCCCGGATACACTCGATAAACGGGTGGAACAAAATATTTTTTGTCTGATCAATAAAGTACGGGATATGGTACTGCTCAAAGATCTCCGGCACATAATTGCCATACTGCTGCACATCCCCTGTCACGACTGCGATATCCCGGTAACGGTAACCATTCTCCCTCGTCAGGCGCACGATCTCGCGGGCAGCAAATTTTAATTCTTCCCTCGGATTTTTCAGGGACGTGATGCGGATATGCTGCATAGATTGTTCCGGTGTTTTGTATCTGTAGCTTCCCGCTCCCGGACGAAAGAGATTCTGCTCCATAAAATAAAGGTCGGCAGCATTGGCATAGCGCCTCTGTTTTCCGGTCGGCAGTACCAACGGCTCCTCCACCGGAACTTTGCACAGTTCTGCCACTTTCAGTAGCGACGCCACCGTTTTTTTACTCATGGCAAAAAGTTCATGTACACCCCTGCACTGGTAAAAATCTTCCCTGACATCCATCGTGACAGACACGCTGACCTTCTTTGCCAGCACGAGCAGTTTTTCCATCAGACGGTTCTGGATCGGTGTAAATCCGGTAAACTCGTCCAACACGATCACACTATTACGAAGCAGTTCGGACTCTTCTGCCACATCATAAAGAAGCTCTAACACTTCCTCTGCCGTGATATATCTGCCCTTTAAATACTCCGTAAATCCCTGATACATCGTGAGGACATCCTGCATTTTTAAGCGCAGTCCCTCCCCAAGCGGTTCTTTCTCCAAAAACTCTGCCAGCGCATCCGGACTGACATTATACTGCATCAGCTCTGAGATCAGGGATTTTACCTCGCCGACATATCCCATCTTATTCATATTCGCACCAAGCACTTTCAGTTCTGCTTTTTTCTGTTCTGCCACCTTTCGCAGTACAAGATTTTTTCCGGTCTCTTCCAGCACAACCACATTTTGTTTTCCAAGATCATCAAAGACGCGGTATGCGAGTCTTGCAAAACTGAGCACATCCACGTTCATGATTGCATGCTGTTTTTGCCTCTCGACCAGTTCCCGCTGTGTCTGCATGGTAAACTGCTCCGGCACAATGATTAAAAACTGCTGCTCTTTATTTTCTTTCGCCTGTTTCAGCACGGAATCATACAGAAAATCCGATTTTCCGCTGCCCGAATTGCCAAATATAAATTGTAGGGACATCTGTTTTCTCCTGAAAATTCAATCTTAAAATATTGTATCACACATTATTTCTTTTGAAAAATGTTATCCTGCGGGTTGGAGTCAAATAGTGCATTTAAACTTCTTGATTGACAAATTTTTCACACCCGAATCCTGTAATAAAAGAAATGCCGTCAAAAACATCAGCAATTACCACAGGCATTCCGATATCTGCGACCAGATAATATACCATAAACGGCACCAGTATGTCATTGAGACCATTCCCGCAATCATTGCCCTCTTTTTCTTCTCTCTTTCCATTTCCTGCCCCTTTCTGCTCTGTCATTCTATTTTGCATGTTAGTCTATTCTAACTCTTTTGTCAATTCAGAAAATTTCCACTGTCATATCATGTATCAGAGAGAATTTGCACCTGCCAGGTTAATTGCCCTTTGCCGGACGCACAACTGAAAGTTATGAAGCAGTCCAATGATATGCAATTCTTGGTGTTCCATTTTTAACATATATAATACCGCATTTCATAAAACCATTCTTTTCCATCAGCTTTTGCATGATTTGATTATCCGCATGGGTATCTGCCCTGATATTTTGAGAAATATTTTTACAATAATTTAAAACACACTGAAACAAACCATGCACCTGACCATCCCCAGCAAGTCTGTGAATAGTAAGATAAGGCTCTTCATTCAGCCAATTTCCATTCTCAATATGCTTATAAGCAGGTTCTGCACCTTTAAACAATGCAAATACCCCATGTCTCCCATCTTTGTCATATATTACCCTGCATACATTCTGACAAATATCAGATTTTATTAGCTCTGCATCCGGATAAAAATGCCCCCATTGTGCAGGATTTCCGGACTTTATCATATAATCCTGTGCATATTTATAAATTTTCATAATCTGTTCAAAATCTGCCATATCAGCATTTTTCACATTCAGCATATATTTTATTCACCTCCGCAACTGCCGATTTACGAGTTTCATGATTCTTTGTCTGTTATATCGCTGAATCATTACAAACAACATATCAAACAATGCTGTCAAAATGCAAACGGAAAATTGACCTCCTCTCCTGCAGAAAAAACAGCCTCTCCTGATGTCTCTGTAACCTTGAAACCTGCGCCATCCCATCCGTTGATTTTGATGGTTCCTTTTACACTTCCGTCATCTGATGTGAAAGCCAGCTCCCCGTTTCCATTGTCAACAAATGTTCCTTTTGTTTCTCCCTCTCTGTAAATGGAGATAAGCGCTTCATCCTCTCCTTCCAGCCCCTGTCTGGTGATCAGGGAACTGTATACGCTGCCAGTCCCCTGATTGTCCACAAACAGACCGTACTTTGCTGATTTTTCCGGCATAACAAAGGATTCCCCCTTTATCTTTGCCAGCTCATTTGCAATAACATAAGCCCTGTTCTTCGTGATCTCCTCCAGATAAGAATTCTGAAGAAGCGGATACATACTGCCGTTTTCTTCGTAAGATCCAATGTCAAGCAAGGTCACTTCTTCCTTCATGTCGATCCAGTTTCTCTGTTCTGTAAGGATCTTCTCCTTTGTCTGCGGATCTGCCAGATCACTGAATCTGCTCCAAAGGTTATTTAATTCCGTATCCCATATGTCGAAAAACCATCTGGATGACAGATTCATTTCTGTCTGTGTCTGGGCTGCCTGCGCCAGCGGCGTATATTTCTTTACGATGTTCTCAATATTCTTCAATTCGTCCTGCAGTGATGCGGAACCTGATACCACATTGTCAACATCCGCTTTGATGTCCTCCGAATAGTCATAAGTAAAATCCGTTTCTTCATTTAATACGACGTCATTGTATTCTGTATTTTCTGTGCTTTCTGTGTCTTCTGTGTTTTCAAAACTGACCGAATCTTCCACCTGGGAAGATTCGCTTTCTATTCCTGTATTATTATTTTTTACTCCTTCTTTGCCACATCCGGCACAAAGTCCGGTCATTAATATTAATATCATGCTGTAAATTCTTTTTTTCATGTGTTTATACTCTCTACTTTCTGATTCATTGGGTGTTCTTTCCAGTTTTCTCTATCAGCAATTATAAATGAACATGAGAAAAAATACCAGCGGCCCCGTGAAACTTTGCATAAATAAAAAAGCAATACCTGAATTTAAAATAAACTCAAATACTGCTCATGAAACATCTAATATTGTATCTTTTTAGCCGAGGTATAACATTTCTCTCTATATTTAACCAAACTTGAAGTTACACTGCCATTTCCCATAATAATGATGAAACAAAAGGTTGAAACAAAAACATACTAACTACGACAGAACTGCATATTACATAAAAGTCACTCTTTTTTGAATTTAGCAATACTCTTTTTTTTAACTACCTGTTATCCAGCGTGCAATAAAATATCTGTTTATAGTCCCAACCGTATTTGTAATAATATCGTTTATATCTGTGGTTTTAAAGGTAATAATGTGATGTATTAAGAACAGATGAAGATTTGTTTAAATCTTACCGAACGGACAGCGTCAAATAACTTCCCATCTGACTGATCACTTTCAAATATCAGAATAATTTATCTCATTTTCCATATTAAAATTCCAAACTATCCACATTTAACAGAAAATACTTCATACCCATAATTACAAAGTGCTTAACTTTACATTTCCATTTCTTCTATCTCTTTTAACATAAATTCTTCGAGCTTCTTCTTGTCAGGCAAATGTAACATATACGTTGAAACAAATAACTGGTTATCCATTCCAGATAAGGCATATTCTACCATCTGAGAACCTTTATCTGTACAAAGCAGTATTCCTACTGGAGGATTATCTCCCTCTATCATCTCATTTTTCTTATAATATCCTACATAAGCATTAAGCTGCCCTAAGACTATTATAAATTCGCATAGACACAGTATACCACAGCTCATGTATCTATGTGATTTCTTTTTTATTGTTTTGTTACTGTTCACAGGTAGGCATTTTCTGAACTGAAAATGCCGTATGATACAGTGGTGGCAGCAGATTTTGC
>ERZ773193.3500-NODE-3500-length-14230-cov-3.269912_pt1 | contig 14230 bp, 10 predicted proteins | sample MGYA00511110_ERZ773193 | MGnify/ENA primary metagenome ERZ773193 (study PRJEB29015, sample SAMEA2737784) | human gut metagenome | biome: human gut; feature: human-associated habitat; material: faeces | place: China | collected 2012 ...
TCGCTGTCCCGCTTGAGGAGCAGCCTGCCGCCTATGCCGCCGCCGTGTCCGTTGAGCCGCTGCCTCATATGCTCGACCTCTGTGAGAGGGGATTCTATAATGCCGCCGTTGCCTGCAGTTTCAGGGAAACAGAGCATTATGAAGGGTGCGAAGCGCCTGAGCCGCGCCTCGGCGTCGTCAATGTCCGCCATGGTAAGGCTGATGCCTTCAAATGCGGCGTCCCGGCACCGAAGGCCCGGATTAAACCAGATGACCTCCTCCGCCTTTGCAACGCGCTCGATTACAGGATCTTTTTTTATAAGCTCGCTAAGCTGCATATAAAGCTCCTCTCTAAAAGAGTATTGTTTATTTACGATACCTCGTTGGCCCTTTCCCGTACGTAGTCAAGTGCCTCCCAGAGCTGAGTGTCCTCCTTCTGGTGGTTCTTTACGAGTTCCGGTATGGCCATTCTGTGATACTGCTCCGGCAGCTCCATTAAAATATCGGGTGAAATTCCCACGCCGTTTATGTTGTTGCCGTTGGGGGTGTAATAAGCGTCGGTAGTGATCTTGAGCCAGCCGCCGGTGGATTCTATGTATGACGTGGTCTGCACAACACCCTTGCCGTATGTGTTGGTCCCCACAACTACGCCTATCTCGTTTTCCTGTATGGCCGCCGCAAGTATCTCGCTGGCCGATGCGGAGTTCTCATTCACTATAACCGCTACAGGCACGCCTATGGCGCTGCCCTTGCCGTTATATACCGTTTCCTCAGTGGAATCCGTAGGGCCAACGCTCACGATGCGCATGCCCTTGCCCAGCAGTATCTCGCCTACCCTTACGACTATATCCAGCGAACCGCCGGGATTGTTGCGCAGGTCTATCACAAGCGACTTCATGTTGCGGCTCTTAAGATCCTTTATTGCATTCTCAAACTCGTCTGCGCAGTTGCCGGTGAACATGCTCACATAAATGTATCCGGTCCTGTCGTTAAAGAGGGCTGAATCCACGTGCTTTACTGTTATGTTGCCGCCGGTGACCGTTATATCAAGCGTCTCGCTGCCCCGCAGTATGGAAAGCTGCACGCCATCAGCTTTCTTTGCGTCTATCAATGCCCTTAGATCGTCCTGATCCATATTCGCCACGCTGGTTCCGTTCACGGCGGTTATGATGTCGCCCACCTTTATGCCGGCGCTCTCCGACGTACTGCCTTGATAGACCTCAAGCACCTCGGAACCCGTCTCGTTCGGCTGACCTACCAGCAGGCCTATGCCGTAGTACTCTCCGTTTATGGCGGCAAGGTACTCCTCGTACTCCTCGGCGGTGTAATATCTGGCGTATGGATCGTCGAGCGTGTCCAGCATGCCGTTTGCCGCCCCCGCTATCATCTTTTCCCGGGAGGGCACCTCGGTGTAGTATTCTTTTTCAATGCTGTCCAGCACGTCGTCCAACGCCGCTATCTGGCTGAACTCAGAGTATTCTTCAGCCGACATCACCACCCTGTCTCCAGACGTCCTGTTCATTATGATCATGGTAAGCGCGGAGGATATCAGTGCTATGACAAGCACTCCCGCTACCGCGTATAGTATCGTCCTTGGAAAGGGCCTCATTGGCAATTACCTCCGAAAATAATTGGCTTCGCCACCTCATTGTTATGCGTATTTTACCAATTTTATCTATGTTAGTCAAATAAAGGGCGCCCAAAGTGTCTTTTTACACCACTTTGCGGCAAAAAAACAGCCCGGCAAGTAATTCCTCCCGCTTTGGTAAAATGCTTGTTTTCCATAAGGACAAGCGGTATCATATCTTTAGTAAAGTATAAAAAGTCCCTCTTTCTATTGAAGGAGAGGGCAAAGGAGCAGCTATGGCAAAGCAGGTATTGCACAAGCATTTCAAGGATATCGAGGTCTCCACGTTAGGATTCGGCGGAACCCGATGGGCCATGGAGGAGGGCAATAACGAACGTATCGACCGCAAAAAGGGCTTTGCCCTGATAGATGCGGCATTGGAGCGGGGCATCAACTATTTTGACACGGCCCACGCCTATCTCAAAGGAGATTCTGAGCGAATCTTTGGCGAGGCGCTGACCCGCCATCCCCGTGAAAGCTATCTCCTGGCCAGCAAATTTCACGCCTCCCACTGCAAGGACCTGGAGGGAATGTTTGAGGAGCAATTAAAGCGTTGCAGGGTCGAATACTTTGATTTCTATCTTTTCCATTGTGTGTGCGAGGTGACGCTGCCTCTCATTATGGACGAAAATGCCCGATATCTGGAATTCCTGCTGAAGCAGAAAGAAAAGAGTCGCATCCGCTATCTGGGCTTTTCCGCCCATGCGGAGCCGGACAACCTGCGTAAATTTCTTCAGTGGTACGACGGCTATGATATGGCTCAGATCCAACTGAACTATGTGGACTGGACGCTGCTGAAAGCGAAAGAACAGTATGATATCCTTCTGGAGCACCAGCTTCCCGTATGGGTCATGGAACCGCAGAAGGGCGGGCGGCTGTCCACGCTGAATAAACGAGCGGCAGCTATCCTGAAAGCGGCGGAGCCAGAGCGCTCCATTCCCTCTTGGAGCTTCCGCTTCTTGCAGGGCTTGCCCATGGTGCAGACAGTGCTCAGCGGCATGACCACTATGGAACAGATAGAGGACAATGTAGACACGTTCTCGCGGCAGGAGCCGCTGAATGAACAGGAGCTGGATACGCTCTGGCAGGCCAAGGACTCCTTTATGGGCACGTTAGGCGTGCCATGCTCCGGCTGCCGCTACTGCTGCGACACCTGCCCTGCGGGGCTGAATATTCCTCTGCTGATCCAAGGCTATAACGAGCAGCGTGTCAGCGGAGAGGGGTGGCGCCTGTCCAATCTGAAGTGGACCAAGGGGCCGGAGGAATGTCTCCATTGCAACACCTGCCGGCAGTATTGCCCTCAGCGTATTGACATTCCCGAAGTCCTGGCACAGTATGCAGCGCTGCGTGCCGCTTTATAACATAGTGCTCACAGCCGCCCCATCTCCTGCGCCCGCTTCCAGTTGCGAAAGGCGGAGGGATGTTTGGAGATAACGAATACGTATATCAAAACGAAGATTGGATACAGCAGTAAAATCAGCCTAAAGGTGATATCATACCCGTATTTGGTATTCAGTATGCCGGCGATCAGGCCACCGAAAGCCATCGGCACATCCCAGCCCATGGAATAGGTGGAGGCGGCAGTCCCCCTCCTCTCAGGCGGGACTATCCGGACAGACATGATCTGGAAACCGGTCACCACAAAGCCATAACCAAAGCCCATAAGCACCGCGCCTATGCAGACAAGGATCTGGCTCTCCGCAAAGCTGACGGCGGAAACCCCCAAAGTAAAAAACAGGGCGCTGGAGTAAACCAGAGGAGCCTCTCCCCAGCGGTTGCTGATCTTTCCAACGAAAAGCCGCGAGATAAATGTGCCGCAAGCCTGAAAGGTATAGAACAGACCCGGCCGATTCATCACGCCGCGTTGGATGAGGAACAGTATCAAATACGGGCTGATAGCACCGCTCCCCAAGGCGATGATCGCTTCCAATATTGAGGCGGGCAGGACATTTTTTTTCATATAACAGGTTTCTGAAGCTTTCCTGCCGGAAAGGTGTGATATGCTCCTTCGGGATCTCTCGGAAATTAAATTTCCGCAGCAATAGCAGAGCCAGCAGGCTCGCCACGGCAACCGCACCGAAAAGGCCCCAGACATTGTGCTTTTCCCACAGCCACAGACCCAGACCCGGCCCTATCGCATTTGCCAGGGAGTTGCAAAATCCAAGATATCCCACGCCCTCGTTGAAGTTCCCTTCGTTCAGCGTGTCATAGGCATTAGTCGTGACGCCTGTGGTAGCAACGGCGGAAAGTAAGCTGGTAAGGAGCCGATCCAGCGCGATCAGTGCCATTGAAGAGGCAAAAATATAACCAAAGGGCAGGCACACCAGCCCTACAAGGCAGAACATCAACAAGCTCCGGCGGCTGCGGTGATCCAGATACCAGCCGGCAAAGGGCCGCATCAGCAGCGCTCCAAAGGCATTGAGGTAATGCAGCACGCCAATGGTCCTATCCGTTCCGCCGCGAAAAAAGAGATAGAGCGAAAAGCTGCTGGCTAAAAGATTTCCAGTCAACAGGAGCAGCAGGTGTGCCAGCAGGACACGGCAGTAATCAGACGTCCAAAGCTGGGAGCGCTGTCCGTTCATAGTCCTCCCCTTTCTGTGAATCCACGCATCGTTAAAATCGGGTCAAAAGACCCGTCAATGCGCCGCCGGCAATATAGGCTGCCGGGCGGCGCTTGTATTCATATAATACCGGCAGATCGAAGCATTCGACCCCGTTATTTTGCTTTTCTACATCAACAGTTTCTGTCCCAGTGTAATGAGCAGGGGCATAGTCAAAGCGGAAAGCGCCGTTTGCAGCGAAACAACGTTGGCTGCCGCCGCTTCGTCATGGCGGCAAAAAACCGCCATCATGGTAGTAACGCTTGCCGCAGGCGCACAGGTCGTAATCATTGCCACCATGGCGACGACGCCACGAATGCCGGTGAGGTGCAGCGCCAGCACCAGCAACAGCGGAAATACCACCAGCCTCTCTATCGTGGAAATCCAAACAGCGGCGCTTTTTAGCACGATACGCGGATCCGAATGGGCCATGCGGCAACCTATAACGATCATGCCGAGGGGCGTGTTCAGCGGAGAAAAAGCATCCACTACCGCATCAACCGCAGCCGGCAGAGAGGTCGAGGTCAAAAACAGCAAGGCGCCGACCAACGTTGAAAGAACTCCCGGATTTAGAAAGGCCTTTTTCAGCGGGAGCTTTCCCCCGCCCACACTGCTCATTAGCGCATAGCCGTAGGTCCACGTCTCAATATTGAACAAAGCCACCACGACGCTGCAATAAAAGACCCCTGTTTTCCCGTAAAGCGCCTTCACCAATGGCAGGCACATAAAGCCGACGTTAGCAAAAATGGCGGCAAAGCGCGTCACGCTGCGGTAGCCGATATCGGCATGGCGAATGGTCAGCTTCGTCACTGTGACCATGACCGCAAAGGTGAGTATTACGATTAGCGCCGTCTGCTTTAATCCCGTCCAGAGGATAGCCTCAAAGGGCCGTTGGAGGGCAGAGATCACCACGGCCGGCGTGGCCACATACAGCGCCAGTGCAGAAATGGCATTTTCCCCTTCCGCAGAAATCAGGTTGGCCTTGCTCAGCGCAAAGCCAACCAGTATGATCGCGGCCAGCAGCAGAATCTGCTGCGTCACACAAATAAAATTTTCAGCCATAACTTATAGCTCAATAAGCTCATGGGAAACTGAGATAAGATTCTCGTTACCATCCTCGTTTATTATGATCTGATCCTCAATGCGGCAACCGCCCCAGCCCGGAATGTAAAGACCGGGTTCAATGGTCGTCACCACATTCGGCTTGTAAACCGCGGTAGCACCGGGACGGATAAACGGCACCTCGTGAACAAACATGCCGATCCCGTGACCAACGCCATTGTAGTGATATTTATAATAGGGACCGTCCTTGATGGCGCGGACGGATGCCTCATAGACGTCGCCAGTTACAGTACCGGCCTTCATAATGCTGATAGCATCCTCTATCATCTCTTTAACAAGGCCGTAAACCTCTTTCTGCTTATCGCTGGCCTTGCCCACCACCACGGTGCGGGTCATATCGCTCATATAGCCGTTGAACTGGCAGCCGTAATCCATCAGAACGAAGTCTCCGTAATGCACTGTGCGGTCGGAAGGGATGCCGTGCAGCAGACTGGTATTGGGACCGGAAATGAGGATGTTGCCATAGGGCTGGGTATCCGCACCCTCCATGACCATATAGGCGGAAAGTTTGGCCGCCAGCTCCTTCTCCGTGACGCCGACCCTTATATCGTCAAGTATGCGCCAGAAGGCCCGGCACGATATTTCGCAGGCGTTGCGGAGATACTCGATCTCCTGCGGTGTCTTGATGCTGCGCAGCTCCTCCACCACGCCCTGGGTGGGAACCAGCTCGATGTCTACGAGCTCTCTCAGCTCGCTATATTCGCCAAAGCTGAGAACGTCGCTCTCAAAGGCGAGCGATTTGATATTGTTTTCTTTTACGATAGAAGCCAAGGCTTTTATCACGCTGCCGCCGACAGCGCGCCAATTCACAAGGGTGAAGTCAGGAGCCTCGATCTCGGCCTGCTCGGTATAGCGGGGATCAGTGATCAGGGAACCACCGTTTGCCGTAACCATCACACAAGTATCGGCGCCCTTAAAGCCGCTGATCCAGCGAACATTCGCCTGCTTCTTCAGAAATAGGGCATCGGCGACATTCTCTTTGAACCAAGGGAGAATTCGCTCATTATACATCTTTTTATACCCTCCTCTTTAAATTATTCACAGAGGAGCAGCAAGGCGACGGTGCGTCTGCTGCTCCCTTTTTTTACCTATTCAGCAAAGGCTTTTTTAACTGAACCGCGTGAGATCACTCGGCCCAATGGACGCGGGCCATTTCATAGCGGTTTGCGTCTTCCATGACAAGCTGGTTGCTGTGTGCGATAGCGTTGATCACGGCGTACATGGCGACGGAAGGAACATCCTCCATGTATATCTCCATCAGCTCCCTATAATAGCCCTTGCGCGCCTCGACGTCGCTGGCGCCGTTGCCCAGTGCGATGAGCTCGTCGGCTTTGGGGTTGTTATAGCGGCCATAGTTGCCGGAATTGCCAATACAATTGGAATCCATATAGATACCCACAGCCGCACCGAAGTCGAAGGAAACGTCGGACCAGCTAAAGGGGCAGATCTCCACCTCGCCGTTGAGGAGCTGATCAGAAAATGCGGAGCGCTCCATGGTGTCCACCTTAGCGTCCAGGCCTATGGCGCTCAGAGTGCCCTGCAGCCATACGGAAAGAGTCTGATAAGGCTCGGTATTATAGGACTTAATAGTAACGGTCCTGCCCATATTGCCGCACTCTTCCACCAGGGCCCTGGCCTTTTCCACGTTGTATTCATAGGTGTGGGAGGGTACAAAGTCGGGGTTGCCGGTGACCTGTTCGCCCAGATCGCAGGGATAGATGACGACCTGGCCCTGGCCGCTGCCGCAGACCTCGAGGGCCTCTTCCTTATTTATGGCATAAGCCACGGCACGGCGCATGCGCACGTCGGAGAATACCTCGCTCTCGCAGTTCATGTAAACAGACTCGTTGCGGCAGGAAAGCGCCTCGCTGATGGCGACGTTGTCGGCAGTCTTTACGGTATCCAGCGCCACGCCGGACAGGGGGTTGAAGTACAGATCCAACTCGCCGGTCTGCAGCGCCACCACGGCGGCGTTCACGTCGGAGACAGGCACATACTTCAGGTGGGTCAGATCGGGCTTGTCGCCATAATAATCGTCGCGAGCCTCGAATTTAACATATTCGTTTTCCTTCCAGTCGGTAATTACATAAGGGCCGGAGGAAACGACGCTCTCGGCAGTCTTTCCGTAATCGTCGCCATACTTTTCCATGGCAGCCTTGGAGCGCACGCTGCCATACTGTATGCTAGTCATAGTGGCAAGACGGGAAGCGTCCGCAGCGGAGAAGTGGAATACGGCTGTCTTTTCATCCACAGCCTCTACGTCGTCCAGGGTCTTGTACAGCCAGGACCAGCCGTCGCACTGATCGCGGACGAACTCATAGGAGAACTCCACGTCCTCAGCCGTGATATCGGTACCGTCGCTGAACTTGGCATTGGGATTTATATGGAAGGTGTAGGTCAGGCCGTCCTCGGAAATCTCCCAGGAGTCGGCAAGCTGGCCGCAGAATTTTCCGTTGATCTTGCGCACTAAGGCGTCGTAGACCTGATCGAGGGCCTGAAGGTCATTTTGGGCGGTAACGTATTTCACGTTGAAGTTGGTGATCAGGCTGGCGGAGCCGTAAACGACCTCGCGGTCGTGATCGATGGCGGCGTCGCTGCCGTCAGCTTTGCCGTCGCCGCTGCTGCTGCAGGCGACCAGACTCAAGCTCATCACCAGGGCGAGGGCCAGGCAGAGCAGCTTTTTTGCGTGTCTCATTTGTTTTCCTCCAAATCGTTTTGATTTAGCTATTAAGCAAAGGCTTTTTTAACTGAACCGCGTTGAGATCACTGGGCCCAATGGACGCGGGCCATCTGATATATGTTTGCATCCTCCATGACAAGCTGGTTGCTGTGCGCAATGGCGTTAATTACGGCGTACATGGCGACGGAAGGAACGTCCTCCATGTATATCTCTATAAGCTCCCTATAATAGCCCTTGCGCGCCTCGACGTCGCTGGCGCTGTTGCCCAGTGCGATGAGCTCGTCGGCCCTGGGGTTGTTGTAGCGGCCATAGTTGCCGGACATACCGATACAATTGGAATTCATATAGATACCCACAGCCGAGCCGAAGTCGAAGGAGATGTCAGACCAGCTAAAGGGGCAGATCTCCACCTCGCCGTTGATGAGCTGATCCAGGAACGCAGAGCGCTCCATGGTGTCCACCTTAGCGTCCAGGCCTATGGCGCTCAGAGAGCCCTGAAGCCATACGGAAAGCGTCTGATAAGGCTCGGTATTGTAGGATTTAATGGTGACGGTCTTACCCACGTTGCCGCACTCTTCCACCAAGGCCCTGGCCTTTTCCACGTTGTATTCATAGGTGTGGGAGGGTACAAAGTCGGGGTTGCCGGTGACCTGTTCGCCCAGATCGCAGGGATAGATGACGACCTGGCCCTGGCCGCTGCCGCAGACCTCGAGGGCCTCTTCCTTATTTATGGCATAAGCCACGGCACGGCGCATGCGCACGTCGGAGAATACCTCGCTCTCGCAGTTCATGTAAACAGACTCGTTGCGGCAGGAAAGCGCCTCGCTGATGGCGACGTTGTCGGCAGTCTTTACGGTATCCAGCGCCACGCCGGACAGGGGGTTGAAGTACAGATCCAACTCGCCGGTCTGCAGCGCCACCACGGCGGCGTTCACGTCGGAGACAGGCACATACTTCAGGTGGGTCAGATCGGGCTTGTCGCCATAATAATCGTCGCGAGCCTCGAATTTAACATATTCGTTTTCCTTCCAGTCGGTAATTACATAAGGGCCGGAGGAAACGACGCTCTCGGCAGTCTTTCCGTAATCGTCGCCATACTTTTCCATGGCAGCCTTGGAGCGCACGCTGCCATACTGTATGCTAGTCATAGTGGCAAGACGGGAAGCGTCCGCAGCGGAGAAGTGGAATACGGCTGTCTTTTCATCCACAGCCTCTACGTCGTCCAGGGTCTTGTACAGCCAGGACCAGCCGTCGCACTGATCGCGGACGAACTCATAGGAGAACTCCACGTCCTCAGCCGTGATATCGGTACCGTCGCTGAACTTGGCATTGGGATTTATATGGAAGGTGTAGGTCAGGCCGTCCTCGGAAATCTCCCAGGAGTCGGCAAGCTGGCCGCAGAATTTTCCGTTGATCTTGCGCACTAAGGCGTCGTAGACCTGATCGAGGGCCTGAAGGTCATTTTGGGCGGTAACGTATTTCACGTTGAAGTTGGTGATCAGGCTGGCGGAGCCGTAAACGACCTCGCGGTCGTGATCGATGGCGGCGTCGCTGCCGTCAGCTTTGCCGTCGCCGCTGCTGCTGCAGGCGACCAGACTCAAGCTCATCACCAGGGCGAGGGCCAGGCAGAGCAGCTTTTTTGCGTGTCTCATTTGTTTTCCTCCAAATTGTGTTTTTTATGCATTACTGCAATTTATATCACCGGCCGGGCCGGTAATATCCTTTTTAGCCGTTGCAGCGGGTGCAGGCGACCTTGTGCCCCCCGCCGATATCCACGAGCTTGATCTCGCCGGCGTTACACTTCTCCGTGCAATACTCGCAGCGCTTGGCAAAGCGGCAGCCTGGAGCGGGGTCGATGGGGCTCGTCACCTCGCCGCGTATGAGCTTGCGGTCCGAATTGGCGCCTATGACGGGCTTGAGTATCGCGTCCAGCAGAGCCTTCGTATAAGGATGCTGCGGATTGGCAAAGAGCTCGTCCGCCTCGGCGATCTCCACGCACTGACCTAAGTACATGACCATGATAACGTCGGAGATATGCTTTACCACCGCCAGGTTGTGGGTGATAAACATATAGGTCAGGCCCAGATCCTGCTGCATATCCATGAGAAGGTTCAATATCTGCGCCTGGATGGACACGTCCAGCGCCGAGACCGGCTCGTCGCAGACTATAAACTTCGGGTTCAGCGCCAACGCCCGGGCGATACCGATCCTCTGGCGGCGCCCGCCGTCCAGCTCGTGGGGATAGGAGTTGATATACCTCTGGGCCAGGCCCACCGTGTCCATCAGCTTCTGCACCCTGTCCAGTATCTCCGCCTTGTTGGCGCAGACATGGTTCTGGATCAGCGGCTCGGCGATAAGCTCATAGATAGACATGCGGGGATCCAGGGAGGAGTAAGGGTCCTGGAAGATCATCTGCACCTTCTTGCGGACCTCCTTGAACTCGCGCTTGGAGCACTTTACGATATCCTGGCCGTCAAAATGTATCTCGCCGGAGGTGGCCGGGAGCAGGCCCATGACCACGCGGCCCAGCGTAGACTTGCCGCAGCCGGATTCTCCCACAACGCCCAGGGTCTTGCCCTCCGGGATCTCTAAATTCACGCCGTCCACCGCGTGGAGGAAGCGTCCGTTGCCAACCTTAAAATATTTTTTCAGGTCAACCGTTTCGACCAAATTTCCCATCGTTAACCTTCTTTCCGGAATCGGTTGCAGAATATCCTGTGACCGTCCTCTTCATAAGTATAGGGGGTACCGTTTACACACTCCTCCGTGCAGTAGGGGCAGCGTGGGCTGAATTTGCATCCCGCCGGCAGGTTGGTGGGATCCGGCATGAGCCCGTCGATGGGATGGAGCCGGTCCGTCTTTTCATCCAGATTGGGGATGGCGTTAAACAGGCCCACCGTGTAAGGGTGGTGATCGCCGGGATCAAATATGTCCCTCGCCGTGCCGTACTCCACGATCTCGCCGGCGTACATGACCGCCACCTTGTCGCAGGTCTCGGCCACCACGCCCAGATCATGGGTGATCATTATCATGGAGGTGCCGAGCTCGTTCTTCAGGTTTTCCATCAGCTTCAGTATCTGCGCCTGTATCGTTACGTCCAGCGCCGTGGTGGGCTCGTCGGCGATCAGTAGCTGCGGCTGGCAGGCCAGCGCGATGGCAATGACTATGCGCTGCTTCATGCCGCCGGAAAACTGGTGGGGGTATTCCTTCTTACGCTCGGGCGGAATGCCGACAAGCTTGAACAGCTCATCTACGCGGGCGTCCAGCTCTTCCTTTGATATTTTGTCGAGATTGTGTATCTCCAGGGATTCCAGCACCTGATCGCCCACGGTCAGCGCGGGGTTCAGCGCCGTCATGGGATCCTGGAAAATAATGGAGATCTCAGCGCCGCGAACATGGCGCATCTCGGGGATCGTTTTCTCGAGCAGGTTTTCTCCGCGGAACCTGATTTCGCCGCCTAAGACACGTCCCGTGCGCTCCGGCAGCAGGCGCAGGAGCGTCAGGGCTGTGGTGGTCTTACCTGCGCCCGTCTCGCCCACCAGGCCGATGGTCTCCCGCTCTCCCAGCGTGAAGCTGATGCCGTTGACCGCATGGACCGTGGCCTCATCCGTCTTATATACGACCCGTAGGTCCTTTACTTCCAACAGAGTATTTTCTTCCATTTTATCACCCTCCTTAGTCCTTCAGCTTCGGATCCAGAGCATCGCGCAGGCCGTCGCCCATAAGGTTCATGCTCAGGGCGGTAAGGCCTATGGCGAGGCCGGGGAACACCACCATGTAGGGATACATGGTCATAAAGGTTTTAGCCTCGTTCAGCATAGCGCCCCACTCCGGAGCCGGCGGCTGAATACCCATGCCCACGAAGCTGATGCCGGCGGCGGAAATAATGGCGCCGCCTATGCCCATGGTGGCCTGCACTATAATGGGGCCCATGGCGTTAGGCAGTACGTGGGTCATGATGATCTGGAAATCGGAAGTGCCGCAGGAATGTGCCGCCTCGATATAGGTCTGCCCCGTTACGCCGAGGACCGAGGAGCGTATTATGCGGCAATACCAGGGGACGTTGGAAATTGTCATGGCCAGCAGCACGTTTACAAGGCTGGAGCCGAGCGCCGCCACTATGGCCAGGGCCATCATCATAGAAGGTATGCACATGATGGAGTCCAGCACGCGCATCATGATAGCGTCAAAGCGTCCGCCGACGTAGCCGCATACGGCGCCGAGCAAGCCGCCCAGCACCACGCCGATGGCTACGGAGCCGAAGCCCACCAGCAGTGAATTGCGGGAGCCGTGGACGATACGGGCGAAAAGGTCGCGGCCGTAGTTATCCGTGCCGAACCAATGCTCTGCGTTGGGGGACAGCAGGCGGTCGGCCGCCACCTGTGTGGTGGCCACGCTGTAATTTACGATCGCATCTGCAAAAATAGCTACTAACAGGATCAGCGCGAAAAGGATCATGCCGAAAACGGCTAACTTGTTTTTGCGGAAGCGGCGCCATATTTCGCCGGCGCGGCTCTTCTTTTTTATCGTGGGCTGCTGCACGGCAGCCCCGTTCACAGTATTAGTCATATCGCTTTTCCCTCCTTCATCAGCGCTTCAGATAGCGGGCCTTGATCTGCGGGTCGATGAAGCCGTACAGGATATCTACCACCAGCATGACCAGCGTATAGCAGACCGCCAGGATAACTATTGCGCCTATAACGACGGGTATATCCTTGCTGCGGATAGAGGTCAGGATCAGCGTGCCGACGCCGTTGAGGGTGAAAACGGCCTCCATGGTCACGGTACCGCCGAGCAGGACGCCGAAGTTCATGCCGACCATGGTGACGACCGGCATCAGCGCGTTGCGCAGCGCATGGCGGCAGATGACCACGCCCTCCTTTTGGCCTTTAGCCCTAGCGGTGCGGACATAGTCCATGCGTATGCATTCCAAAAGTGAGGTGCGCGTCATGCGAAGCTGGGATGCTATGAAGGAGCAGGCCGTTGTGAACCATGGCAGTATGAAATGCTTAAAGGTACCCGTGCCGTAAGATGGGAGCCAGCCTAACTTCAGCGAAAACAGCAGTATGAGCATCATGCCTATCCAGAAAGCCGGAAAGGACGCCAGCATCATGGCAAGCGTGGTCCCCATGGCGTCCCAGAAGGTGTATTGCTTCACCGCGGCCAGCACGCCCAGCGCGACGCCTATCACCACGCCTATCAGCGTGGCGCCGGCAGCCAGCGTCACCGTTACCGGGAAGCGGGCCATAACGGTCTCGAACACGCCCTTGCCGCTGAGCCAGCTATTGCCGAGGCTGCCGTGGCAAAGATCCCAAATATACTTCGCGTAGCGGACCGTAAAGGGCTTATCGTAGCCTAACTCGGCGTTCTTCGCCGCCACGGCCTCCTCGCTGGCCATCTGACCGAGGATCAGGTGACCGGGGTCACTGGGCGTCAGATCCAGTATGAAATAGACGACGAACACTATTATCAGGATCGTCGGGATCAGCGCCAGCAAACGCTTAAGAACAAATTTCCCCATGTGTTTTTTTCCTCCTAATGTTTACACATCTCTCCTACCGGAGACATAAAACTCAGTTGCGATGATAGAGCACACTTCCCTCGCCTATGGTGTAGACCACATGCGCCCCCATGTCCGTACCTGGCAGGCCTTTGAACACGGCAAAATTTGCGTACTTTCCCACTTCGATACTGCCCAGCTCTGCATCCAGACCGATAACTTTGGCGGGATTGATAGTTATCATGCGCATTACACGAATGGGATCGGCTCCTTCTCGAACGGCCTGCTCGGCATGGCTGAGCAAGCTATCCAGCCCTTCCAACGGCGAGTCCACCGTCAGACAGCAGAGAGTGCCGGCCTCATCCAGCTTGGCAACAGCATCCACATCCACAAAACGCGACTCATAGAAAGACTTGCGTCCGCCGATGGGGCCGTATACGATCCCGCATCCGCTGGCAACGATTTCATCAAGATAGTTGCTGGAGCCCCAAGCATGCTCAATGGTAAAGCGGAGATTATACTTGGACAGGCACTGAATCGCTGCAGCCATGTCATTGTGGGTGCAGTGGATGCGGGCGGGAATCTCCCTCTTCAGCACGGGGATCGCCACCTCATATTGTTCGTTGTAATCCACCTTATCGCCACGATCCTTTTTATCCATATAGGCCTTGGCATTGGCAAAATACTCCTCCAGAATAAATGTAACGCCCATGCGGGAATCC
>ERZ773193.3502-NODE-3502-length-14215-cov-3.678319_pt1 | contig 14215 bp, 13 predicted proteins | sample MGYA00511110_ERZ773193 | MGnify/ENA primary metagenome ERZ773193 (study PRJEB29015, sample SAMEA2737784) | human gut metagenome | biome: human gut; feature: human-associated habitat; material: faeces | place: China | collected 2012 ...
GTGTCGGGATGATTATTGATGTAAGGAGCCTGTTTACCGGAGGTGAAGCATTGAAAGTGGCTATTGTGATGACAGTGGTGGCAACCTTTAGTAAATGGCTGGCTGCCTGGATCACACAAAAGATCTATCGGATGCAGTCGAATGAACGGAGCATGATATTCGGTTTAAGTAATGCGCAGGCCGCAGCTACACTGGCAGCAGTGTTGATCGGTCATGAAATCATTATGGAGAATGGAGAACGGTTGCTGAATGATGATGTATTGAACGGTACGGTAGTGATGATACTTTTCACTTGTGTCATCAGTTCTTTGGTAACCGAACGTTCGGCACGTCGTTTTGCTTTGGATGAGAATGTGCAGGCGGAAGAAGAAGCTAAAAAAGTAAATACGGAACAAATCTTGATTCCGGTGGCTAACCCGGAGACGATTGAAGATTTGATTAATCTGGCTTTAGTAATAAAGGATGCCAAGCAGAAAAATGCATTGGTGGCATTGAACGTTATCAATGACAATAACAGTTCGGAGAAGAAAGAGCAGCAGGGTAAACGTAATCTGGAGAAGGCGGCTATGATTGCCGCTGCTGCCGATGTGCCTGTTACGATGGTGAGTCGCTATGACTTGAATATTGCTTCGGGGATTATCCATACAATCAAGGAGTATGAAGCTACGGATATTGTGATCGGTCTGCACCGGAAAGCAAATATTGTCGACTCTTTCTTCGGACATCTGGCCGAAAGTCTGTTGAAAGGTACGCATCGTGAAGTGATGATTGCCAAATTCCTGATGCCTGTTAATACCCTGCGTCGAATCAATATTGCCGTTCCGCCAAAGGCCGAATATGAGTCGGGATTCTCTAAATGGGTGGAACACTTCTGCCGTATGGGAAGTATCCTGGGCTGTCGGGTGCATTTTTTTGCCAATGAACGTACATTGATGCGTGTTCAGCAACTTGTGAAAAAGCGACATGCAGGTACTCCGACGGAATTCTCCATATTGGAGGAGTGGGAGGATCTCTTGCTGTTGACAGGGCAGGTGAATTATGACCATTTATTGGTAGTTATCTCTGCCCGTCGCGGATCTATCTCTTATGATCCCTCTTTTGAACGTCTCCCGGCACAATTAGGAAAATATTTCTCTAATAATAGTTTGATAATCCTGTATCCCGACCAGTTTGGCGAACCGCAGGAAATTGTGTCATTCTCCGATCCTCGTGGACATAATGAGTCTCAACATTATGAGAAGGTCGGCAAATGGTTCTATAAATGGTTAAAGAAAAACTAATGGAAAGATACGACTGGCAACAGAGAACGGAACTCCTGTTAGGAGAGGAAAAGATGGAACGCATCCGGAACGCGCACGTATTGGTCGTGGGACTGGGTGGAGTAGGTGCTTATGCCGCCGAGATGATTTGCCGTGCAGGTGTCGGGCGGATGACGATTGTAGATGCCGATACAGTGCAGCCTACTAATATGAATCGTCAGTTGCCGGCCATGCATTCCACGCTGGGGAGGACGAAAGCGGAAGTGTTGGCAGCCCGTTATAAAGATATAAATCCGGCGATTGAGCTGACTGTCCTTCCTGTTTACCTGAAGGATGAAAATATACCGGAACTGCTGGATGCCGATAAATATGATTTTATAGTAGATGCTATTGATACGATCAGTCCGAAATGCTTTCTGATTTATGAAGCGATGAAACGTCGTATAAAGATTGTTTCCAGTATGGGAGCAGGAGCGAAGAGTGACATCACCCAAGTTCGTTTTGCCGATCTTTGGGAAACGTATCATTGCGGTTTGAGCAAGGCGGTACGGAAACGCTTGCAGAAGATGGGAATGAAACGGAAACTTCCGGTAGTGTTCAGTACGGAACAAGCCGATCCGAAAGCCGTGTTGCTGACGGATGATGAACAGAATAAGAAATCGACATGTGGAACAGTTAGTTATATGCCGGCCGTGTTTGGGTGTTATCTGGCTGAATATGTCATTAAACGATTATAAGGCTATTATGATAAAACTAGAAGGGATTACGAAGAGTTTCGGCTCATTACAGGTGTTGAAAGGCATTGATCTGGAAATCAACAAAGGAGAAATTATTAGTATTGTAGGCCCGAGCGGTGCGGGTAAAACTACGTTATTGCAGATAATGGGCACTTTAGATGAACCGGACGCAGGTGTGGTACAGATTGACGGAACAGTGGTGAGTCGGATGAAGGAGAAAGAACTATCTGCATTTCGTAATAAGAATATTGGTTTTGTTTTCCAGTTTCACCATTTGCTACCGGAATTCACTGCTTTGGAGAACGTATGTATGCCAGCCTGGATCAAGGGAGTCCCCCGGAAAGAGGCCGAAAAAAAAGCACTCGGACTGCTGGAATTAATGGGATTGCAAGACCGGATCTCTCATAAACCGTCAGAACTTTCGGGAGGAGAACAACAACGGGTATCCGTCGCCAGAGCCCTGATCAATTCCCCAAAAGTGGTCCTGGCCGACGAACCTTCGGGTAATCTGGATACACATACTAAAAACGAACTGCACCAATTATTTTTCTCCTTACGCGACGAGTTAGGACAAACTTTTGTTATCGTCACTCACGATACGGAACTGGCGGAGATGTCGGATTCGAAGATTTGCTTGAGCGATGGACAGATAAAAGGCTAAAGGCTATAAGCTAAAAGCTAGAGGCTATAAGCTAAAAGCTAAAAGCTAAAAGCTAAAGGGAAAAAGTATAAGGGGAAAAGGAAAAAGGGGGGGGAAATAAAAGAATCGAGGGGAAAAGGGAAACAGAGGAGAAAGAGTTTACGTAAAACAGACAAGTGTTTATTCAAACACTTTTTAGTCTTAACTTTTTACTTTTTACCATTTTAGTGTATCTTTGCGCGATTAATAATTAATAGATAAAGAATGAAATACACAGACGAACTTGACAAAGTCAGCTACAGCTTAGGACTTAGCATTGCCAGCAATTTGATTTCTTCCGGAGTAACCACGATCAATGCAGAAGCATTTATCGACGGTCTGAATGTCGTATTCAGTGGTAAGATGCCGGAAATCATGCCGGACGAAGCCAATAATATCTTACAGGATTATTTCGACAAACTCCAGCAAGCAAAAGGAAAAGAGGCAAAAGCTGAAGGCGAAAAGTTCCTGGCAGAAAACAAGAAAAAAGAAGGCGTAGTTGCACTTCCGAGCGGATTACAATATAAAATCCTGACTGCTGGCAATGGCCCGAAACCCAAAGCTTCGGATACGGTAAAGTGTCATTATGAAGGTCGTCTGATCAATGGTACTGTTTTCGATTCATCTATCCGCAGAAACGAACCGGCAGAATTCCCGGTAAGCGGAGTGATCGCCGGTTGGGTAGAAGCCCTGCAATTGATGCCTGTAGGATCGAAATGGCAACTTTATATTCCTTCCGAACTGGCTTATGGCACACACGGCGCAGGTCAGTCGATCGGACCGAACCAAACCCTGATTTTCGATGTCGAACTGTTGGCTATTATCTAAAACATTAAAATTTAATTCAATAAAATTCAAAACATGAAAGCTAAAAATTTACTACTTACTCTGGCAGTAGGTGCAATGGCTATCAGCTGTAACAACAGCGGTTCCATGACACAAACTTCTGCTTCTTTGAAAACAACGGCCGACTCAGCCAGTTTTTATATCGGTTACATGTACGGCTCAGGCCTGCAACAAATGGGTTTCTCCGAGGTTAACCGCGAAGCTTTGATCGCCGGTTTGAATTCAGCTATAGCCAAAAAAGAAGTGGGAAAAGACCCACGCGAAATCCAAATGTTCCTGAACGGATTCATGCAGGAAGTGGCTATGAAAAAAGCAACGGAAAATGCAGAAAAAGGAAAGAAATTCCTGGAAGAAAATGCAAAGAAATCCGGCGTAGATACTTTAGCTAACGGTATCCAATACAAGATCATCAAAAAAGGAGAAGGTGCAAAACCGGCAGCTACCGATATGGTCAAAGTACATTACAGAGGCACCTTGATCGACGGAACTGAATTCGATTCTTCTATCAAAAGAGGCGAACCGGTAGAATTTCCTTTGAATCGGGTAATCCCGGGATGGACGACTGCTTTACAACAAATGCCTGTCGGATCGAAATGGGAAATCTTTATCCCGTCGGATCAGGCTTACGGCCCAAGAGGAAACGGCTCCATCGGACCGAACGAAACCCTGATTTTCGAAGTCGAACTGTTAGACATCGTTACACCGGACGCTAAAGAAGCTGATCAAAAATAATCTCCCTATAGGGAACTTCAATGTGAACCCGAGGTAATACCCCCGGGTTTCACTTTTTAATTAGCTAAATCAAAAAAACTCCACATACATGAATTACGAAATAGTCGGGAAACTGATTTTCAAAGAAGAAACCCAACACATCAGTGACCGGTTCCAAAAAAGGGAATTTGTCATCGAAGTAGAGAACGAAAAAAACTCACAATGGAATGACTTCGTAAAAGTACAATTGATACAAGATCGGTGTGACCTGCTCGAAAATATCGATTTAAACGAAAATATTAAAGTATATTTCAATATCCGGGGCAGAAAATGGGAAAATAAAGGACAAGTATCTTATTTTACCAATCTCGAAGGCTGGCGGATTGAAAAAGTAGCCCCCCAGAATCCGGCAAATATTCCCGTACCGGAATATCGTGTAGAAGATATCCCCCCGATGCCTGAAGCCGACGATTTGCCTTTTTAAGAGTTGCTGAGTTTCAGCAACTCTATCCCTGCTTCATCCATACCGTTTTGGCCTGACAATGCGTCAAGTGCTCGGTTTCGTCTTTCACTTCATGCCAAACCACCACTTCATTTTCACCCCGTTCTTCCATGCGATAAGCGGAATGAATCTGACTATCCGGCATAATCTCATGGGCATAAATCACTTCAATTTCTGTCAACACATGCTCTTTTAGAAACCCGAAAGGCAGCGAATTGGTAATCCAGCGGACATACGAAGCCTGAGTCACGTGCCCGTTAAAATCAATGTTATCGAAAGTCGCTGTAAAATGGCGTATTCCCTGTCTCTCTCCGCCAAATTCCTTCTCATCCAGCAAAGGGGCCAACACCAACTTAGGGATGTTATGCTCCGTACTCATGGCAATGACATTCTCCGGCAAACGCAAAGGTCTTCTCCGTTTCATATCGATATACATCCATTCGGAAGTTGCCCGCACCAATTCCTCCCCGTCTTCCCGGAACATCCGGTAGTCACGCAAGGCAAACAAACGGTCGATCCCCGAAGGCCAGGTCTCGATAGTCACGATTTCTTCCTTTAAAGGCATCTTATGGAGCAGGATATGCAGACGATGCAACATCCAGGTAAACCCTTGTGCATTCAAGGTATCCACATCCACCTTATATAGTTCGGTCTGTACCTCGGCCGCATCGTTGAACAAATCACACAAAGTTTTCACAAACAACCTGCCTTTGTAATTGGTATAGTGGTTGTAAATTTTTACTTTCTCTGCATACTTCGTCACCATAGCTTTGTTTTTAACTTCATTCAAATCACATAGACTTCAGGTTCTATCCAGATCCCGAATTTCATGAATACACTTTTCCGGATTTCATTCGCCAGGCGGGTAATCTCGATACCACTGGCTCCCCCCCGATTCACCAATACCAAAGCCTGTTTGTCATGTACCCCGGCCTTCCCCCATGTACGTCCTTTCCAACCACATTGTTCGATCATCCAGCCGGCAGCCAACTTGCAACAAGCATCGTCGACCTCATAGACAGGCATTCCGGGATATTCCGCCAAAAGCCGGTCCGCCTGTTCCCGACTGACCACGGGATTTTTAAAAAAACTCCCCGCATTGGGAATCTCCGCCACGTCCGGCAATTTAGAACGGCGAATCCGAATCACCGCCTGCCGGATATTCGTCAAATTCACTTCTCCCCCCATCTTTTCAAGTTCGCTCCGCAAGGCACCATAATCCAGCCGAAACTCCGGTTTTTTGGACAACCGGAATACCACCCGGGTAATGATATACCGATTTTTCCACTCCCGTTTAAAAATACTATCCCGATAAGCGAAACGGCAATCTTTTCCTGCAATTTCCACCTGGATAGCTTTATCCAGGGCTATCGCTTCCACCCGGTCGATCCGCTCGCCGGCTTCCATCCCATAGGCTCCGACATTTTGCACCGGAGCTGCTCCGACATGCCCCGGAATAAAAGAAAGATTTTCAACTCCACCCCATCCCTGTTCCACTGTCCAGGCCACAAAATCGTCCCATTCCACTCCGGCTCCAATCCTAACCCACACCTCTTCCTCATCTTCCTTTATCACCTCTTTTCCCTGCATCGCCGGATAAAAAACAGTACCGGTAAAATCTTCCGTAAAAAGGAAATTACTTCCTCCTCCCAAAATCAACACTTCCGACGGTTGCCATTCATAATCAGCCACAAAAGCCCGGAGCGCTTCCTCCTCGTCACTTTCGACAAAATACCTGCATTTGACATCAATAGCAAACGTATTATATGGTTTCAAACTATAATCTTCCTTGACTTCAATCATAACTTATCCAAAATCACTTATCTTTGTACACAATTATTTGCAAATATACGGAAAAACATGAACACTTTACCCGCTCTGTTCGAAGAACGCATGAGAAAACTTTTACCGGAAGAGTCGGAAGCTTTCTTTGCAGCCCTGCAAACAGAGCCTCCTGTCAGTATCCGGCTGAACCCGGGAAAACCCGTCCCCATCTCCCGGTTATTCCCCGACGAGCAAATCGGTTTACCCGTATCCTGGTGCGAATCGGCCTATTATTTGAAGAGCCGCCCCGTTTTCACCCTGGACCCTTGCCTACATAGCGGGACTTACTATGTACAGGAAGCCTCTTCGATGTTTTTATATCATATATTCGGACAAATACTACCGGCTCATCCGGTAAGAGTATTGGATCTGTGTGCCGCTCCAGGTGGCAAATCTACCCTGATCGCTTCCCGGCTTTCCTCCGGCAGCCTTTTGGTAGCTAACGAAGTTATCCGTTCCCGGGCCGGTATTTTAAAAGAAAATATGATCAAATGGGGAACTTCCCATGTAGTCGTCACGAACAACGATCCGGCAGACTTTCACCATCTGAAAGGCGCTTTCGATATCATCGTCGTAGATGCCCCCTGTTCGGGAGAAGGCATGTTCAGAAAAGACCCCGGTGCCATTCAGGAATGGAACGAAAGCAACCTGCAGCTTTGCAGTGAGCGCCAGCAACGGATTCTGGCAGACATCTGGCCTTGCCTAAAACCCGGTGGTTTCCTGGTGTATAGCACCTGCACTTACAATCCCGGAGAAAACGAAGCCATCCTGGAACGATTGATACGGAAATACGGAGCCCGTTCCATTGAAATCGCACCTCTTTTTCCAGGAACTCAACCGCTCACTGTTATCATTTCTACCCTCACCGGATTCCGGGAGAAGGATTTTTTACCGGAGTGGTACAAAAAACCGAAGGCGAAGAATTCAGAGCCGGGAAAGTCAGGAAAAATACGAAACATACCCCCCCCCTTCTCCCCGGCGACATCCGGGCTTATATCCGGACACCCGAATATTACCGCCCCTATGCCAAAGACAATATCATAGGCGTAATCCCGGAGCAACACAGCGAATTTATACAACTACTGGAGGCTAATCTGCACATCCTCTACCAAGGTTGTGAAATAGCAGAAATCATCAACCGGAAAAGTAAACCTCTGCCTTCACTCGCTCTCTGGCAGGGACTGAATAAAGCAAACTGCGCCCTCCTGGATACCGACCGGATGACAGCCCTGACCTTTCTGAAAAAAGAAGATATTCCGGTGCCGCCCAAGACCGCAGAATGGTTATTGGTTACCTATCGCGGACAGGGTCTCGGATGGTGCAAACACCTGGGCAACCGGCTTAACAACTATTACCCCAAAGAATGGAGAATCAGAATGACAATCGAATAAAATAATAAAACCATGAATTATATTGAAGTTACTTTCGACATCACCCCCTACGAAGAAGCGGTTGCAGATGCGTTAATTTCCGAACTGGGTACTATCGGTTACGATGGTTTCTCCTACACCGACCAGGGATTCACGGCCTACATTCCTGCCAAAGAGTATAATGCACAAGCCATCACCCGGCTGGAAATATTCGATTTTTTCACCCGGAACTATCGTATCGAAACCTCGGTACAGGAAATCGAAGACCAGGACTGGAACAAAGTATGGGAAGAAAATTTCACTCCCATCGTGGTAGACGACCGGATCTTAGTCAGGGCCGGATTCCACGCTCCGGTTCCCGGCATCGAATATGAAATCCTGATCGAACCCAAAATGAGTTTCGGTACCGGTCACCATTCCACCACCGCCCTCATGCTACGCACCATCCTGGACAACAAGGAGCGGATTACAGGCAAACGGGTACTCGACATGGGATGCGGAACAGGTATCCTGTCTATCCTGGCTGCCAAAACCGGTGCCCGGGAAATCACCGGCATCGACATCGATGAATGGGCTTACAACAATGCGATGGAAAATATCCGGGCCAACGGTCTGAACAACATCACCATCAAAATCGGAGACGCCCGGTTACTGGAAGCAGAGGCACCTTTCGATGTGATCCTGGCTAATATCAACCGCAATATCCTTCTCGAAGACATGCCCCATTACGTCGCCCGACTCCTCCCCCAAGGCCTCCTGATCATGAGCGGATTTTATCTGCAAGACCTTCCCCTCATCCAGGAAAGAGCGGCACAATCAGGTCTGACTTTCATGACTTACCGGGAAGACAAGAATTGGGTGGCAGCCAGCTTCTACAAAAATTAATCACGTTGTTTAATTCTTAACAAAGTATTGTTTTATCAATTTGAATATAGCACCTTTGCAGCCGGAAATAAGAAAAACACTGGAGTTTATAAAATTGACAAATATGAAAGTTTTAAAATTCGGAGGGACCTCCGTCGGAAGTGCAGACAGAATTCGTGCAGTGGCCGGATTGATCGATAACGGCGAACCTCAGATCGTGGTTTTATCGGCGATGTCCGGGACTACCAATACCTTGGTTGAAATTTCTAACTGCTTATACCGGAATGAAAAACAGGCTGCTCTCCATATCATTCAGAATCTGGAAGTAAACTACTATATCGTTATCACAGAATTATTCGAAACAGAAGCTTATATTCAGAAAGGTAAAACCTTCATTCAAACCATTTTCACCTATCTGCGTTCTTTTATCAACAAGGATTTCTATCCTCTTCAGGAAAAAGCTGTATTGGCACAGGGGGAAATCATGTCTACCACATTGATGCATTATTACCTGGAAGAATGCGGAGTGAGCAACACGCTTTTGTCAGCCCTGGAATATATGCGTATCGATAAAGACTGCGAACCGGATTATTTTTATATCCGGCAAAACCTGAAACGCGAACTGGCCCAACCGGACACCCACCCCCTGATCATTACCCAAGGCTTTATCTGCCGGAATGCTTACGGCGAAATCGACAACCTGAAAAGAGGAGGCAGCGACTATTCCGCCGCACTGGTAGGGGCAGCCATCAAGGCTGAAGAGATCCAGATCTGGACGGACATCGACGGTTTTCATAACAATGATCCCCGTATCGTCGAAGGGACGAAGGCTATCCGGCATCTGTCATTCGACGAAGCTGCCGAATTGGCTTATTTCGGGGCGAAGATCCTTCACCCGTCCAGCGTACAACCGGCGAAAAAAGAAAATATCCCGGTACGCCTGAAAAACACCTTATGCCCCGACGACGAAGGTACACTGATCACCGAAGACAGTCCGGCCAAAAATGTGAAAGCCGTCGCTGCCAAAAGCGGGATTACCGCGATTAAGATCAAATCGACCAATATGCTGCTGGCCTATGGTTTCCTCCGGAAAGTATTCGAAGTATTCGAAGCCTGGAAGACCCCGATCGATATGATCGCAACTTCTGAAGTGGCAGTCTCTCTGACTATCGACTGTACGGAACATCTGGAAGAAATCCTCAAGGATCTGGAAAAATACGGTACGATCGAGGTCGACCGCAATATGGCGATCGTATGTATCGTCGGCGATTTTTCAGCCGGTAAATCCGGACTGGGAGCCCAGGTTCTGAAAGCCCTCGAAGAAGTTCCGCTCCGGATGATCTCTTACGGTGGCAGCGCACACAATATCTCGGTCCTGGTCAAAGAAGAAGACAAGAAAAAAGCCATGACAGACCTCAGTCATAAACTGGAAGATCTTCAGCATTGAAAATAGTTCACTCAGCAACAACACACTTTACTATGCAGTTATCTCAGATACCGGTTCAAACACCGACGCCCTTCTATTACTATAATTTAGAGCTACTGAAAAAAACAGTACAAGCGGCAAAGTCCGAATCAGCCCCTTACGGTTACCGGGTTCATTATGCCGTCAAAGCTAACGCCAATCCGGTGTTACTGCGACTGATCAGCCAGCAGGGACTGGGAGCGGACTGTGTCAGCGGAAATGAAATCCGGCAGGCACTGGAATGCGGCTTCGCGGCCGATACTATTGTATATGCCGGTGTCGGCAAAAGCGATGCGGAGATAGAACTTGCCTTACAGCACGATATCTTTTGTTTCAACTGTGAGTCCCTGCCGGAAATACAGGTGATCGACGGGATTGCGGCCCGGCTGGGCAAAAAAGCCCGGATCGCCCTTCGCATCAATCCCAATGTCGATGCCCATACCCATCACTATATCACCACAGGTATCGAAGAAAACAAATTCGGTATTTATTTGTACGATCTGGAACATGTCATCACGGAAGTAGCGAAATTAAAACAGATCGAACTCATCGGTCTGCATTTTCACATCGGTTCTCAAATCACCGACATGACCGTTTTCCGGGGATTGTGTATCCGGGCCAATGAGATCCAACGGCAGATGAAAGAACGCGGACTCCTTCTGCCCCATATCAATTTCGGCGGAGGGTTAGGGATCGACTACAACGAACCGTACGAAAAACCCATTGCCGATTTCCAATCTTATTTTGCCACTTTCGCCCGATTTTTCGAACCGGAACCTCATCAGCAGATTCATTTCGAATTGGGACGCTCGATCGTCGCACACTGCGGAGATCTGATCTCTAAAGTATTGTACGTCAAAGAAGGGAAAAACAGAAAATTCGTGATCCTCGATGCAGGCATGAACGATCTGTTGCGCCCGGCCCTTTATCAGGCCTTTCACAAGATAGAAAATATCAGCTCCGACCGACCCGAAGAGAAATACGACGTGGTAGGACCGATATGCGAATCTGCCGACTGTTTCGGGAAAGACGTCGTCTTAAACGAAACCCGCCGGGGAGATCTCATCGCTATCCATTCCTGCGGAGCCTACGGCGAAGCAATGGCTTCCCGCTATAATCTGCGCGATCTGCCCGGTAGTGTTTTTCAATACCCAAAGTGACCAAAGGAATTTTGTTTTCCAATGGTCACTCTATACCAAACGATTGATCTCAACCGAAATTTTACGTTTTTCTCATCATCCGATCTTATCCGGTTTCTTTTTTGAACCATCAGCCGGTTTTGCGATCGATTCCCGCATTTGTGTATCGGCTTCTATATTTTTCATGCGATAATAATCCATCACGCCTAAATTACCGGAACGGAAGGCTTCCGACATCGCCAGAGGCACATTGGCTTCGGCTTCGATCACCTTCGCTTTCATCTCCTGGGCCAATGCTTTCATTTCCTGTTCTCTGGCCACAGCCATCGCCCTCCTCTCTTCCGCTTTCGCCTGAGCGATTTTCAGATCAGCTTCGGCCTGGTCGATTTGTAAACCTGCCCCGATATTTTTACCCACATCGATATCGGCAATATCGATGGAAAGGATTTCAAAAGCCGTACCGGAATCCAAACCTTTATCCAACACCACTTTGGAGATAAAATCCGGATTTTCCATCACCGCTTTATGGGATTCCGACGAACCGATCGACGACACGATCCCTTCTCCTACCCGGGCCAGCACCGTCTCTTCACCGGCACCACCGACCAAACGCTTGATATTGGCCCGGACAGTCACCCGCGCTTTAGCGATCAACTGGATACCGTCTTTAGCGACAGCCGTAACCGGAGGTGTATTGATCACTTTCGGATTTACACTCATTTGTACTGCTTCGAATACATCCCTACCGGCCAGATCCACAGCAGTTGCAATCTGAAAAGTCAGATCGATATTGGCTTTCGAAGCAGATACCAAAGCATGCACCACCTGGGCCACATGGCCTCCGGCCAGATAATGGGCCTCCAGCAAATCCCGGTATAATTCGATACCTGCCTTTTTCCCCTCGATCATTGCACTGACAATCACCGTAGGCGGCACTTTTCTCCAACGCATCAACACCAATTGTAATAAAGATATTTTCACATCCGATACTAATGCCTGGAACCACAAACCGACAGGAATCAGATACAAAATAATCCATAACAGGAACAATCCTCCGGCTATGGCGACCACCAACAAAATAACACTGCTGTTTTCCATTTCAAACTGTTTTTAATTGTACAATTACTTTATTTCTCAATACTTTAACGACCTCGACCGGACGATGGGCATCGATATAGCCCGATCTGGATTCGGCTTCCACGACCATATCCCCCAATTTTACATTTCCCATAGGTGCCAAGCGTCCTAACGTCTCTCCGCAATCTCCGGCCTTAACCGAATCCCCAATCCCCTCTACCGTCCCTTCCAGACGGGTATCCAGGCTCAGCCTTTTCCAGGTTTTTGTCCGAAGGACATACCAGGTCATCCCGAAGCCGAAGACAACCGTACCCGCCAAAATCAGATGGCCCGTCACTCCGCCATAATACGCGTATCCGAAATATACTCCGGCAATAATACTGATAAATCCCAGAATTCCGGCGACATTAATCCCCGGTAAAACCAAAATCTCCAATACCACCAGGATTGCCCCGATCAGAATCAGCATCAATACGATCAACCATTCCATAATAAATTTTTTAATTTGCTAAAGATATATTTTTTCGGGAAATATACACACATTATCACACCGAAAAATTCAACATTTCTCCTTCCTTATTTTTCCCCTTCCGGGAAACACCTATCGATCACCTACTGATCATGTTTCGATCATCTATCGCATCATACAATACATGACAGGCAGATGAACGGGAATTCGTACGCCCGTGACAACTGAAAAAGCAAGAGAATCACCGTATTTCACATTAGCATAAAATTAAAAATACACGGTTTCCTTCTTTTTATTCTAACGTTTATTATAAATTTGTAATACGGTCACCCCCGTGAGTGTTTGTAAAATGCTAATTATTCTTTATATTTGTAATTCGTTTAGAGTAATCGAGACGAAAACAATGTATTGAAAGGCGTTTAGTTTTATCCTCTCTTTTAAAATCGCCAAATTTTAAGTTACAAGGATAAACGGTACAAACGCTCATGCTTGCCATATAGTCATCTACACTATATATGGTTTAGCGTGGGGTGACTGTTTATTTGTAACAAGGTGTTTGGCGATACCTAAAAGAGGATAAACTGAGAGTTCCCACGCTATTTCTTTTTATATAATTTACCTTCAGGGAATCAGGGTTTCAAAAGCATGGTTGTATGTGGAATTTATTTACTTATTTTTTCAAGTGCCGGCACTTGGTATGGCTCCCGGTCCTATGCGTTGCTTTGGCAGGCTGCAAGGACGATTTCGATGACAGTGAGTTACGTGACCAAATCGCAGATTTAGACGGGAGGCTCACCTCCCTCGAAAAGTTGTGCGCACAGATGAACACAAACATCTCGTCTATGCAGACAATCGTCAGTGCGCTGCAACAAAATGATTACATCACGGGAGTTACCCCCATCACGGAAGGAGGCAACACCATCGGATACACGATTACGTTCATGAAAAACCGACCGATCACCATCTACCACGGGAAAGACGGGAAAAAAGGAGAAGATGGCATTACCCCACGATTCAAAATTGAAAACGGCAGGTGGATGGTATCACGGGATAACGGCAGCACGTGGGAGGATGCCGGACAAGCCACGGGCGATCAAGGATTACCGGGTGTGGCAGGCATCACACCTAAATTAAAGATAGAAAGCGGCAGATGGCTGATCTCGTGGGACAATGGCGCCTCGTGGGAAGATGTAGGACAAGCTACCGGAGATCAAGGGCAACACGGGCAGCAGGCAGAGCGCCTCGGCCACACGCACCTGCACAGCGCCGTAAG